>Ga0209723_1006323_pt1 | contig 11508 bp, 9 predicted proteins | sample BiotimSIPDNA_2_FD_185750 | JGI IMG/M metagenome (GOLD analysis project Ga0209723, IMG submission 185750) | Anaerobic biogas reactor microbial communites from Washington, USA - Biogas_R2 time_0 SIP DNA (SPAdes) (version 2) | ecosystem: Engineered > Bioreactor > Anaerobic > Unclassified | place... | reverse complement strand
TGCCTGAGGGCCCGCTGTCCAGCGCGCTGGTGGAAGCGTCCGCGCGCGGCGGCAACTTCAACTGGTACTTTGGCCAGAACCCGGATGGCTTCAACCAGGGCACCCTGGGCCCCATCTTTGAGCTATTGGCCACCGGCACCAGCGTGGAGGACTTCGTGGCGCTGGTCACCGCGGCCTTCCAGGAGATCGCGGTCACCGAGTAAGCCATTCCCGCATCACAACAGGGGCTGCCGCGCACGCGGCAGCCCTTTTGCGTGTCAACAAAGCATCCGTGGTTTCTTTTTTGTTCTGGAAAACGGGGGTTTCGCCTGGCCGCGCCCAGTGGGCCGCGCCCGCAGCCGCCTGGCGCGCGGTAGAAAACCGCGGCTGCTTGCGCTATGATGGAGGCTGTTATACAGGTTGTCAAAACCGCAGCCAGCGGCGGCTCACCCACCCTGCAAGGAGGCGTTGATGAACAAGTTCACCCTGATGAAAATGCACAAGCTGCGCGATATCCTCAAGGACGATGTGCGGCGCCGCACCGATTTTTCCCAGACCGACCAGACCCTGGGGGTGGCCATGCCGCCCATCCAGAAGCCGCTGGGAGCGGAGGAACGCCTGCTGCCCCTGCCCGACTGGCGCGGGGTGGTCCAGCCCCGGGGCAGCCTGGAGGAGCTGATTGCCAACCGCCGCTCCACCCGCGCGTACCTGGACCTGCCCCTCAGCAGCGCCGAGCTGTCCTTCCTGCTGTGGGCCAGCCAGGGCGTGCGCAAGGACGCCCCGGGCCGGGTGCTGCGCACCGTGCCCTCAGCCGGCAACCGCCACAGCGTGGAAACCTACCTGGCGCTCACCCGCCCGGTGGTGGACCAGCAGGGCGCCACCGCCTTTGCCCCCGGACGCTACCGCTATGCACCGTTGGAGCACGCCCTGGTTCACCTGGGCGATGCCGACCAGCTGGGGGACAAGGTCGCCCAGGCGGCGCTGGACCAGGCCTTTGTGGGCCGCGCGCCGCTCATCTTCTTCTGGGCCAGCCTGCCCTACCGCACCGAGTGGCGCTACGCCGAGGCCTCCCACAAGGTGATCGCGGTGGACCTGGGGCACATCTGCCAAAACCTCTACCTGGCCGCCGGCGCCATTGGCTGCGGCACCTGCGCGGTGGCCGCCTATGACCAGGCCCGCGCCAACCTGCTGTTTGGCCTGGACGGGCAGGATGAGTTCATCGTCTACCTGGCGCCGGTGGGCAAGGCGAGGTAGGCGGTGGGCGCGCCTTGCCGGTTGAGCGCCGGCCGCCTCAAGGGAACACGTCATCAACATCGTCCCGCGGGGCAGGCCCACCGGTTGCCGGGGCGGTGACATGCCGCCCCGGCATTGAACTGCGCCGCCAAGAGGCGTATGATGGCCCTGTCTGTGCACAAGGAGGTCGGTATGCGCATCCTCATCATCGGCGATGGCAAGGCGGGGCACACCATCGCCCAGAGCCTGATCACAGAGAACCACGAGGTCACCATTGTGGACCGCAGCCAGGAGGCGCTCACGCGCAGCCAGGAGGCCCTGGACGCCCGCACGGTGCAGGGCAGCGGCGTCAACGCGGACACGCTGCTGGAGGCCGGGGTGAAGGAGGCGGACATCGTTATCGCGGTCACGGTGAGCGATGAGATCAACATGCTCTGCTGCCTGACCGCCAAGCGCCTGGGCGCAGGCTACGCCATCGCCCGGATCCGCGACCCGGAATACAACAAGAGCCTGGGCTTCCTGATGCAGGAGCTGCTCATCGACTACGTCATCAACCCCGACCGCCTGCTCGCCCAGGAGATCAGCCGCATGCTGCGCTACCCCTTCACCGGGGGCGTGGAGACCTTCGCCCGGGGCCGGGTGGAGATGATGGACTTCCGCCTGGGGCCGGGCGACAAGCTGCTGGGGCTGGCCATGAAGGACCTGTACCGCAAGCTGCCCACCCTGCCCCGGGTGCTGTTCTGCGCGGTGCAGCGCGGGGAGGAAGCCGTCATCCCCAAGGGGGACATGGTGCTGCAGGAGGGCGACCGGGTCTATGTGGCGGCGGACATCCCCACCATCACCCGCTTTTTTGCCAGCATCGGCAAAAACACCGCCGGCATCCACAGCGTGATGGTGCTGGGCGCCGGGCGCATCGCCTTCTACCTGTGCCAGCTGCTGGCCCAGACGCGCATGAAGGTGACGGTGATTGAGCGGGATGAGGCGCGGGCCCTGGAGTTCAAGCAGATGCTCCCGGAAGTGGATGTGATCCTGGGGGATGGCACCGACCAGGAGCTGCTCACCGCCGAGGGGCTGGAGCAGTTTGACGCCTTTGTCACCTTGTCGGGCCTGGACGAGGAAAACATCATGGCAGCGCTCTACGCCAGGCGCGCCGGGGTGCGCCGGGTGATTGTCAAGAACAGCCGGGACACCTACCTGGAGCTGCTGGGCGAGCTGGGCCTGGACAGCGCGGTCAGCGTGCGCCGGGCAACTTCAGACAGCATCCTGCGCACGGTGCGCACCCGCAGCGCGGCCCATGCCGCGGAGGCGGTGGAGCGCCTCTACCACCTGATGGACAACGCGGTGGAGGCGCTGGAGTTTATCGCCCACCAGGAGGACAGCTTCCTGGGCCAGCCGCTCAGGACGCTGCAGGTGCGGCAGGACGCGCTGATCGCGGTGATTGTGCGCGCCGGCCAGGTGCGCGTGCCCTTCGGGGAGGACAGCATCCAGCAGGGCGACCGGGTGGTGGTGATTGTGAAGGGGGGCGGGGTGGCCCGGCTGGAGGACATCTTCACCCAGGTGCGCGCGTGAGCCTGCGCCTGCTGCTGAACCTGCTGGGCAAGCTGCTGCTGCTGGAGGCAGGCCTGCTGTGCCTGCCGCTTGGCATCAGCCTGCTGGAGGGCGGGCCGGACGCGCCCGCCTTTGTGTACACCATCCTCATCCTGCTGGCCTTTGGCCTGCCAGCCCTCATGCAGCGGCCCGCCAGCCGTGAGGTGCGCGCCAAGGAGGGCCTGGTGGCCGTGTCCCTGGCCTGGGTGCTGCTGGGCGCCTTTGGCGCCTTGCCCTTCCTGTTTTCCGGGGTGACCCCAAGCTATGTGGACGCGCTGTTTGAAACGGTGTCCGGCTTCACCACCACCGGCGCCTCCGTTTTGGACGCGGTGGAGGGCCTGCCCCGGGGCATCCTGTTCTGGCGCTCCTTCACCCACTGGGTGGGCGGCATGGGCGTGCTCATCCTGACCCTGGCGGTCCTGCCCAGGCTGTCCGGGCGCGGCGCCACGCTGGCCCGGGCGGAGAGCCCCGGCCCCACCTTTGAGAAGATTGCCCCGCGCATGCGCGACACCGCCAGGCTCATGTACGCGGTGTACACGGCGCTGAGCCTGCTGCAGCTGGCGCTGCTGATGCTGGCCGGGCTGCCCCTGTTTGACGCCGCCATCCACACCCTGGGGACGGCCGGAACCGGCGGCTTCTCCAGCCGCAACCAGTCCGTGGGCGCCTACAACAACCCCTGGGCCGAGGGCATCATCACGGTGTTTATGCTGCTGTTTGGCATGAACTTCATCGTGTACTTCCGCCTGCTGCGCGGGGAAGGCTTCAAGGCCTTCAAGTCCGAGGAGGTCAGGGCCTACTGGCTGCTGGCGCTGTGCGCGATGCTGCTGATCTCCTGGGAGCTTCTGCCCCGCTATGGCGGCTTTTTCAACTCCTTCCGCCATGCCAGCTTCCAGGTGTCCTCCATCATGTCCACCACCGGCTACAGCACGGCCGATTTTGCGCTCTGGCCCGCCTTTTCGCACATCCTGCTGCTGGGGCTGATGTTTGTGGGCGCCTGCGCGGGCTCCACCGCCGGGGGCATCAAGGTCTCCCGGGTGCTCATCCTTGGCAAGGCCGCTTCACGGGAAATTGGCCTGGCAGCCGCCCCGCGCAAGCTGCGCCTGCTGCGGCTGGACGGCCGGGTGCAAAGCGAGGAGACGGTGCGCGGCGCCCTGGTGTTCTTCTTCCTGTACATGTCCTTCATGGCGCTGGGCACCCTGGCGGCCGCCGCGGACGGGCATGATTTTGTGACCAGCTTCTCCGCCGCCGCCGCCAGCTTGTCCAACATCGGCCCCGGGCTGGGCCTGGTAGGCCCCTCGGGCAACTTCAACGTGTTTTCCCCCTGGGTCAAGGTGCTGCTGAGCCTGCTGATGCTGGCCGGGCGGTTGGAGTTCATCCCGCTGCTCACCCTCTTCCACCGGGAGCTGTGGAGCAAGGGACACTGAGGCACACCACCGGCTGCCTGCCCTGTTTTGGCGCGCCTGCGGCATGCAGGCGTTTTTTTGTTGTTGTCCGCCCTGGTGTTGACAGCTGGCCCCTGCCGGGGTAGGCTGTGCCCGGGACACAGGCAACATACTCACGGCCACGGGGCAGCCCGCAGGCCCATGAACCAAGGAGGCGCAGATGAACGCATCATCCACCTACCGGGAAGAGCTCCACACCCCCATCGCTCACCAGGCCCAGGTGGTGGTCTGCGGCGGGGGCACCGCCGGCTTTGTGGCCGCGCTGGCCGCCGCCCGGGCGGGGGCGCGCACCCTGCTGCTGGAGCGCAACAGCTTTGTGGGCGGCACCATGATCAACGGCGCCGGGCCGCTGCACAGCTTTTTCAACCTGTTCAAGGCGGTTCCGGGCACCAGCAAACGGCAGCTGGTGCGCGGCCTCCCCCAGGAAATCATTGACCGGCTGGCCGCCAGCGGCTTTTGCCGCGGCCACCTGGAGATGGACAAGGGCGGGGACTATGACTCGGTCATCACCATCATCGACTGGGAAGGCTTCAAGGACACCGCGTTCACAATGCTGGAGGAAGCCGGGGTGGACCTGCTGCTCAACGTCCAGGTGGCCGGCGTGATGAAGGAGGGGGACAGGGTCACCGGCGTCATCATCGAGGGCAAGTCCGGCCGCCAGGCCATCCAGGCCCAGGTGGTGGTGGACGCCACCGGGGACGGGGACGTGGCCGCCCTGGCAGGCGCTGACTATGTGAAGAAGCACGGCACCAGCTCGGTGGGCTTTCCCTTTGGCATGGCCAGGGTGGACATGCGCCGCCTGGCCAGCTACCTGCAGGAGCAGGGCCTGGTGACCCAGCTGGTGCGCGGGCCCAAGGACCTGCCCGGTGGGGATGATGTCATCCGCCTGGGCTTTGACCTCACCCGGGACCCGCGCTTCAGCGCCTTCATGGCGCAAAGCGGCATGTGGGGGCCGCTGGGCTTCTCCTACCACAGCGACCACTTTACCTTCATCAACACCGCCAACAAGCGCCAGGTGGACGCCACCGACACCCGGGCGCTCAGCCAGGCGCTGGTGGAGCTGCGCCATCAGGTGATGGCGCTGTCCCGGCTGCTGATCCAGCACATCCCCGGCTTTGAGCAGGCCTATGTGTGCTGGACCCCCAACAACCTGGGGGTGCGCTACACCCGGGCCATCACCTGCGAAAAGGACCTGTCGCTGGAAGAAATTGTGGGCGGCGCGCGCTTCCCTGACGAGGTCTTCCTTTATGGCTTCCACGACTGCGCGCCGCGCATCCAGATCCGCGACGCGGGCTGCTATGGCTTCCCCTACCGGGCGCTGCTGCCAAAGAAGGTGGAGGGGCTGCTGGTGGCCGGGCGGCTGCTGACCAGCGACTGGGACGCCCACATGTCCACCCGCAACACGGTGTCCTGCATGGCCCAAGGCGAGGCGGCCGGCACCGCGGCCGCCCTGTGCGCGGCCAGCGGGACATCGCCCCGGGCGCTGGACCCGCAGGTTCTGCGCGCCCGGCTGCGCGCCCAGGGGGTCTACCTGGGGGAGTAGGCCAGGATGGCTGCCCGGCAATGCGCATCGCCGCAAGCCGGGGAATATAAAACAACAGCACAGGCGTCCGGCGCCTGTGCTGTATATATTTTCCCTGGTTCAGGCCATGGCCGCCCGCAGCCGCGCCATGCCTTCCTGCAGGCTCAGGCCCTTCATGAAGAGGCTGGAGGTGCCCGCCACAATCACATCCGCGCCGGCCGCCACCATCCTGGGCACGTTGTCAAAGCTGCAGTTGCCGTCCACCGCCAGACGGGTGGCGGCGTAGCCGGCGCCGTCCAGCATCGCCCGGGCGCGGGCGATCTTGCCGATGCTCTGGGGCACCAGCTTCTGCCCGGCATAGCCCGGGTTGACGGACATGAGCAGCAGCAGCTCCACATCGGGCAGCAGCTCCTCCAGCATGACCAGCGGGGTACCCGGGTTGAGGGCCAGGCCGGGGATGGCGCCGGCCTCCCGCACGGCGGCAAGCGCCCGCTGGGCGTGGACGGTGCTCTCCAGGGAGATGGTGAGCGCGTCCCCCTTGCGCAGCTTGAGCCGGGGCAGCATCATCAGCGCGTCTGTCACCATCAGGTGGATGTCCAGGGGCAGGCTGGTCTCCCCGGCGATGGCGTTGATCAGGTCCGGGAACATCATCCAGTTGGGCACAAAATGCCCGTCCATGACGTCGCAGTGTAGCCAATCCACGCCCACCTCCTCCAGCTGTCTGAGGCTTGCGCGAAGGTTGAGCAGGTCCGCGCACATCAGCGAGGCGGATACCAGGCGCTTCATTGCCCGGCCTCCCGGTCCATGCGGTCAAAGGCGTTGAGGCCCGCGCCGATCACCCCGGCGCGCTGGGCGTCCGGCGCCAGGTGCCAGGTCATGCCGGGGGCCTGGCCGCCGCGCAGGCGGGCCACCACCTTGTCCTGCAGCAGCTGCAGGGGGAACTCCGGCATCTGGATGATGCCCCCGCCCAGCAGCGCGCGGTCCGGGTCCAGGATGACCATTTCTGTCGCGATCACCTGGGCCAGGGTGTCCAGGAACTCCTGCACGGCCGGGTGGTTCAGGTGCAGGGGGAAGAGCAGGTCCGGGTCCTCCCCCGGGAAATGCTCCGAGCGCATCCGCACCAGGGCGTGGCCGGCGGCGTACAGCTCCGCGCAGCCCACCTGCCCGCAGCCGCAGGGCAGGTCCTTGCCATACAGCGGGATGTGCCCCAGCTCCCCCGCCACCCCGCGCTGGCCGGTCCAGGGGCGCCCGTCCAGCACAATCAGGTTGCCGATGCCCGTGCCGATGAAGAAGCACAGGGTCATGCCCTGTTTGGGCAGCGCCAGCGCCTGGGCGGCGTGGGCGTAGAGGGTGACCACGTCCCGGTCCAGGTAGACCGGGGTCCTCAGGGCCGCCTCCAGCAAATCAGCCACCGGCATGCCATCCAGCGAGGGGATGGTGGGCACGTTCACCAGCGTGCGCAGGCCCTTGTCCACCGCGCCCGGAAAGCCCAGGGACAGCGCGGCCACGCCCTGGGGCGACTCCTCGCTCAGATACTCCTTGATCAGCTCCACCAGGCCCTTCATGGGGTCCTTCTTGTTCCACAGGCTGCTTTTCAGCCGCCGGTAGCCCACCAGGCTGCCGTCCCGGCCCACCAGGCCCAGTCGTGTGTTGGTGCCGCCGATGTCCAGCGCCAGCACCCGGTCTTTTGTGTTGATCATGCTGTCTCCCCCTGTATTTCCCGGCCCAGCGGGCTTCGTTTGAGCACAGTATAGCAGGTTTTATGAAAAAGGGGGCCGCCAAAGCCAGCGGCCCCCGGGAAAAGCCGGAAGGATTCGCCACATCGTGGACGGGGTGCGGGGGGTGCAGGGCAGGAAGGGGTCGCGGAGCTTTTGAAGGAAAGGTGCGCCCCGGCAGCATGAAGGCCGGCCGGCGCGTGTATACTCTCCCTGCGAGGAGGGTGACATGAACAGCAAGAACGATGAGCGGGTCTTCAACATGCCCTTTGGCAAGGTCTACCCGCTGCTCCTTCAGAAAGTGGTGCGCAAGGGCCGGACCCGGGAGGAGCTGGACCAGGTGCTGCACTGGCTGACCGGCTATCCCCAGCAGGCGCTGGAAGACCAGGCGGCAAGCGGCGTGAGCCTGCGGGATTTTTTCGCCCAGGCGCCCGCCATCAACCCCAAGGCCAACCTCATCACCGGCCTCATCTGCGGCGTGCGGGTGGAGCAGATCAAGGACCCCCTCATGCAGCGCATCCGCTGGATGGACAAGCTGGTGGATGAACTGGCCAAGGGCCGGGCGATGGAGAAGATCCTGCGGTCAAGAGCATAAAGTGTTTTATATAATGAATTTGTCTCGAGTTCTCTTATAGAACTAACAAATACTGATATGCTCTTTTGAGTAATTATTGCAATATAGCAGTTCATACATCGTCGAGTGTTAGCTCTGCCATAGCATCAAGCATAGGAATTAGCACTGGCGCAATAATTGTAGATATTCTTTTGACTTCATGCTGAGGGTCTGGCACGTCAAAAGAGTGTTTTTTAGATTTGTAGTAGCTTTCAATGCTCATCCCTATAAGAGCCATACTATATTTATATCGGGCCCGTACCAATGACATTTTACTCTCATCCCTAATTTGTTTTAGCTCTGAAAGCAAATAATCATTATCCATATTAATAAAATAGTCACTATTCTCTTCTGTCTTAAATAAAACTAGTGCTGAGCGACTGTCCATGTCTAAACTACCCCAATCAGCGCGGTACTTCTCTTGGATGTTAGGCATGGCAGCGCTGTTTGGTATCTCTCGTTTCCCGCTTTTAGTCTCATCTCTAGGCGGTGTTCTAGACCCCGATTTGCCTTTTGTTGGTTCAGCTGCATCTTCTAATATCACAACAAACTTGTTATCAAACGTTGGTACAATGTACTCATCAATTATTTGCGTGTCAAATCCTAATGTGTCGCCTATCGATAAGTTTTTAGGCAATGTTACGGTGAGCGTTGCAGTACCATTAAAAAGACTTAGGCGATGCACCAGGTCTTCTCGGTTTTGGCCATTCAACCGCAATAATAATTTTCCTGCCTCTACAGGACGGGCAAAATAATCATTAACAACATCTGTCTCAAATTGAACACGAATACTCTTGTTGCTTATTGGTTCTACTTTCATTAATTGTCCATCAGTTAACTTGCCTTTGATTCTAAAATAAGTAGGATGTTTCCTCCCAATATATTCTTTATCTTCTCCTACATTCGTACCAGCTCCAAAAGGATTTGATAAGCGTTGACCTGTGAGCATTATTCTTGATAGAACTGGAGAGTTCCGTAGAATCTTCTGTAAAACATCTTGCAGTGGTTTGTCCTCACTAAGCCTTTCCTGAATAGCTTCTTGCCTTCTGATATTTTGTAACAATTTCAATCCATCGTGTTCTCGCAGTATTTCCTGTATTCTTGATGTAACATCCTTTGAAAACTGTCCATCTCTCAATCTATCCCGACTATTCATAAACATATCTTCACGATGAGATATACTAATATCTGAACAGTCCACCAGAACAAGTAAGCTGTCAGAAAGGTAAGGCAAATTTGCCTTGTTAAAGAATGTATCTGTAATTGTGCCATGGGTTTGACCATTTATATGGAATAACACTCCATCTTTTTCACGGTAGTTTTTCGATTTCCCTTTTTTAAAGAGGTATATTGAACAACGAAACAGTTGCCCTTCTACTGTAAACGCATTTGAATCCGGGAACCCATCCTCTACATTATTTTGCCGATCATCAGCCAATCTCGTTTCAAGCCCAGATAGCGTAGTTTCATACGTATGCGCTTCATAGACCCTACATTCTCTAAGCCTCACAGGATGCGCTAAATTTGGCATTAGCATTGCAAGTCGATAATTTAAGTCAAGGAGAATATTACTTTTGTAGCTTGGTATGCTGTAATTAAATAATTTGATATATGTACCATACATCATGCTTTCTTTAATATCTATTTGAGGCACAGGGATAATTGGTAACGATGATGAATAGAATTTTAGCATTTCTCCTTCACCATCCGTAAGATATGTGTACATGGAGCTCTTTCTGCCCTCTCTTGGCTCTTCACGTCTTATCACTGTCACAGACCAATATGAAAATGTAGAATCATTTTCTGTGTTTGGAATTTCTTGACACCTTCTTGATATTATTAGTTGTAGTTTATGCTTACCACAGAAAGGAATAACTCCTGTCCCACCCATATTAAATTTTCCTTGAACAAACGGGACTTTTAGCTTGTTATTTCTACTTATTGAAAGCAAAGTGTTTGGCATACAATTAGGTGTTTGACCTTCACCTTGATCAACTATTGTTATATTCATCTCTCCTCTTCTTTTGCCAGTTGCCGCAAGAATGATACTATTTGACATTTCATTGCGCGTCTTTGTATCAATATTCGATAATTGTCCATCTCTCACGCGAAGAAAAGCGCTCATCGCTTCAGCCATAGTTTGCGGTGCAGATGAACTTGTCATATCAATACCTCTAACAAGGCATTCTTTCATTAAAATTGCATCAACAGAATTGATGATTTTTTCTACAAGTGCTGCATCAGGTTTGCTTTGTTGGTTTCCTATAGTAGAAAAGTTGTTATCGTTATCACCAATAGGACGCCAGTGTGAGAGGTCATCCCATAAACCGAATTTTGCTAGTACACTTATCAGGGAAGCTTCGGTTTCTGCATTCGTTAACTGCATCGTGAGCATTTTAATATCCATACATACCTCACATCAATTGTATTCAAATTACAAAATTTCTAGTGTAATTGTAGTTAACCAGATAATAGCATACTATTTGTTTTATTTGCACCCATCTTCTGCTTTCTATATATGAGAATATCTAAACTTGAAGTTAATTTCTCAGCATTAGACTACATTAATCTAAAGCGCCACCTGCTCTATTAGACCCTCCGCGCTGACCGCGGAGAAGGAGGGCCATTTTAGCTCCACCACTTGTCGGTACATATGGCCCTCCACCTCCATTGTCAAGTCATAACTGAGAAAGAAAGGCCGCTCCAAAACGCTACCATCCGTGCTGGTAGCTGGCACCGAATCCGTAAACTACTGCTTGTGGATGAATTCCATCATCATGTGGCAGATGGGCTTGGGCATCAGGCTGTCGTTCATCATTTCGAAAGGGCGGTCATATAGCGGTAGTTCACATAATCAAACCAGTAGATGCCTCGATGGTCGGGCGGGAGAACACCAAGGTGTAAAAGTTCCGCGTGAAGTCGGCCTGCCAGTAAAGGCTCTCTTCGGTCTTCAGGAACTAGTATTGGCGCCAGACAGGTAGCACAATTCGCCAATGGGTTTGCACGAACACATGAATACCTCCGGAAAGTGGATAGGCTAGCCAAAGGACGCAGCCTCGTCCATCACGCGTGAGGTCTCTATATGAATCCAGATGTCCTGGTGCCGGTGGTTTTGCAGCCCAATGGCGCCCAGCCCACTCCCGGCCTCGCCAGGTCACGCAGGAAGCCCAGGTACTCCTGGTCATGCACATTCCTCTCAGTGTAAATCAACCTTGTCATGGACTCAATCGCGTACCATAATTCGCCGAATCTTACCACATTGACCTACTCGTACGTCCGCATCCAGTGGGGGACTGGGTTGTCAAAACGGTTGGACAACGTGGATTCGTTGCTGAGGTCATAGAAATCAAAGCGGCCGGTGCAGCGGCGCAGAAGATTGGTGATGCGCTCCTCGTGCAGCGCCTTGCTGTCCATGCC
>Ga0209723_1006318_pt1 | contig 11514 bp, 11 predicted proteins | sample BiotimSIPDNA_2_FD_185750 | JGI IMG/M metagenome (GOLD analysis project Ga0209723, IMG submission 185750) | Anaerobic biogas reactor microbial communites from Washington, USA - Biogas_R2 time_0 SIP DNA (SPAdes) (version 2) | ecosystem: Engineered > Bioreactor > Anaerobic > Unclassified | place... | reverse complement strand
AGGATATCGCCAGGGTGGATTTCCGTCAGGACATCTCCGGGGCACCCAAGGTGATAGACATCAACCCGCTACCTGGCATCTCCGAGGCTTACAGCGATCTGCCTATCCTTTACAGGATGAGCGGCGGTTCATTCCCCTCCCTTATCAAGGGGATCCTGAGAGAAGCATTCCAGAGACAGGGGCTCAGGTGGCCCAGGCCCTCGATGAAGACGAGGCACTGTAATGCGGCGCGATAGGGTGATCGCCGTCGTGGCCGGGATCGAGGAGACCGACAGGGAAGACGTACTGGACGTTCTCCGCTGCAGACAGAGCGTCATCGAGGGGCTCGTCTCCAGAGGTTTTCGGGCATTCCCGGTGGACATCGCCAGAGAAGACCTTGCCGTGAAGGGAAGGGTTGCCAGAAAGTTGAGAGAAAACTCCCCCGACTGCATCTTCAACCTCTTCGAGGGGTTCGGCGAGGCCTCCTACCTGGAGATCAGGTTTGCCCGGATACTAGAATCCCTGGGTATACCCTTTACGGGAAACCCCTCCAGGACTCTTGCCATCTGCCTTGACAAGGATCTTGCCAGAAAAACCCTCCAGGCGGCAGGGTTGCCGGTTGCGCCCGGAAGGTGCGTCTACCCGGGCTATGACCCGGATATTGCGAAAGGCCTTGACTACCCTCTCTTCGTCAAACCCAGGATGGAGGACAGCAGCGTAGGTATTGACCGAAGATCCCTGGTGACATCAGAAAAGGACCTTTTCGGTCTCCTCGACGAAAGACTTGCCCTCTACCCCGACGGCCTGATATTGGAAGAGTTCCTCGAAGGCAGGGAGTTCAACGCCGGGTTCATGGGATCCTTCCCTTATGATCTGATGGCCGTCTCGTCCATCCGGTTTGGCATCGGAGGGGAAGGCAAGGCCTTCCTGGGCTACGATTCCAAATGGGACCCCGAGAGCGAAGAGTACCGGAACTCCGTCTCGATCCCTGAAGATGGTATCCCCTCCGGGGTCAGGAGGGAGATCATAGGGATATCCCGGGAGGCCGGCAGGGTTATGGGTTGTCGTGGCTACTTCAGGGTGGATCTCAGGGAGAGAAAGGGCAGGCTTTTCATTCTGGAGGTGAACCCGAACCCTGACATCAACACCGACAGTGGGTTCGCCAGGCAGAGCGCCAGAAGGGGGTTCGCCTTTGCAGGAATGGTCGCGAGACTGGTAGACACGGCAATGAACTGGAGGAGACTCAATGAAAGAAGGGTCCCGCAGAAAGATCAGGAGCGCGTTGCATCTGGCGGAAAGGACGGGTGCCTTCTCGGAGCCTGAACTTACAGTACTGGGTGAGGTGCTGAGGGACTGCCTGCTGAAACACGAAGAGGGCTACCGCTTCGAGGAGATCGAGGAAGATGGGGAGATGGCCGGTTTCCTGATCTGGGGCAGGACACCCATGACGAAGAGAGGTTACGATATATACTGGATAGCCGTCGACCCGGCCCTCCAGGGGAAGGGATTCGGCAAGTTGCTGATGGCCAGGGTGGAAGAGGCTGCCTGCGGTGAGGCCGGCGGCTGTATCCTCCGCCTTGAGACCTCCGGCAGGGAGGAGTACGGGCGACAGAGGACATTCTACGGGTCCTGCGGCTTCATGGAGGCAGGGAGGATACGCGATTTCTATCGCGAAGGCGACGACCTGGTGACATATGTGAAGTTCGTAACCCGTGACTTGAAGGATCAACTGCGTAAACGGTCAACGGTGAACGGGAAGGCAAAACCAGTTCAAGGTTATCAAGTTCAAAGTTCAAAGGGGAAAATGTGACGCGTCAGGAGTTACAAATGTTGACACTTGGGCTGTCGATTCGTATAATGAGCGCCGTCACTTCAAGGGGGTTTAGCTCAGCGGGAGAGCACTTGCATGGCATGCAAGGGGTCGGGGGTTCGAATCCCCCAACCTCCACCAGAAAAACCGAAGCAGTCCTTGGAAACCCTTCCAGGGACTGCTTTTTTTGCTCTTTAACTGGATGAATTTTGAAGCCGCCGGAGGTTTTGTACAAGGGAGTTGTACAAAATGGGCAAATCCGGCAAAATCCCGAGTCACCTTGTCCGAATTGGCACAAAATACCATTATCGAAGAATCATTCCCCCGGGATTATCGGGTAGAATCGGTATGAGAGAGATTAAGGTAACTTTGCGCACTTCCATCCTGGAAGAGGCCAGAGAGAGGTCTAACAGAATAGAGTCTTTTGTCCGGAATCTGTTTTATCGAATGGGGAGTGATCCGTCGATGAAGACTGACATCTCGCCTGCGGAAATGAAAATTTTGGTGAAGCGTTGGTTGCAGCAGAAGGTTGAGGAAATGGAAAACCTCCGGAGTCTTGAATACAGGGACCCCATTTTTCACATCGATCAATCCGGGAAGATAAAAACCCTGACTTGGGAAGAAAGGAAACAATCCCTTATTGCAGAGGCCGATTTTGAAAAGAAAATCTTGATAGGAACCAGCAAAGGGAGAACTTCGATTGAAGTCACTGCCGAGGGGATGCTTCAAGAATTTGGGATAGAGATCGATTCAGACAGCTTGCTCTACAAAAGGCTGTGTCGAGAGTTGCGAAAGGGCTTTCTGGCTTTTGTGCAAAAAGAAATACAACATCTTGACGGCGATTACGAAGACTACAATGATTTTTACAAACCACTTGCGTCCTCTGATGGGTCCGAAAAGGATCCTGATCTCTTGTTGAGTTGTAAGACCGGCAAGACCGAGAAACGTCTAAGGGATTTGCTTGATACCTATGTTGAGTACAAAAAGAGTGAAAACCTGCAAGAGAAATCGCTTAGTGAGATACAAAGCAAATGTGGGCTTTTTGTTGAGGTATTGGAGAACCCCTATCCAGAAGAACTGAATATTGAATCTCTGACAAGATACAAGAACCTCTTGAGGAGCTTGCCGTCCAATGCTCGTAAAAAAGAGAAGTATCGCAAGAAAACCCTCCAACAAATCCTTCAGCTATCCATTCCAAAAAAGGATCTGATGGATATCACTACGGTAAATAACCACCTGGTGAGGGCCAAGTCATTTCTGATTTGGCTTGAAAGGTATGGCTATTTGCAAGGTCGGAATCTGCCGAAAGTATTGCAGAAAGTTCGGGAATCCCATAGACCCTTTGAAGAAAGAAATGCCTTCTCCTTAGAGGATTTAAAACTGATGTTTAACAGCCAGCAGTGCCGGGATTTCAAGCATCCCTGGGAATTCTGGCTCCCATTGATAGCTCTTTTCTCCGGGATGAGGATCAATGAAATTTGTTGCCTGGAACTGAACCACATCAGAGAGGATAAGGGGATATGGTACTTCGATATCACCGTCTCTGAAACAAGCCAGCCCAAAACACAATCAGGGGTCCGAAAAATACCTGTACACGAAAATTTGATTGACCTTGGGTTTTTATCCTACGTGAAAAAATTGCAGCGTAGCGGGAAAAAATTCCTCTTCCCGGACCGTCATGGTTTGAGCGTTTCCCCATCACACTATCCTGTCCAGCGGCTGAATAACTGGATCAGGCAGGCAGGTGTTCGAGCAGATCGGCAAGGTGGCGGTCTAGGCAAAAAAACATTTCATTCCTTCCGACACACATTCGAGACTAGGTGCCAGGAGTTGGGTATCGAACAAAGGCTCGTAGACCAGGTGATGGGCCACAGTCAGGGCAAAGGAATGAGTGCGAGGTATGGGAAGCCTGCCGGGGTTTCTAAGCTTAAAGAAGAGGTAATTGATCGGTATCATTTTGATGATCTGGAATTAGGGTTTTTAAAAAAATCTGAGTACGCTGGATAGAGGATTTGGTTTGAACCTAATAGATTCTTATTCCAATCCACATGGTTGGCAAGAAATTCAAGGGTGTTTTTTATTATTGCACAATAAACCTGCATCTGTGAGGATTCATCAAATTATTATTGAGACAGAAAGGAGAAAGGATGGGCTGGCTAACTTTTTTTTCTACAACGATTACTGGACTTATTGCAGGCGCTCTTGGCTCGCTGATAACGATTTTGTTGCAACATCGCTTTAACATTACCCGCGATAAACTTGCGGAAGAGCGAATAAAGATGCAGAAGACGCGAGAAGCATCTTCTGCCGTAGCTGATATCCTAGGCGAGTGGATTAAATCGAAGTGCATGGATTCGGAAAACAACATCAATCGTTGGCATATTCAGACAACCTATTGGCGAAACATTATGAGTTTGGACAAGGATTTGGTAAAGCTTCTTGTTAAACGCTTTGCCAATCTTCCTGAATCTCCCGAAATTAACGAGATTATTGTTGAAGCGCGCCGTATCTTGCTCGATCTCAAGGAGCAGGATATCAAGCCCTCGGATCTAAACACATGGCTCCCGGAGGTCTGAAGAAACCTTATAGGGGGTTAGGCCATATAGTTTTTTTATGATTTGAGAACGTAGCCCCACACGGTGTAGTATTCTTTCCTCGTTCAGTGACAATCCTTCAAAGAAGGAGATGCAACAATAGGAAACATATCGCCTTTAAATCGACACTAGCGATAAACCTACAGTTCATGTGGAAGACTAGGCGTAATCTAATTCTTTTGCATGTCTTGGGTTTCTTCTTTGATTTCTAGGACTTCTCGTACTAATTCCTTATATTGTTCCCGTAATGAAAAATTGTCTTTTTCCCACGGATAATTCGGGTACTCATAAGCTACAACCTGGCGCAAAAAGTCGTTTTCTTTTTTACCAAGCTGATATGACATTGTCGTAAGATAGTATCCGACCTTCGAAGCATCCAGTTTAGGGTCATATTCGAGCATTTCCTGTTTTAACTGTTCTCTTGTTAGTTTTTTCTTTTTTAGCAAAGAAGGAAGTAGCACGTTCTTCAATCTTTGGTTGGTAACTTTTGGGCGTGAAAGATATTCTGTCAATAATTTCTTGAGCTTATCTGGTTCATATTCGCCTGGCTCATCGGACATTGGTATTTGGAATTTCTTTTGTTTCTTTACCCGCTCCTGTTCCAATTCCTCGGAAATGATTGAGGTTTTTGTTAATAATTCATCCCCGCTTTTTGTCTTAACATAATTAAGAACAACTGCATTGATATTTACTCCGAAATTATCGGAAAGCCATTCGATCATGCGTTCGAGCGCAGACTCGACAGAAAAGCCCACAAGAATAATTCTTTGAGTGGCGTTAATGTTCAAACTTTCAATGTCGATATCCGGGAAGTATTCTGTAATGGTTTCTTCAAGGTTTTTCCCAGAATAACTGGAACAGATCTCGCCTAACTTTTCAACGTTCCATTCTGCAGCGTCGGAGGCATAATCGATGGCCTGGGTAAGAGCCTCTCGTGGAAGTTTATCCCTTTTGATTTCAACTATTACCAAATTCCCGATCTTATCCATTCCAAGAAGGTCAATTGGTCCAGATTTTGTTAATGTTTGACGTCCGATTATGGCGATGTCCGGACCAAGAATTTCTGGATTCGATTCAATCCAAGGTTCAAGGTCGTAAGGTTCAGTACGACCTTCGTTTTTCAGGTTTGTGATGATGGATTCCAATTTCCCATTAACGATTTGCCATGTTCTAATTTCAGTTCCCACCATAATGCCTCCTCTCGAAAAGCCAAGGGAAAAAGCAAAATTAAATCTTTTTATAAATATTTTCAAAAAACCACACTTGTCCAAAATAGCTTTTTGTAGAAATTAAAAGTGCCTCCCGCAACCTTGGGATATCATTGGTTTGCCAACACAAATCTTCCCAGGAGAAGGAGGCAAACCAATGCTAAAGGTTGCAAGCCTGTTCAGTCAAATACTTAGTCAAGTTTCGCGTGTCGATTTTCAGAAAATGGTCATAAAACACGGTGCCGAGCGTCATTCAAAAGGCTTTCGTTCCTGGACCCAGTTTGTTTCAATGCTGTTTTGTCATCTTGCAAGGGCTGATTCGTTGCGTGAGATATGCCACGGTCTTCAAAGTTGCAATGGGAAGCTCGTACATCTGGGTGTAAACAGGAACCCTAACAAATCGACTCTCTCTTATGCCAACGAACATCGACCTTCTGAGCTTTTCCGGGACATGTTCTGGATCCTTATGGATAAATTCAGGTCCTCGGGTAGACTGGGGGATCCTTGCCCTCGGAAGTTCAGGTTCAAGAACAAGCTGCTTCTTTTCGATTCGACGACGATAACGCTGTGTCTGTCCCTTTTCCCATGGGCGGAATTCAGACGCCAAAAGGGCGGCATCAAGCTCCATGTCCTTCTGGACAGCAACGACTATATGCCTTCTTTTGTCCATATAACCGAAGCAAAGATGCACGACAGCAAGGCGACGCAACTTCTTTCACTGCCTGCGGGGTCGATAATCGCTCTGGATCGGGCCTATATCGACTTCGACCTCTTCAGGAAGTGGAACGAAGAGAAGATCTTCTTCGTGACAAGGATGAAAAAGAACGCCTCATACGTCGTGACGGAAAGAAGAAGCGTTCCTAAAAACAGCCCGGTGCTCAAGGACGAGATCATCCGTCTCTCGGGCATTGGAACCTGGGAGAAGTATCCGCTCCCCTTGAGAAGGGTCGTGGTATGGGACGACAAGAATAAAACAGAGATCGTCCTTCTCACCAATCACCTGAGGTTCGGATCCACCACAATAAGTTCCATCTACAAAGAGCGATGGCAGATAGAGGTCTTCTTCAAGACCCTGAAACAGAACCTTAGGGTCAAAACCTTTATCGGGGTGAGCGAGAACGCCCTTCGCATTCAGATTTGGACAGCTCTTATTGCTCTACTGGTTATCAAGTGGCTGCACCACCGTTCTAAGGTTGGCTGGTCCTTCTCGAATATGGCAGTGATGGTTCGTCTGAATCTCTTTACCTACAGGGATCTGGACGAATGGCTGAATGAGCCCTACGCTACGCCGCCCTTGATACCTGAACCTGAACAGTTACGACTGGCTCTGCGGTAATTGGGACAGCCTGTTTAATTTCAAGGTTCAAAAGAATATGGAGACCAGGTTTCGAACTTGTCCAATTTGGCCTCCAGAACCGTTGCAGTTACTGGGTCAGGTTTTCTATTTCAGTTTATTTTGGACAGCTGTGTCAAAAAACATTGATGTTACCCATAAACAATGCGCATAGATTAAAATACAACAAACGAATGATAAACACAAACATCAGGTCCAAACGCAGAGGGAACCTAATTAAGCAACAATTATTGGGTTCAAACCCTTCTTTATTAAATAGTAATAGGGGTCTTCTGATATCGTAGACTTGTTTTTTTATTGTTGCTGAAGGGCAAAACAGTTTTCAAAAGAATAGGGTGACCGCCTTGAGCAATGACCGGATCGCTGGAAGGCTTGTAGAGTTAGGGCAGGCTCTTTTCCAGGCTCCGAAGGAATTTGCATTATTCACAAAGGTGCCGGAAGCGGATGCTCTATTGAATGATATTGAAGGCCATCCTCATGCCTTCGTAATAGCCTGCATAATGGACAGGCAGATCAAGGCTGAAAGGGCCTGGCTGATACCCTACAAAATATCGCTGAAAATCGGCAGCCCCTCCTTCGATGCCTTCAGCAGACTTTCCCAGGAAGAGATCAAAGACCACATGTCCCGCCCGGAACCTCTTCACCGTTTCGTTGAGATCATGAGCAAGTATTTATTTCTGGCCATTGGAAGGATACGGGATCAATACCAGGGAGACGCCTCCGGAATCTGGGCGGGGAAACCATCAAGCGCTGAGCTGGTCTACCGTTTCCTCGAATTCGCTGGAGTAGGCCCCAAGATAGCCACCATGGCAGCTAACATCCTTTCCCGTGATTTCAAGATCCCTCTTTTCGACTATTTCTCCATCGATATCTCTGTTGATGTCCATATTCGAAGGGTCTTTGCCCGGCTAGGTATCTGTCCTGAGGATACCTCTGTCGAACAGGTTATCTACAAGGCCAGATCCCTATATCCCAAGTTCCCCGGTCTTATGGACCTTCCCTGCTGGGAGATCGGAAGGAACTGGTGCAAGCCGAATAAACCAGAGTGCGGATCCTGCCGCATGAACGATATCTGCCCCACGGCAAACTAAGTTCAAGAGGTAGGCTGAACTAACTGAGAGGGGATCTGTTTTGGAGGAGAAAGGATCTGTAATCGCAAATATCTGCCATACACTTACAGACAGAGGCCCAGATGCAGCCGCCAGGCTTTTGAGGGAAGAATACCCTTTTTGCCCTGATAAGCCTTCTTCAAGGAAATACGGCCCCCAGGAATCAACAAAGATCTTTATCAGGGACGGGTTCCTCGACAGGTATTCAGGTTCCAGGCTGGTTTTTCCGCCTGTCTTGAGATTGCTCTCGCTGATCCTTCCAGAAGATTTTCCATACCACCTTCATTGGAAAACAGAAGTCACGCATCCAGCCTATTATGAATTGAGCGCAACGGTAGACCACCTTGTACCCGTTTCCAAGGGCGGAAGCAACGAGGAGTTGAATCTTGTCACGACATCCATGGCACGAAACAGCGCGAAAGGCAACTGGACCTTGGCTGATCTTGGATGGACGTTATTCCCGCCCGGTAACATGAAGGAATGGGACGGCTTGATGAGCTGGTATGTTGGTTACTGCGGATCCCGCCCCGAAATAATGACAAAGAGTTGGGCTAAAGCCTGGTACCGTGCAGCCATAAGGTTAATGTGAAGTCTGTTCTCCTCGTCGGTTTCTCTTGCCGTAATCTGATAATCAGGTCAATAAAACCCCTAATGATTCTCTTGCCGCAGCCTTTGCCAGCAGACCGGTCCGTAACCTCTCCGCAGTGATCGGGAATCGGAGATAGCCTTGCCGCACCTGGCACAGTATCCACTTTTCGGTGGAATTGGACATCTGCGAGAAATGGTTTTGTTTGTGGCCTGTCGGTCCATCGTGAGGTCCTCCTTTCCGGGCGTACGGGTCACAAGCATGTCTGAAAAGGATCCAGCAAACCACATGAAATGAATCCACTCATACATAATCCAGAACGGCATGCTTACCCCTTCCGGAGGGACTTTGAGGGAGGGAGACAACAGGAGAAATGATCCGTTATAATTACGCATAAAACAATACAATTAGTCCTATTGACAATTGCATGGTTCTTGTGTATTATATTGTTGGAGGTGAGGGGAATGCGATGTGGATGCATAAGCGACAATACAGCAGCTCGGAAACAAATAGTGTCGCAAGCATCGGTTTTTCGGGGAGACAAACGTTCCATGGTCCTTTTTGTCGATCCCCGGTCCGCGAGCGGTATATTCCCCTCTCTTTCCAGCATCCTTTTCGCCCCCCGTTCCGCAGGCTACAGGGGGGCGAAAAACCTTGACCTGGTTCTGGAACTGGGGCATGGCTACAACGGGCTCGGCCTGGAAGGGTGGTCCGATTCGGTTGCAAAAGCCTGCATCACGGACAGTGAGATCTATGGCGCCAACGATTTCTATTGGAACATGACGGCCCGTCAGGTTGTTTCGTCGCTGGTGAGGATCGCGGGAATGTTAAGGGTTCTTAAGGTCTTCCCGCACCTGGGCAACAAGGACGAGTCGATAACGCAGAGCGCCGCGGCCATGATGCGGGATATCTCAACCACCATGACGGGCTCGGGAACGGTAAGGAAGAACGAAAGGCCCCAATGGTGGGACAAGGCGACAGTAATGGATACCGATGCGATCCAGGTGATCACCCAGTCCACCTATTTCAACGCCGACAGGACAGCTGGTTGTGTCGCGAGCATCGTTTTCAGCGCCCTGTCTCAGCTCCACAACGGTCCGGATCCCTACTGCCAGCGGCCTTGTCTGCAGGATTGTTCCCGCGTGCTGGCGGATGTTTCCTGCCTTACGGTCCCGGAGCTTAGGCTGCTTCTATCTGTGTCGGAGCAATGGAGAAGAACAGAAGGTCTCTGTCTCTACGTGACTGACGTATCGGAGTGGCCGGCCATGCACAGGTCATGCGTCATCGATTGGCTCCGGGATCATGACTGCGAGTTTATGTGGAGCTCCCAGGGAGTTGTGCCAGCGCCTCTCATGGACATGACCAATGACATCTGGTGGGGGGCTACGCAAAATGGTTCCGTCCTCCAGGCATTTTCGGCGACGGTGGCCCGGACGACCCGGGAACGGTTCGAATCGCTCCCGGGGCTCTCCCGGGAATGTCCGGCAGATCTGCAAAGGGGCGAATGGCTCGTTTTTTGCAACGGCAGGTGGAGCGTAGAAGAACCGGTGTTTCTTTCGGAGGAGGGGATGATCATCGAGACAGAGAACGATCCGCAGTCGCTAAGTGCTCCTTTTGCGCCTCTCCTGGCCATGGAACCTGACCTGCTGGAAGCGATCCTGGATCAGGATTTAGAGGATGATGATGAATATGAAGCCTGAGAAGATCTGTTCCGGCGCTATCCTTGCCGGAAAAACAGGAGAGGTGATAGGAATGAATGAGAAAAATAAGAATAACAGGGGGTATGACCTGAAGAGCCTGAGGGCTCATCTGGGGTGGTATGTGATCAACAAGGACCAGAAGCAGCAGAGCTTTACCCAGACCGACTTCGCCCGACTTTTGAAAGCGACGACGGGAACGGTGTCGAAGTGGGAGAGAGGCCAGCTGTCTCAGGGCTCCATGACCGGCAATCACCAGATGGCTGCGACAGTCCTGGGATGGCTCCTGGACGCAGTCAAGGGGCCAGGCGGTATGTGGGGCAAGGTCCTCGTAGATCCCGACAGCCTCGACAGTGACGGCAGGGTGGCCGCCTGGGATAAGAACACTCCGACAGAACAGCATGAACAGGAGAGCTACGTTGATTTCTTGCGGCTGATGCTGTACACGGAGGATCACAGGAACCGCACCGAGCAGACCATCAAGGAGATCATCGATGATTTCCGCTCATCAGAGGCTGCCGTAAGTGTCGACCGCGAGAAGGTCGAGAAGATTCTGTCCCAAATAGAGGGGGTATGTGATGAACAGAACCGGAGCCGAAGGAGGTATTTCTGCTCCCGAGTGTCAGACGTCTACCGGGATCTGCTCCGTCTCTCCCAGGATATCCCAGGTGAGGATGAGGAGTTTCTGAGAATGGAAGCAGCCGACTATGTCTGGGATGTACCTGACGAGGGATCCAGACACAGACTGCAGGATATCCTGAGGGACGGAGGGGTCTTTGCCCTTTTGGCGGGGCTATACATCGATCTATGCAAGTTTGTCTGCCTGGGGCGGGATCCTGTGGATCCTGACAGCATGAACATCAAGGAGCGCTACAAGGTGAGACTTGCCGCTGAAGCTGAATCAACGGAATTGTATGAAGACGTATAGGATTCAGCTTTGAATTGAAATGGCAAGGGCAACAAAACGACTGCGGTCCCCGGATCATCGGGCAGGGGTGCGGATGAGGGGCCCCACGGCACCACCCGCAGGAGTTGTCACCCTGGGTCAAAGGGTGTGGATTGTAATGTAAAAGAAACATGCAACTGCAAGGGCAACTGCAAGGGCAACTGCAAGGGCAACTGCAAGGGCAACTGCAAGGGCAACTGCAAGGGCAACTGCAAGGGCAACTGCAAGGGC
>Ga0209723_1006310_pt1 | contig 11523 bp, 12 predicted proteins | sample BiotimSIPDNA_2_FD_185750 | JGI IMG/M metagenome (GOLD analysis project Ga0209723, IMG submission 185750) | Anaerobic biogas reactor microbial communites from Washington, USA - Biogas_R2 time_0 SIP DNA (SPAdes) (version 2) | ecosystem: Engineered > Bioreactor > Anaerobic > Unclassified | place... | reverse complement strand
CCTGTCGAAGGAGACGCTCGAATGGAGGACGCTAATCTATCTTCTTCTGACCACAGGCATGAGGCGCGGGGAGGAATGCGCCCTGGTGTGGGATTCGGTCGATTTCAAGAATCGCCGCATCAAGATATGCCACGCGGCCCGCAGGATACTACACAAAGGCATCGAGATCAAGGACCCGAAGACCTTCACATCGAACCGTTACGTCAACATGACGCCCGACCTTGAGAAGCTTCTACTGGAGCTCAAGGAGAAGAGCTCGTTGTCCATGGGGAGTTCGTATTCAAAGGCCGCACTGACCCTAACGGCCCCATGCATCCGGATTCCGCAAAGGCGCACATTTCGAAGTTGAGCGAGAAGTGAGGGTTCGATTTCATGGCGAAGGATCTCAGGTCGACTTTCGTTTCGATGCTGATATCTGTTCTAGACGTCGATCCGAGGACAGCTCAGGACATCGTCGGCCATTCGAGCATCGATGTGACATCGGGCATCTACGCCAGGTCAAAGGAAGCTCCGAGGAGGAAGGCTCAGGAATCATACGAGGCATTCATCAAGAGGCGGTGCACGGGTGCGTTGGAGATCGTCGCAGATGAAGACGGTGAACGCTGAATATCGCGTACATTTTGCCCCAAAGAACGAATCTTTTTGACCCAAATTTGACCAAAAACTCTTGATGTACCGAAAAAATCTAAGCTTTATTCATATGTGAATGGAGCCACTTCGGAGATTCGAACTCCGGACCTGCTGATTACAAGTCAGCCGCACTACCGGGCTATGCAAAAGTGGCCTTGCAACACGCGTATGGGTGTGGGGTTTTTATTGTTTGCGCACAGAAGGCGTTTCTACGACAGCCGCCTCACGGCGCACGTTCCGCATATAAACGACCAATACATTTAATATGGATTAGGCAATCGCGGAACCAGTAGCATATAAACCTATCATCACGGTGATTAAAAATGGCAAAGAACGCTGAGAAGAAGCTCATACGCCTTGACTACAAGGCCTACATCGCAGAGACCGGAAAACTTTACGACACGACCTCGGAGGAGGCGGCCAAGGAGGCCGGGATCCACAACGAGAAATACACCTACTCCCCCATGGCGCACATAGTGAACTCTGGCAAGCTCTTCCCGGCGCTCGAGGAAGCCATCGCCCAGGCGGAGGTCGGAGCGGAGACCGAGGTCTCGGTCCCCGCCGAGGAGGCAGCGGGCCCCAGGGACCCCAAGCTCATCGAGATCCACGCCCTCAAGGACTTCTACAAGCAGGACATAAACCCCTACCCCGGACTCGAGGTCTCCCTCGGGAACCGCAGAGGGACGGTAATGTCCGTGGGCGCCGGCCGTGTAAGGGTCGACTTCAACAACCCCCTGGCCGGCCACGACCTCTCCTACGTGTTCACCGTGACCGAGGTCATCGAGGATGACGAGGAGAAGGGGAAGGCCATACTCGAGATGGACTTCGGCACCTCTGAGGGCTTCGAGGTCCAGGTCAGGGACAAGAAGATCGTCGTGATCGTCTCCGAGCTCGTCAAGTTCAGCCAGGAGTGGCCCATGGCGAGGTTCAAGGTCGTCTCCGACATGAGAGAGGTCTTCGGAAAGGACACCGTGGAGTTCCGCGAGGTCTGGTCCAAGCCCAAGGATTCCAAGGAATCCGACGAGGAACAGGAAGAGTGAGGCACCCTCGCCCATCCTGAATCAAAACCCTTTTAAACAAAACCTATTATCTCCCCAGCACGGACGGGTGGCCTAGCTTGGATATGGCGGCAGCCTCCTAAGCTGCAAGCCGAGGGTTCGAATCCCTCCCCGTTCGCCATTTTCTACATCTTCATCCCTATCCTCGGAGATCTGGCTGCTCTCCGAGCCACGAGCGCTTCCGTCGACGCGGAAAGGCTCGACAGGGTCAGCGTTCTCGACAGACCATGCCTTCCTGGCCTCGGAGATCGCCCTGTATTGTTTCGTACGGGCATAGTATCTGTTAGTGACAGAGGTCGAACTGTGACCCATGAGAACAGATACCGACTCCTCGGCGATTGAATCCTCAAGCAATTGCCCCCAGGTCCGGCGGCCCATGCGGTAAGACGCATCGAGGCCGGCGGCCCGAGTTATCATCGAGGAAAGAACACGCATCGTGTTGGAGGAAAGCGGTTCCCCCGTGCGCGAGTTTTGAAAGAGATATCCGGAGCATCCGCGGGCACGGAAGGCGCCGAGGTACCCCCTCAGCACATCCTCGGAGAACGGATGCAGCGGGACCGTCCGGCACAGGCCGAACGTGTCCTTACCCTTGACATGGTGCAGCCTGACAAGCATCGCATCCAGGTCCAGATCGTCGGCACGGAGCATCCTGACCTCCTGGGGGCGAAGGCCCCCGCAGAAAGACAGGGATACTGCAGCACTCCCCCGCAGATCGTTGTACGACTGCCCCGGGCGGGACAGATAGAACATCAGATCACGGAAGTCCTGATGAGTGAGGACAGGAAGCCGGACGTATTGTTTCTTGTTGTAGAGGGCCGGATAAGGAAGTATGAAGATTACCATAGGATTATGTCCGGGTCATCATTGGAAGAGGATCCCCAGGAGCCGGCAGAGAATCCAGATGATGAATTTGATAAAGAATTATGGCGGCAGCTCTTCATGGAAGAACTCTCAAAGAGAAACAAGGATGGGGGCAGCAAGCTATGAAGAGTTCCGCGCAGCGGAACAGGTCAACTGTCAAATTGTGTTGTTTCAGAATCCTTTAGCGGAGGCTTCTGTCAAAGTTAGGATATAAGAAATGTGAAATATTGCTTTTCAAATAACGTGTATGCTGGGATTTGATAAATATGCTATTCGATTTGAATATCGAACAGGTTCTTGATCACTGGGAGATAGAGCATGCCATCCGTGAAATCATTTCAAACGCCTTAGATGAGCAAGTATTGACTAATACCAGAGATGTCCAAATTTTCGAAGATGTGAATGGATTTTGGCACATAAGGGACTATGGGCGTGGCATTAGAGATATACATTTCACACAGAATGAGAATGAGGAAAAAATCCAATCTCCGAACTTGATTGGTAAATTCGGTGTCGGGCTGAAGGATGCATTGGCTGTGTTTCATCGCAAGAATGTTGGTGTTGAAATAGATTCAAAATTCGCACATATATCACTAAAAATGTCTTCCAAACCTGGTTTTGATATTGAAACGCTTCACGCAGAGTTTTCAAAATCGAAGGACTGTGAGATGCAGGGCACAGAATTCACCCTAATTAATGTAAAGAAATCCGAGATCGATAAAGCAAAACGCATGTTCCTTAGATTCTGTGGGGCTACCATCGTCGAGAAGACGAAATATGGTGAGGTATACGCTACTGATACGGGCGCACCTACGATTTATATAAACGGCGTACAAGTGGCAATTGAAGAGAACTTCATGTTTAGCTATAACATAACCGACATAAACGCCCAAATAAAGAAATCGCTCAACAGAGAACGCTCGAATGTCGGACGCACTGCGTATTCTGATACAGTCAAAAATATCCTCAAGCAATGCAAATCAGAAACTGTCTTGCTTAGGCTTATAGAGGATCTTGAAAATGTAATGCGTGGAACGAATAAAGATGAAATCAATTGGGTAGAGGTGGCAACATATGTAACATCGACTTTGAATGAAAGCGGCGATGTTGTATTCCTAACGCCTGAAGAACGGCAGGATTTGACAAATCAGCAAGTGGAGATACTTTGCCAGAGTGGCAAGAGGTTAGTACTTGTGACCAATAATGTGTATAACAAATCGAAGCATTCAATAACCACGTTCAAGGATGTTTACACCGAATATAATGAAAGTTTTGAATACAAGTTCGTTTCCTTTAATCAACTGACTACAGTGGAAAAAGCGATATTCGATACCAGATTTACAGTGTTCGACTTCTTAAAAAGGCATGGGTATAAAAATGATGCCGATATACGCATATCCGAGACCATACGCTTTAATGAGCATGGATATTCTACAGATGGAGTCTGTGATCCAATCGAGGGGATCATCATCAAACGTAGTGCACTGACCAGCGAGCATTTCTTGGGTGTTCTCCTGCATGAATTCGCGCATTATAATTCCGGAGCGGAGGACAATACTCGTGAGTTTGAAAACGTATTGACGGAGATGTTGGGGCTCGCTATGAATGAGATATGCAAAGCACACTAAATAGAAAACGTGTGTTTCACAAGCGCATTTCGTAGAGTCCAAGTTGAAATTTGTATCTCGAGTTTGACAGGAGGTGAAAATTTTCGATGAACTCCGAGCTAGACAGAAATCATAATCATCTGTCGAGCTCAGACTATAAGTATTTTGCAAGAAATAAAACACCTAAAGCAAACGCTCCACATTTGCTTTACACAGGGTTAGGCCCTCACATGATTGTATCTACACATGCAGAGGGAATCGAAATCAGGATCCCCAAAGGATTGCCAGAGAAGATAGATTACGAGATCGAGAGTTCCGGGGAATATCTCGATAGAACAGATTTTATCAAAACCGCTTTGAGAAGGCACCTCAAGACGAGAGAGCAATATCGCCCCTCCTGTGCTTCATCTCTGTAAAAAATGATGATAATCACTAATGGCAGGAAACAGGTCGCGTCCACCGTTGCCGGATTGCAATAATCGCACATCGAACTGGAGAATCAAGAGATGTGCTTGTACCCGAATGTACATCATTGGATTCCTGATGCTGCCGATTAGCATTACATCAAATCTTTGAAATACGTGGTGAGGAAACGGGATCGTTTTTGAAATCTTGGCACCCAAATAGTTTCTCTTTCTCTTACATATGAGATAAAGCAGAGTCTTTCTGCTCTTGTAATCGACAGGAGGAAATTATGTTTTTCTTCTGTCATCGACTGTTCATCTTTTGATCTATAGTCTGGGAACATTCCTTTATTGACGGAGATTATGAATACAATCCGAGTTTGACAGTAAGTGAGTAAACTGTCAGACTCGGGCTTTAACCAAGTTTTTGATTGATATGACTGGTAATGTTGCTGTTGATTTTTTAATGCAGTATAACAAAAACAAGTTAGAACAGGGAATCTGGCCAAAAGTGATAAACAACTTCCAATATTCAGTATACTCATGGTAGAGGTCCTGGATACGTATATGATCAACAAGGAGATCACAGAGGTTTGTGAATGCTCCAAAAAACAACTTGTGATCATAAGTCCGTTTCTAAAAATCAACGATAAGCTCCGCAGATCCATCGAATCAGCTGTGAACCGTAGTGTAAAACTTACCGTAATCTATGGAAAGAATGAGATGGACAAGGATACGTACGAGTGGCTGAAAGCACTTCCTTACTGTAACATCGGTTTTCTGAAAAACCTGCATGCAAAGCTTATCCTGAACGAGGAAGCCGCCGTCCTATCCTCTATGAACCTCTACGAATACTCTCAGGTCAATAATCATGAGCTCGGCGTATTGGTTCGGATGAAAGATCGAAAGAACGAATACAAAGAACTCATTTTACAATCAATCCGTATTATAAATGCTGCCGTGAAACAATATGGGAAGTGGAACCTTGAGGATCTCGAAAAACCGCTTCAGGGGCTCATACACAAGGATGCAATTTTCGTACCAGTGTCGGAAGTCGTCGGAGAGCTCTTAAAAGAAGAAGTGCAAGATGCTCCGAAACGTGAGACACGGTTGCGTCATTGCATCCGCTGCGGAAGTGTCACCCCGTCATATCATGAGTTCGTATACTGCGGTCGCTGCTTCGAGTCCTGGAAACAGTACTGCAACACCAAGTACGTCGAGAAAGAAGGTCACTGCTACATCTGCGGCAAGCCCTGCACTGTAAGCGCAGAGAGACCTGCCTGCACCGAGTGCTACAGGACGAACAGCGACCTCGTGAGGGAGAAGTGCGAAGTAATGTTCGCACTCCGGAACAACAGGCCCGGTCAGTGATCACATGATTGTTTACAGGAAGACCTTTGATGAGTTCAGCGACGACGTAGCATTCAACAGGATCGCCGAAGAGATCACTTCACGCCTTCCCATCAAGGTTGGGGAATCCGAACAGAACTCCTACAAGCGTTCCCTCAGAGCAGTATACACTTCTCTATCGAGAAGCCACATCCCCTCGGACGTCGAGGTTGCCCTCGAATACCGAATACCTCTGACCAACAGGCGCATCGACTTCATGATCGCAGGTTCGGATGATTCCGGTACCGATCACTTAGTGATCTGCGAACTGAAACAGTGGGACAGGGTCACCCATACCGATATGCCAGACATCGTTCTCGTCAGCAACGAAGGGAAGGTCCACCCATCATGGCAGGCTTACTCCTACGGTGCAACCATATCGAATTTCAACGAGTATGTGGAGAATTCCGGCCTCGACGTCGAGACCTGCACTTTCCTTCATGAATACAAACGCGAATATGCCGAAGAGCTTTTCGACCCGATCTATGCCGAAGGAATCTCCCGCGCACAGCCTTTCATCTCCGATCAGTTCACGGATTTTGCAGAATATATTTCCAAGTTCATCTCGAAGAAATCGAAGAAAAACATCCTATTCGAGGTCGAGAACGGAAGGCTCCGCCCTTCAAAGATGCTTTCCGATTGTTTAGGAAGTCTCCTGAATGGTGAAAGGGAGTACGATCTGATCGACGAGCAGCGTATTGTTTTCTCCAACCTCTACCGTGAAGTTTATTCATCCTTCAGAAACTCAGACCGCAAGAAACAGGTGTTCGTGGTCAGGGGAGGTGCCGGGACCGGAAAGAGTGTCATCGCGATCAATCTGATGGCGAACCTTATCAGAGAGAAGGGGAAGACTTCATACTATGTGGCCAAAAGCAGCTATGTCAAGGCTGCCTATCTCAAGAAATTGACCAGGAACATCCCTCAGTATTCCTTCCTCAGAACCCTGTTCAAAGGTTCCGGGGACTTCATGAACGATGAACTGAACAAATACGATGCTTTAATTGTGGATGAAGCACACCGCCTTACTCAGAAAACGAAACAATCATTCATGTTCCGCGGAGAGAATCAGATCAGAGAGATCATCCATGCCGCGAAGGTCTCTGTGTTCTTCATCGATGAGACCCAGAATATCGACATCAAGGACTACGGAACCATCGAGCATATCAAAGAGGCTGCCGAGTTAGAAGACGCAGATTTCCATTCCGATCCCAAATACGTTCTAAGGTCGCAGTTCCGCTGCAATGGGAGCGACGAGTACATCGCATGGTTGCAATCCATTCTCTACAACAAACCGTTCGAGCCTTCCGGTGAGAAGGTCGACTATGACATCCGCGTATACGATGACCTCTGTAAGATGAGGGATGCCATCATCGAGAAGAACAATTCATATAAGCAGCCTTCGAGACTGCTCAGCGGAGACGTATTCGATTGGAAATCCCGTGGAGATAAGACCACTATCGACATCGAGATCGGGGAATTCAAGGCACTATGGAACAAATCCAATGATTTTGCAACCAATCCCAGATCGATAGATGAGGTAGGCTGTATACATACTTCCCAGGGGATGGAATTCGAATACGCAGGGCTCATCATCGGAACCGATTTCATCTATCGTGACGGTGAGATCCTAACCGATTACACACAACATCCTGAAAAGGCAGGGGAGTTCAGGAGACCCCATCAGAAGAAGGTCTTCGAGGAAGATGTACCTCAGATCGACAGGATCATCCGCAATACCTACAAGGTCTTGATGACCAGGGGACAGAAAGGATGTTACCTTTACATCATGGATCCCGAGCTCAAAGATTACCTCACCGAATCCATCAACAGGCTCATCGGAAGAGATTGCAGGTATTGAAATCGGATGTAATACGTAATATGTGCTTCCCGCGAACGTTGCATCCTTTGAACTTTCCGATACCGGAATTGCGTTTCTTAGAATCCAGCGACCCGCGGATATTGGCAATGAATTCTATGTTCTTTTCCTTCATATCGTTCCAGAACCGCTTGTTATCGTACGCCGCATCCGCCAATACCTTCTCCTCGTCGTGACCGTCCTTCAGAACAAGGCCCATGAGCATTTCGAAAGCGTTCGAATCTCCGTAATACGGCTCGGTTATGACATAAGCCAGTATCTCGTTGGTATCCACATCCACGGCTGCATGGAGTTTGTACAACCCCTTACCCTTGTATGATTCTAATGGTATACGCGCGATCCGGAAGGGAGATCCGGGCTCAATGGCGCAGGCACGGCAGGTGAGACGGGAAGGGGCGGCATGTCCTCCCTGCAGGCGTCCGCGGGGTTCAATCACGGCCCGGGCGTCCCGACCCGGCCGCTCTCCTGAGCCGCTTCACGAGCGACCCGGGGTCGTCCTCCGTCATGAAACCCGATCTGATGCACGCGCCGGCGGCCCCGGCCCTGGCGACCAGCCGGATGTTGTGGACGCCGATGCCGCCTATGGCGTACACCGGTATGTCCGTCTCCGACACCACCCGGCCGAGGAATCCGATCCCCTCGGGCTCCCTGCCCGGCTTGCAGGAGGTGGGGAAGACCGGCCCCGCGATAAGATAGTCGGCGCCCAGCCTGACGGCCTCCTCCGCCTCCGCGGTGGAATGGACGGACGCCCCCACCGATCCGAACCCCTCCGGCCTGCCCGTCGCGCGCAGCACGCCCAGCGGAAGCTGCACGTCATCCACGCCCAGCTCCCTCGCCGTCCCGTGGAATGTGTTCACGCAGAACGACACGCCGTGCCTGTTGCAGGCGCGCATGCAAATCCCGGCCGCGGAGCGGTATTCCTCCGCGGACATGCCCTTCTCCCTCAGTATGATCGTGTCGACCCCCGACGCGGCGACGGCCTCCATCCTCTCCGGGAAGGATCCGCGGACGATGCCGCTGTCGGTCACGGCTATGATCCTCATGTCCTCACGTAATCGTTGAACACGGGCTGTCTCCCGTTCCTGACCAGCGCTTCAGTCACTTCCTTCACCGAACGGCTGTCGCTTATGTCGAACTGGCCGTCGCCCGAGGCGTCCCCGGAACGGCCGCCCACGCTGACGCTGACCCCCGCGGACATCCTCGTGGCGCTTATCCTGACCAGGTTGTCCCTGAAGACCGGACGCTCCCTGGTCGAGACGGTCTGACCCGCGAAGGGCATGAACAGCCTGTAGGCCATGGAGACCTGCAGGAGGTCCGACTCGCTCACGCCGGTCCCGCCGAACTCCCCGCCCGGGAAGGGTCTCAGCCTTGGCAGCGAGAACGAGATCTCCGCATGGGGGTATCTGCGCTGGATCTCCCTCGCGTGCATGCCGCAGGCGAAGGAGTCCCTCCTGAAATCGGACAGGCCGAGCAGGGGGGCGAAGGCCACGCCCCGCATACCCGCCCTCAGGGCCCTCTCCTGGGAGTCGAACCTGTACGGGAACACCCTCTTCCTGCCGCTCGGATGCAGCTGCGAGTACCTCTCCCGGTCGTAGGTCTCCTGAAACACGGTGACGTGGTCCGCGCCCAGCATGCGCATCCTGCGGTACTCGTCGGTGTTGAGCGGGTAGACCTCCAGCCCCACGCTGGAGAAGTGCTCCGACGCCATGGAGACCAGGTCGGCTATGTAGTCCGTTCCGGAATGCTCCCGAGACTCCCCTGTCAGCAGCAGGATGTCCCTTATCCCGGCCTCGGCCGCGGAGCGCATCTCCCGCTCCGCCCCGACCCTGTCGAGTCTCGACCTGCGTATGGGATTGGTGCGGTTGAACCCGCAGTAGACGCATTCGTTCGAGCAGTGGTTGGAGGCGTACAGCGGTGTGAACAGCGACACGGAGTTCCCGAAGCGTCTGGCGGTCTCCGCGGCGGCCCTGCGGGCGATCCTCTCCAGGAACGGCTCCGCGGCGGGCGAGAGCAGGGCGCCGAACCCCTCGGGACCCGTCGAGTCCCCGGAGAGGGCCCTCAGGACGTCGTCCTCCCCGTAGTCCGACGGTTCGTATACCGAAGCGCGCTCCAGCACCCTCTCCATGACGTCGGAGTCTATGCGCTCCATGTCCGGGAAGAAACCATCCGGGTCCGTCGGCTTCCCCACGGCATCACTCCCTCAGGAAGCCGGTGAGCGGGCTCGAGGCCTCCCCGCCCCTCTCCAGCACCCTGCCGGGTCCGGAGAGGTAGGCCGTCCGTCCGGCCTCGATGGCCTTCCTGAACGCCCCCGCCATGGCGGCGGGGTCCCCCGAAGTGGCGACAGCGGTGTTGGCCATCACCGCCGCGACACCCATCTCCATGGCCTGGCAGGCCTGGGAGGGCAGGCCTATGCCCGCATCCACTATGATCGGCAGATCGATCTCCTCCACCATGATCCTTATGAATTCCGCGGTCAGCAGGCCCCTGTTGCTCCCGATGGGGGAGCCGAGGGGCATTATGGCCGCCGCCCCGGCCGCCGCCATGTCCCTGGCCGCGGACAGGTCCGGCATCATATAGGGCAGAACGGTGAACCCCCGGTCCTTCAGCATGCCGACGGCCTTCACGGTCTCGGCGTTGTCCGGGAGCAGGTACTTGGAGTCCCTGATGATCTCCACCTTGACCATGTCCCCGCATCCGAGCTCCCTGCCGAGCTCGGCTATGCGCACGGCCTCCTCCGAATCCCTCGCCCCGGAGGTGTTCGGGAGGACGGTCACGCCCTTCGGGATGTGGTCCATGACGTTCTCCATGCTCCCGGGGTCCGCCCTTCTGACGGCCAGGGTGGCGATCTCCACCCCGCCGTTGCGTATCACGGCCTCGGTCATGTCCAGCGTGAACTTGCCGGAGCCCAGTATGAATCTGGACCGGAACGTCCTGTCCCCGATCCTGAGCAGGTCTTCTCTCAGATGTCATCCCTCCATGCCGCGCAGCAGCCTGAGTGCGGCGTTGGCCTGGTGTCCGGCGCAGACCATCACCCGGGGGGCGTGCATGTCCCCGCCGTCCGAGGTCCCGTCGCCGCACACGAACAGCCTGTCGAACCTCCTCACCGTTCTTATACTGTTGGGGGAGTCCATTCCGGACATGCCGGAGCCGGCCACCACAGGCACCCCGTCCATCCTCGTGAGAACGGCGTCCACGAGCATGGATTTCGCCTCGGGGGAATCCAGCGCCTCGCATATCACATCGCACCCCTCGAACACCAGAGGGATGTTGTCTGCGTCCAGGACGATATCGTACGCCAGGACCTCCGTACCGGGGGATACGATTTCCAGTATCCTGCGGCAGGCCTCGGTCTTCTTCATCCCCACCTGCGAAGGCCAGTATATCTGGCGGTTCAGGTTCGAGGCGTCCACGGTGTCGAAGTCCGCTGTGACGATGCGTCCGACGCCGGACCTGGCGAGCATGCAGGCTATGTTGGATCCCAGCCCCCCGAGCCCGGCTATGCCCACGGTCCCGTCGATATCATCCGCCCCCGACGAACCCGACAATCTCCACGACGTCATCATCCTTCAGAACGACATCGGCGTATCCCGCCCGGGGGGAGACCCTGCCGTTCAGCTCCACGGCGATGCGGAGGGGGTCGTGGCCCTGCGAGACTACGAGGTCCAGCAGCGTCATGCCCATGCTGCGTTCCGTATCCT
>Ga0209723_1006307_pt1 | contig 11527 bp, 10 predicted proteins | sample BiotimSIPDNA_2_FD_185750 | JGI IMG/M metagenome (GOLD analysis project Ga0209723, IMG submission 185750) | Anaerobic biogas reactor microbial communites from Washington, USA - Biogas_R2 time_0 SIP DNA (SPAdes) (version 2) | ecosystem: Engineered > Bioreactor > Anaerobic > Unclassified | place... | reverse complement strand
GCACTGGCAAAGGCAAAACTGCGTATGAGAAGCACAAGAACAGACTCCGCTTTAGACGAAGGGCATCGATTGAACCAGTTATTGGGCATCTCAAGAGTGATCACCGAATGCTCAGAAATTACCTCAAAGGCGTTGAAGGTGACATGATTAATACGATTATGGTCGCAACAGCTTTTAACATGATGAAACCCACATTTATAACGAATACGAATACGTATGGATAACATTATCAGAAATGTGGGTTCCATCAGACCATTAAAATATAAATTAAATTCTGATGAAAAGGTTAAGGCAGATCCGTGATGCCATTTATATTGTTTTTGCTTCCCTTACCGGCCACAAATCGATAATATATGTAACCTCACTGATTTATTGGAAATTAAGATTTGTTAAGGATCGTTTAAATGTATATTGAAATCATCATTTCTTTGAAATGGCATAAATGTAATGAAAATGAAAAAACATAATTATTCTTTTATTCTGTTTGGGCTATTGCTAAGCCAGGTTTCATGCTTTAATCAACAGGAAGGGAAAGCAATAAGGACTTCATTCCCAAAAATATTACAGTTTGATCTTAGAACTGTAATAAATGACAGCCTTGATTTATCCTTTATTGCAGAGAAGATCGAGTATATTCCACTACAGACCAATGATACTATTTTATTGGAATATTTTGATAATTATGTAATTACAGATGATCGCATTTTCATCGAGAATAAAGGGCTCATACGTGTTTTTGATTCTGAAGGCAATTACATTAATAACCTCTTTACACGGGGCCGTGGTCCTGAAGAATCGGAATTGAGATGTTTTGCCATAGATGAGGATAATAAGTTGGTATATGTCTATGACAGCAATGAAAATGCCGTTAAAATATATGATTACGATGGTTCTTATATAAGTAAAATCAGAAATTTCTTACCAGAAGGATACAATACATTTTCGATCGGAATTTTCGACGAGGCTATCTTTGTTCAAACTTCGCAACGCCCTGGAACGGAATATCTTTATTCACTTTATTATCCGGAAACTGATTCTATTTGTATACTATGCACTAATTACAGGGAATATCTTAAATCACAACAAGAAAAAATGCCTTTATCGCCCTATGATTACCACTATCAGTTAACTCATAATCTGTTACTCTTTAAGGAGAGTTATTCAGATACTATCTACAAGATGACAGAAGATCTGAAAAAGGAACCATATTACATTGTTAATCTTGGTGACAATAAGCTGGAATGGGAACATTGGCGGGATAATGGGATGTTTGTAGCATATAATCCGGTTGGACCTCCCAAAGGTTACAAGGTACAGTCTTTCATTGAAGCTGATAATTTTTTATTTTTCGTTTTGAGCTCCTTTATTGAACCTTCGTTATTTGCTATTTATAACAAGAAATCTGATAAACTCAGGATCATTACACATAAAAATATTGAATTACCAAATGACCAGATATCTCTAAAAAATGATCTTGATGACCTCCTTCCATTTTCTCCCATGAACAAAAACGGCTACATGACATACAAAAATAACTGTCTTTATAGTGTTATAGATGCAGGAGAATTTGCAAAGGTATATAAGATAAAAAATTTGAGGAGAGGCATTACTGAAGGGCATAATAAAAAAATAAATCCATCTCTTAATGAAATTGATGAATTTGACAATCCGGTTATCATTAAGCTTTATTTGAAATAATCTGAAGATTTACTCCATTTAAGAAGCATATATATTCTGGGAAAGTCTCTAAGATTTTGATTTACAAGTAAGTCCTGTGAGTATGGAACATTGTATTAGAACTATTGTGATATTAATCTTTGATTATTTTTTCAATCGTATTGATCAATTCTTTTACCGGCTCAAAATAAGGCATAACCTTATTCCTCTCGAAGTCGAATAAATCATCGTAATCACCCTTTTGACGCCATGTAGAGAGTTGTGAATAGATCTTGCCCAACTCTTTGGAGATAAGGTTTGGTTTTATAAAGTGTTCAGAGAAATTTGACTTTACTCCATTATGAGTGGTAGTTCTCAGGTCTGCTTTTAACAATAAAGCTGTAACATCATAATAGGCAGCATAATAAAGCCTGTTCATTGAGGAATTCCACTTATTTTTCTCAGCCAGAATACAAGCATCATCAAATGTATCTTTCGCTCTGTTTAACCTATATTCAATAAGATCTTTTCTAGTGCCAGTCATCTTAGTTTTACTCCCTCTTTTTTTATGTTTTCATATAAAGGAGTAATCGAACGTCTTTTATTCCAGTCGCTTATTGTGTAAATTAATGGAGATATTATCTCGCCTGTCTCAAGTTCAACTTCATATAACTCATTCATGAATTTTGTCTCGAGGTCAAATGAAATGTTCTTTGAATCAAGTAAAATCAGTATATCCCAATCCGAAAGTCTTTTCGCATCACCTCTGGCCCGGGAACCATATAAATATATCTCGGCTCCGGGGGCTGTTTTATCTACAATTCCAATTATCCGATTTAATATCTTATCTCGATTATTCATAATAACAAATTTACTCAAAATAATCTTATAATAAGTTCTGTATGTCAATTTACCAATAGTTGTATTTTTCTGACCTTCCGTTAGACTGTTTTTCATCAAACCGGAATGAAATTATTTTTCTTAAAAAACAGCGGGTTTTCTATGAATAACTACTTTCCCTAATTTCAATTTCCGATTTCTTCCGATAATTTCCGTTTTCTTCCGTTTTTTTCCGGTTTTTTCTTGCCTCTATGTCCTTATGATTGTGGAAATTTGTGATGATGTTGAAGTGCAGTAAATTCATATTCTAATGAATCAGGATACCGGAAGAATAAATCTGAAGAAGATTGACGACAGGTTAAAACGTATAGCAAATGTATTGCTTATTAATGCCAGTTTTATTGATAATCCCGGATTACTTAACGGGAAGACAGGGATCTCTATCTTCTTTTATGAATATGGCCGCTACCTGAACAATAAAATATATACGGATTACGCCGGAGAACTTATCGATGAGATCTATGAAGAGATAGCCCAAAACACTCCTTTGAGTTTTTCAGGCGGACTGACAGGTATTGGCTGGGGTATAGAATACCTGGTAAAGAATAAGTTTGTGGATGCCGATACCGATGAAGCCCTTGCAGATATTGACAATGCCGTTTATCGTGGTATACTGAATAATCCTCTGTTACTTGAAAGTGAGAACGACCTGTTCGGTTACGGCCACTATTGTCTTTCGCGGCTACGAGGCCATGAGAATGATGATGATAATCTTACTACCCTTATTAAAAAGGAACACCTTATATATCTCATCGACGAATGTGAGAGACTGCTCGTTCATAAGAGATACCTTGAATTCAATATACTTCAGCTAAGCGTTGCCTCGATCAATTCCCTGCTCTGGTTTCTTCTGGAAGTAGACCGCCTTGGTTTGTTCCCAGTGAAGGTAAGGAAGGTTTTAGGATACATTCCTGATTATGTTTCTAAAGAACCCTCTGAATACAGGGCAGACCTTTTGGTACTAAATGAACTTGCCAGAAGAGCGGTTAATCAGACCAGTGATACCGGCCTGGAGAACCAGTACCTTTTATTATATGAAAGTGTCAGCGAAGAGCTAAACAGAGGTGAAGATGGAGATGGAGATGAGAAGATACTCTCCGACCTGCAATCCCTGCACCTTCAGAGACTTGTCTACGGAATAGATATCCATGGCGACCTCTTAAAGGACGGCTCATTTGAAAAAGCCTTCAGCATTATTGACGATGAAGAAAACTGGAACCGGACTCTTGAAGGAATAAACAAACAAAACCTGGGCCTGACAGGTCTCGCCGGTACAGGATTACTTCTTCTAAATGCAATCTCTTGCCCCTTGCCCTTCGCCCCCAGCCCCCTGCTCCCTGCTCCCTGCCCCCTGCCCCCAGCCCCTTGCCATGATAAGTAACCGTCCCTGCATATCAGTAATAATGTCGGTGTATAATGCCGAAAAGTACGTTAGAGATTGTATTCGCAGCATACTGGGGCAGACATTTTCTGATTTTGAATTTATAATAATTAATGATGCCTCAACAGACAGTAGTCCTGAAATCATTAAATCATTTAAAGATAAGAGAATAAGACTTCTTAATAATCGTGAGAGATGTTACCCGACACGTAACAAGGGACTCCGGGTTGCCAGGGGAAAGTATATCTGTATAATGGACGCGGATGACATTTCACTTCCTCACCGCTTTGAGAGGCAGGTACTTTTTATGGAACAACATCCGCAGTATGGACTTGCAGGCAGCGGTTACAGGGTGTTGGGGAAAGAAAGAGATCTGTACCGCGAGAGCGATTACCAAAAGATAAAGGTACAACTGATGCGAAACAACTGTTTCATACATCCATCGGTAATAATAAGACACGACCTGCTGAAGAAACATAAACTGAGATATATCAGAAAATACTACTACTCATCAGATTATGATTTTCTGGCAAGGGCTGCAAGATACTTCCCGATAACCAACATACCTGAGGTGTTGATGCATTACAGAGTGCATGAGGGACAGGTGACGATTCAATACAGAAAGAGACAGGCTGAACTGGCAGATGAGATTTCCATTGACCAGTTGAGATATATCGGGATCAATCCCACAAAGGAAGAAACCGGAATGCATCTCAATCTTCTAAAAGGGAATCCAATTGAATATTCGCGAAAGCTCAAATTATACAAGTGGATTAACCGGATCAGGGAAGCAAACCTAAAGGCATGCTTTTACGATAAAAATGAGTTGGAAGCTTTTTTTGAAGCATTGATGATTATGCAGCCCTTCTGTAAAGACTATTTCCAGAAGCTGAAGGTAAAAGAAAGAACAAAAACAACAGAAACAATCCGGGAGGATCTGGCAGATGTGACCTTTGTTATTCCGCTAAGGATAACATCAGATCAGGTTATCGAAAATCTAAATACTACAATTGATTTCATAAGGAATAATTTTAACACAAGTTTTTACCTACTTGAAGCTGATGTAGCGCAGAGATACTTCCCGGCAGAAAATCAGAAAGGCGTAAGATATGAATTCATCCGTGATGACAACCCGGTTTTTCCCCGTACAAAGTGGATAAACCGTTTGCTTAATTCAGTTGAAACGCCATACGTGGCTGTTTGGGAACCTGGGTCAATTGTTATGCCAGATCAGATTAAAAATGCTATTAAAAACCTGAAATATTCAGATACTATTTTGAGCATTCCTTACTCGGAAAGAATTTATAAATGTGATCCATTATCAAGTGGTATGTTTGGCAAATATATGAAGCCAGAGGTCCTTAAGCTGATGGCTCCAGCCATGCCGGTGGAATCAAATCTTAAAAATAAAGGTCAAGTTTTTCTGGTAAATCGCAAAAGGTACCTGGCAACAAGGGGAGAGAATGAAAAGCTTTATGGAGAAGAAATGGAGAATGTAGTCAGGTTAAAAATGATGGATGTTCTTAACATGACTGTTTACCACTCTGCCGGTCCTTTATTTTGTCTTTGGTATCCCGACAGCAGAATCCATAAGAATAACCAGATAGACAGTGAAATATTAAATCGAAAAGAACTGCTAAATACCTGTAAGCATGCAAAAGTATAGCGAAAATACTACTATATCACTGTTTATCTTAAAACCAACAGGAAGGGGAGTTCACTATGGTATTGGAACATACCTGAAATATTTGATTGAAGCACTATTAACCAGGGGAGATATCCATATTTATGTTGTAAACTATTTGTCTGACAGAAAGAAAGAATTTGATGTTGAAATTATTAATCCCAGGTTACGGTATTTCCATATACCCCCACCAAAAAACTCATTTAATGGAGATGAGAAAGCACAGAAATATGCCAATCGTATTGTCGATTTTTTAACTCCTTTCATACTGTCGCAACCTAATGTGATATTTCAGACCAATTATCCTGATACTCTTCCAATAGTAAAACGTCTTAAAAGTCGTTTCACAATAAAGGTAATAAGTGTTGTTCATTCAGCTCAATGGCAGTTTATTTTTGAAGGTAATAAGAAACAATTTTCGGAGGCATGGCAGGACATCAAAGTAAGATATTCAGAAAAGTTAAAACCTATCCGGGCAGAAAAAGAACTTTATGAGATATCGGATAAGGTAATATCAGTAACCTCTTACATGAAAGACTTTATGATAGAGTATTTCGGGATACCGGAGAAGAAGATTGAGGTTGTTCATAATGGTATTGATATAGAAATGCATGTGTTACATAAGAGTACAAACAGGGATAATTTGAAACAAAAAATGGGATTTGACCAGGATGAAAAAATCATTCTATATGCAGGCAGACTTGACAAATGGAAAGGCATTTATATACTCCTTGATGAATTTGCAGAATTATGTAACCAGCACAAAAATGTAAGGTTGGTTCTGGTGGGTGAGGATTCCGGCCCGGATAAAATATCTCAATATCTGACTCATTGTAAAAATAACTGGTCAAAAGTTACTTTTACTGGCTTTGTGGACTTCAATACAATGCAAGATCTTTACCAGATTGCTGATATCGGCATAATCCCCTCTTTATATGATCATTGTCCATATGTGGCGCTTGAGATGATAAGCAATAATATACCATTGATCATTTCAGATACTGAAGGTCTGAATGAAATACTCACTAAAGATCAATGCCTATACATAACTCCTTCAATTGACGATGAAGGTTTTGTCTATCTTGGAAAAAATGTGATGAAAGGAGCACTAAATAAACTATTAAGCTCCATGGATCATCCTCAGGAAGAAAGACTTGATTACTATCCGAAAGTAATAGAATCGAGGTTTTCAGCTGAACTAATGGGATCAAAGATGTACTCAATATTACTTGACCTTTTTCAAAAAACAACAGTTGCAGTCACTGTCATAGAATTGTCGTGAATTATGAACATATAATGTTTTTTATGCCGGTTCGTTTAGCATATTATTTTTTAAATATTTTCTCGCTCTTTAATACAAGCGATCAATCAGACAATTTACCCTCTGTTACCTACCGTTTAATAAGGTATTTTGGCATCAGGATAACGCATGATTCAGTAAGAGAGTTTATTAAGTCGGATCCGGATTTTCCGTCCCTTAAAAGTATTTGCAATTTTTTTGAGGCATATGGAATCATCAACTATCCTTTAAGAATAGAGAAAAATGAACTAAGTGATATCGACAGGCCTTTTCTGGCACACATAAATGACAATGGGTGGAAAATCATCCTTGTATACAGAATTAACGAAGGAGCCGTGATATTTGCTGATTCATTGTCAGGGAAGAGGATTATGAGTTACCAGCATTTAATAAAGAAATGGGATGGAGTAATCATTATCACTGATACAGAATCAAAAGCTGAACAGGTTGACTTCAAAGCAAGAAAAGCCGATGAGATCATTAATAAAGCAATTATTAGCTTCCCTTTTGTGGTATTATTCTTTTCAACGGTCTATTGCTTATTACCTCTTACTTATGATTTAAATGAGAAGATAAATCTTTTGAGTATTTCGATTATTTTTTCTCACATCCTTGGTTTGGTTTTCTCCATCTTATTATTCAGGAATGAACTCAATTTAAAATCATCATTATCTGAAAAGCTCTGTCATATCTCTACTAACACTGATTGTGAGGCAGTGACAAAAGGTGGTGTCTCGAAAATAATGGGAAGTGTGACATGGGCTGAAATAGGTATTGTATATTTTTCTGGTGGTCTGTTAATATTATCTGTCATTGACCGGATTGAAGCCATTAATTTAATAAAGATCCTCTCAATCTGTTCAATACCTTATCCGATATTCTCGGTTTTATACCAATGGCTGAAGATAAAGAAATGGTGCCCGTTTTGTCTCATGGTGCAACTGGTCCTTATGTTTGAATTTGCTGCCCTTATTTTGAGGCCAGGTAGCCATGTGAATGTCTCGGTTTTCATGGTGTCATCTTTGGTTTTTTTATCCATATTAATTTTGACGGTGCTTTATAAATTCCATATAATTTATAAGTTAGAAAAAGATGATTACAAGATAAAGTTTTTAAAATTTAAACGAGATCCTGATCTTTTCCTGCATGAATTCAGGAAGGCAGGCAAAATAGTACTTCCCAAAGAGGATTTATTACTTACGTATGGGGATCTTCGGAGTGATATAGAAATAACTGCATTTTTAAGCCCCTATTGCTCTGCATGTTCTTCAAAATTTTTTGATATTCTGAATCTGATCAGAAAAGAATCAGGATTTAAAATACAGCTCGTACTCCCGAATATGAAAGATGAGGTGACATCAAAACTGTTGAAACAAATATGTTTCTATATGGGGGCTGGCAATAAAGAAGAATCTTTAATGCTTCTTGAAAAGTGGTATAAGACGGATATAAACATAAAACAAAGAATTTTTAATGGTCTCAATGCAATTGAAAATCCTGCCGGATATGATGAAATGATTATTCAGAATCAGGAATTATTCCGGACTGGAAATATTCAAAGGGTTCCAACCATCCTGGTAAATGATTTTATTTTACCGCAGATGTACACCCTTGAGGAATTAAAATATCATGTAAATGAGATAAAACAATTAATTGAAGTTGAAATGATACCAATTTCACAATAACAGAAAGAGAAGGGCGGAAGGGTACTCTGTGCACTGTGCTCTGAGCTCTGTGCCAACTCTTTCCGCCCGGACCTTTCCTTAAGTAGAAAGGAGGTGTCCCCATGCGAAGTTAATAATATTCCGTGATTCCGGTTCCGGCCTGTGAAATGATATATCAGGAAAACTAAACAAAATTTTTAAATTTAATCGGACACTAATGATTTAATATTATGAAAAAACTTGGTAAATTGAAAATTAGTCCTAAAAAAATAATGAATAATGAGGAATTATTAACCCTGAGAGGCGGTGCAGCTTGTTGTACATGTTGTGATGGATATTGCCATGGCTGCTATAAGTTACGAAGATTGTCAAGAGTCTTGTTCTTATGCTGGAGGTGGTGTTTGGATTTGCTGATCGGGTTTAGTAGAATTGTATCCACTTCTTCATTTTTTTTTATATGAAGACAAATTTGGATCAAGTTTCTATTGAGAACTTAGAAGAGGCTGGCTTTGATAAAAAGCAAGCCTCTTGTAAATTTTATCTTTATACTGAGAATGTTTCAACTAAATAAATAACTTAATTTAGAAGATATAAATTTAGACTCCAATCTGGAAATAACGATCGATAACAAAATCTCAGATAAAATCAACTATATAACTAGATTTTTATGAAAACAAAATACTTTTTAATCCTGATTATATTTGCATTATCCTGCAAACCAGAGAATAAAGAGCTCATCAAATTTGATCCGACTACTCTTACTAAAAATGAAATTTCATTAACTGAGATTGCTGACGATATTAAATACATTCCACTAGATAACAAGTATCCATTAGGAAGAATTAGTGATAGAATCATATTCATAAACAAATCTATATATTTAACAGCAGAAAATCTAGGAGTCCTTGTATTTAATAAAGAAGGAACAAAACTTAGAAAAATAGGAAATATCGGTAGAGGGCCTGGTGAATATCTTTATAGCTCTGTGTTTACTGTCGACGAGAAGACAGAGACAATATATATTCATGATAGAGGTGACATTATTAAGGTTTTTTCCCACACCGGTGGACACTTAAGAAGTTTTTCATTAAAGGAATATGGCCATGTTGATGCAATTGAATCTTATAATTCCAAACTATTTGCTTTCTATTCAAATCAATATGAAAACACTGAATATGAATGGATTGTTTTTGATACATTAGGAAATCAAATCAAAAAGAAAGAAAGAAATATGCCTGAATTTGCCGGCAACGCCCTTGGCATTGTGGGTACGTACAAACACGAAAATGTATTGACTTATTGGAATAATTATACTGATACTGTCTTCTCAATTTTGCCTGATTTAAACCAGAAGCCATCTTTTATTATTAGTTCTGGAAGACATAGATTACCTAAATCGAGAATTACACCTGAGACTATGTCTGATTATATGTGGTTTAAATATATTTATGAGACAAGTCGATATATTGTTATAAACTACTTTTACCCGCTTAAAAAGTATTCTTTTGTACTTATTGATAAGGATAATAATAAATCGTTTTTAATAGATCTAAAATCTGATAACGGTGGTGTTACATTAATTGGTGGTATATTAAATGATCTTGATGGAGGTACAAGTTTTTTGCCAAAAAGCTATTTTGTAGAAAATGGCCGTGAATTTTTAATAGGATTAATTTATCCTTATCAAATTCAAACTCATATTAAAAGCACAGAGTTCATTAATTCTGCTCCCAAATATCTTGAAAAGAAAAAGGAACTAATAAAATTAGCCGATAGTATGAAAGAGACAGATAATCCGATACTTATGATAGTAGAATTGAAAAAGTAAAATATGTCAGTATTTCCGATTTGCAAGCAACTTGATGCAATGGATTGCGGGCCATCATGCCTTCGCATGGTAGCAAAATATTATGGGAAATCCTATTCAATACAATCACTCCGGAACAAATCTTATATAACAAAATCCGGTGTCTCAATGCTTGGCATCAGCGAAGCTGCAGAAAGCATTGGATTCAGCACACGGGGGTACCGTCTCACCTGGGAACAGCTTCGTGACGAAGTACCGCTTCCATGTATTGTGCACTGGAACCAGCGTCATTTTGTTGTTGTGTACAGGGTTAAGAAGCAGAGGGCGTGGAGCACAGGGGACAGGGCACAGAGCACAGAGCAAGAATCAAAAAAACCTGAGCCCTGCGCTCTGAGCCCTGAGCAAAATAAGCTGCAAAACCATACCAGTAGCAAATACATTGTATATGTGGCAGATCCGGCGTCAGGCCTATTAAAATACACTAAGGATGAGTTTTGTAAATGCTGGTATTCTACAAAGAGCGACGGAGTCGATGAGGGTACTGCCCTGCTGCTTGAACCAACCCCGGAATTCTATCGCCAGGAGGATGAAGAAAAAAGTAGGCTTAGTTTTCTTTACCTTCTCGGGTATATCAGACCCTATACAAAATTTATCCTCCAGCTTATGCTTAGCATGCTTACTGCCAGCATCATAAGCCTTATTCTCCCTTTTCTTACCCAGGCTCTTGTCGATACAGGTATCGGTAACAGTAACATGGCTTTTGTTGTTCTTGTTCTGATTGCTCAACTGATTCTAAGCCTCAGCCAGACCGCCAACGGACTGCTCCGTAACTGGATAAGCCTTCATATAACAAGCAGGATAAGCATCTCTCTTATTTCTGATTTCCTGATCAAACTGATGAAGCTTCCGATCTCTTTCTTTGATGTAAAGCTTGTGGGGGATATCATGCAGAGAATAGGAGATCATAACAGAATAAGGACATTTCTCACTGATTCACTTATCAGCAAATGTTTCCTTCACTTGAAAACCATACCACTATTTCACTTCAAAAGTATACCACTTATCAATGCAAGGTTAATGTTTTTTTTTCATTGTTAAAAGAACGTTGTTTCAATGCACAGGAGAGCGCGCTCTC
>Ga0209723_1006305_pt1 | contig 11529 bp, 13 predicted proteins | sample BiotimSIPDNA_2_FD_185750 | JGI IMG/M metagenome (GOLD analysis project Ga0209723, IMG submission 185750) | Anaerobic biogas reactor microbial communites from Washington, USA - Biogas_R2 time_0 SIP DNA (SPAdes) (version 2) | ecosystem: Engineered > Bioreactor > Anaerobic > Unclassified | place... | reverse complement strand
TGCGCATATAACCTACCAGAAATAATTGAGGGCAAAGCCCGTAATACCTCTGTTAAGTGTATGCGTTGCCCAATATGCAAGGCAGTCTGCCCAGTTGAGGCGATCAGCTTCACTGATAAGCCTAACTTGTCACTGGCGCTTGCCTCCGCAGCATACGGTGTACTCTCAACATTTAAACCCGGAAAAGTGTCATACGTGAGCTTCGCCAAGGACATCGCCCAGTACTGCGACTGCGCACCAACACCTGGCGATGTAGTCATGAAAGACGTGGGAATATTCGCCTCTGACTCATGCGTCTCAGCGGATGCAGCGTTCTTGAATTCAATCGACTACAGCCGATTCAACCGGGACTACGAGGTGGACTGCATGCTTCAGGTAGAAGAAGCAAAAAAGCTGGGCATCCAAGGCACTTTGAAGCCTAAAGTAGCGGTTTTAGGCTAAACCGCATCTGTTTTGTTTTTCTCCTTTTCCGCCACACAATCAAAGCAGCAAACAACGCTATACCCCCTGCAGCTACAACGACCACTAAATAATGCGAGGCATCTGCCACTTCCTGCCACTTCGAGCCCAAATAGAAGCCAACATAGATCAGTAGACTATTCCAAACTAGACAACCCGCCAGAGTATAAGAAACAAACTTTACCAATGACATCCGTACTGCGCCTGCAGGAAAAGAAATTAATGTTCTAACCATAGGAATCAAGCGGCCTACCAACACCATTATTGCACCGTACTTTGAGAAGTAGCAGGCGGCAACTCTTAGCTGGTCCTCAGAGAATACCGTTCTACCAAGAAGCCGATACCGGGTGAGCACCTGTACACCCTTTAAGCCTATGTAGTAGTCGATAAGTGATCCAGTTAACGTGGCTACGGTCGCTATTACAATTGTCGCCAAAAAATCAAGGTGCCCAACAGAGATTAGGTATCCTGCAAATGGCAGAATAACCTCGCTGGGTATAGGCAGGGAGCTTGCCTCCAGAATCATTAATCCGAACAGACCAGGGTAACCCCAGCTGGCGACTGTATGCGTGAACGAGACAGATTCACCTTTAATGAACATGTCAGCTAAGAATTCAAGCATCAAGTACCCGCATATGATGATGGCGATTGTTAATGCGATTATCTGCGGCGCTTTCTTTTTCAGCGTCTGCCTACTTATTTGTGAACGCACAGGTGACCCGTGCCTATTTAGTAAGGAACCTCTAATTTAACTAGTTGGCACCAAAAGAGCACTTTACGCATAAACCTCATCTCCCAAGATGGGAGCGGAACAACATCCAATGTCTGACGCATTTAAATTCAGCTACAACCGCATATGGTCTTCAGATGTTTTGTCTCAGCAGTGTATAAAAACAAAACGTTATATGCCATGCCCCGCTAAATGGAGATAAAATGAATAATTCAAGTGATTGTTCTCCCGAGTTAACCCTAATGGGCATCGAAACCCGGGTAATTAAAGAGTTTCTAGACGTAATCATACTCTATGAACTCGCCGAGAGAAAACAGCTAACTGGATATGAAATCGCTGTGCTTGGGCGAGAAAAATTTGGAATCGCGTTGAGCCCCGGAACTGTTTATATGACGATGTATGCTATGGAGCGGCGGGGATTGATTGAGGGCAAAAATGATGGAAAAAAAACGAATTTCTGTTTAACAGCTAAGGGTGAACGTGCACTTGGCGGAATTGGCGTGGCACAGGGCGAATTATCAGATTTTTTAAGAAATTTATTCACCTTCTGAATTGTAATTTTTTCTTTAATAACTTGAAAAGAGAATTTTATCGCTTTTTATTATCGACTGCTTAATTTTTGTACGATATAGTGGCCACTATAACATAAAAGTTATATTGCTAATTATATGAACCTTAAGGAAATGACTCAAGATAGCAAAGCAGCCAACTCAGGGCTTTCAATCGACGCGATAGAGAACAGAATAGTAAAAGAGTTTCTAGACATTATAATCCTACTTGAACTAAAAGACAAAGGCGAACTGTCTGGCTACGACATCGCTGTCCTGCAACACAAAAAGTTTAACTTCTCCCTAAGCCCCGGCACCGTATACGCTACACTCTACGCAATGGAGCGGCGAGGATTAATCGAAGGCCACAACGACACCAAAAAAACAGTTTTCCACTTAACCGAAAAGGGTGGCGCCTCACTTGAGAACCTCAAACGAATCGCACCCGAATTAATTGACTTCACGAAGTGCCTCTTCCCAGTCTAACTCTGTAGAGCCTGCTTTTTTAATTGCTTGCTAACTAGTGTTAATTGACGAATTGTTGAGCACGGTTTATCTGTCTGCTAGATCGTGCAAAAACTGCAAATATCGATCAAAAAATTTAATATTGTCAATTTAATTTTCTAATGAAGATGATTGGGATGGGGCAAAAAACACAATTAACACTAATAACGGGCCGCACCATCGATCAAGGCGTCGGAAAAGAACTCGGAAAAAGCTCCCAAGAATACTATGACACAGCAGCCGTATGTTTCCTAGACCCAGTGGACATGACCAAAATAGGCATAAAAAACGGAGCAACCGTTCAAGTTACCTCAAAGTTTGGCTCGGTAACAGTTAAAGCAAAACATTTTCAGAGAGGCTGCCACGTAGGGTTGGCTTTTATTCCCTGCGGCTTATGGGCAAACGCCGTCTGCGGGGATGACACATACAGTATGGGTATGCCTCTGTTCAAGGGATTCCCCGTTGAAGTGGAAGCAGCGGCAGGTAAACCCATCCTAACACTAGATGAGCTCCTAAAAGAAGAATACGGGAAGGAAGTACCATGACTGTAGTAAAATCAGCTGTTTGTCCAATCTGCGGTTGCTTATGTGACGACCTTGAATTAACTGTGAAAGATAATAAGATTGTAAAGATGAAGAACGGTTGTGCCGTCTGCGAAGCGAAAATGGTGCATGGCTACAAAGAAGACCGCATCCTAAAACCCATGATACGCAAAGACGGCAAACTCGTCGAAGTATCAATGGATGAAGCAGTCAAAAAAGCAGCCCAAATCCTAACCAACGCAAAATATCCGCTGCTATTCGGCTGGGAATGCTGTACAAGCGAAGTGCAGAGCATAGGTGTAGAGATGGCTGAAGAACTCGGCGCCGCCCTCGATAACGTCTGCAGCATATGCCATGGCCCCTCAATGATGGCTATGCAAGAAGCAGGTGTTCCCACAGCAACACTGGGACAGATTAGACACCGAGCGGATTTAATCATTTACTGGGGCAGCAACCCATGGGCTTCACATCCCCGCCACGTAGAACGTTACACTGCGTTTCCAGAGGGACGCTTTGAGGAAAGCGGCTGGAAAAGCTATCTGCAAAAGATGCAAGCGGAGGCAAGTAAAAAGAAGATGAATGCACTTGTACGCCGCAAAGACCTCGACGTAGATACAGCGCCGCCAAAAACCTGCAAAGTAGTAGATGCACCCCCTCAGATACTGCAAAAGGAGGGTCGTAAGTTAATTGTTATCGACCCGATTAAGACAATGACAGCTGAAGCCGCTGATTACTTTATTCAGGTTGAACCAAACCGTGACTATGAACTTATGGAGGCCATCCGGTGCCTAGTTAATGATCAAGAGTTGGATGTTGAAACGGTTGCCGGAGTGCCAGTTGAGTACCTGCGGGAGGTTGTAGAGTTAATGGTGGGCTGCAATTTCGGCGCCATCTACTACGGTTTAGGCTTAACTGCAAGCGCAGGACGCTTCCGAAACATAGAATTAGCCATCAAACTCGTAGCTGACCTGAACCGCAAAACCAAATTCGTCATTACACCCATGAGGGGGCACTTCAACATCACAGGCGCCAACGTCGCGTTCGCGTGGGCAACAGGGTACCCCTTTGCAATCGACTTCTCACAAGGCTATCCCCAGTTTAACCCAGGCGAATTCACAACCATCGACCTGCTAAAGAACGGTGACAACGACGCAACTTTAGTCATCGGCTCCGACCCCGGCGCTCACTTCCCCAAACCATCAATGAAGAAAATGACACAACATCCACTGATAGTCATCAATCCAGATATGAACTGCACCTCAAAACTCAGTGACGTCCTGTTTCCAACGCAATGGTGCGGTTTAGAATCTGAAGGCACAGCTTACCGAATGGATGGAGTGCCTATTAGACTCCGAAAAGCTGTTGAGCCGCCGCCGGGAGTGCCAAGTGACGAAGAAATTCTACGCTTAATACTCGCTGAAGTACGAGCGATTAAGGCAGGAACAACCACGTTACCCATCAAAAAACGCGGATAAAGAAGCAAATTGAGGCAGAAATCAATACTCCCGAACCAGTGGCAGTAGCTTCAAATAAACCTAAACGCAAACACGCTTAACCCTCTTCTTTTTTGTGGTTTTTCTTGGCTTCCGTTAAGGATTTTGTAGCTTCAGTCGGGGGTATATGCGGCGCAGAAACCGAAGTTATAGTCAACCTCAAGCCAGAAAGCAGAGACGCCGCCATAGCAACGATTAAGGAAAGGTGTGCCATCAAGAAATCAACTGGTAACTTTATGTTCGAACTAGAGTTTGGAGGAATAACGTTTCGGCTTTTTATGAGCGGTAAACTGATTTTCCGCAGAGTAAAAGATCGTGTGGAGCTCGACCGGTTGATGGCTGCGCTTCTTCTTAAATGAGCGCCATTGACCCTTTGTTGCAGAATGAACTGTAAGGCGAATTAGCTGGATTTGACCCGTAAAAGTATGCGTGAAAAGAATTCTTTTCTTCCTGTGTCTGCTGTAACTATAAATATTGGTCTGCTGAATTATTAGAAACTGATTGGTGCGGGGTAGTAGTATAGCCCGGTATTACGATGGGCTCCAGAAGCATCTCAGAATGGGTATGCTGACTCCTAAGGGAGAATGACGAAGTTCTGGAGCTGTAGATACCCATTGGTCGGCGGTTCAAATCCGCTCTGCCCCACCAATTCTGTCTTTTAGAAGCTGCCATAACCAGCAATCAAAGCCTACCGTACGCAGAATCTAAAACTGTTGTTTCCGTAAAGTCGCTGGTAGAAGAAGGGCAAGGGCGATGCTCCCTTCTTCTAATTTGAAAATTTCTGACCAAATGCAAATCCTTGATCTATTGATACAGAGGCAGGTTACAGAAAAAACACGCGGTAAACCAACAAAAGTCACCTGTACCGAAAAAAGCATATATCCCAACGCACCGTTTCACTCAATAAACAGGTGAATCCCCACGGCTGAAGATAACAACAACGAAATGGTCGTAACACCCTGGGAAGTAAAGGGCAAAGTCGACTACGACCGCTTAATCAAGGAATTCGGCACACAACCGCTCACGCCGGAACTTCTCAAACGCGTAGAAACATACACCGACAAGTTGCATCTGCAGCTTGACCGAAAAATATTCTTCAGCCACCGCGACCTCGACACAGTCCTTAACCTCTATGAGAAAGGCACAAAATTCGTGCTCTACACCGGCAGAGGCCCAAGCGGACCCGTCCACATCGGTCACCTTGTTCCGTGGATATTCACGTTGCATGTGCAGCAGAAATTTAAAACACGCCTCTACTTCCAGATAACCGACGACGAAAAATACCTCATAAGCGACCAACGGGGTTTAGAGGAAACAGCGAAGTGGAGCTACGAAAACGCTCTTGACCTCATCGCGTTGGGCTTCAAGCCAGAGGACACATTCATCATTTACGACACAAAAGACATCGACCTCCTCTATGATATCACGCTGGAAGTGGCTAAACGCATTACATACAGCACCGCACGCAGCACATTCGGCTTCCAAGACAGCACAAACATAGGCTGGGTATACTGGCCGGCAATACAGGCGGCGCCCTGCTTTATCCATAAAAAACTAACCGGCGAAAACGTCCCCGCGCTCATTCCGGCGGCAATCGATCAGGATCCGTACTGGCGGGTGACACGCGACGTGGCACAGCGCTTAGGTTACTATAAACCTGCACAGATACACTGCCGCTTCCTCCCAGGGCTTGGCGCAGGCGGAAAAATGAGCGCATCAATGCCAGAAACAAGCATCTTCACTATGGATCAGCCGGATGCAGTGAAGAAAAAAATCTGGAACGCATTCACCGGCGGCAAAGGTACAGCGGCGGAGCAGCGTAAAACCGGAGGAGACCCAGCAGTCTGCAGTATTTTCCAGTACTACTATTTCCTCTTTGAGGAAGACAACGCTAAACTATCCGAGCGCGAAGGCAGATGCAGGTCAGGCGCGATGCTTTGTGGCGAATGCAAGAAGGATGTCGCTGAGAAGCTGAACAAGTTTCTTGAAGCACATCGTGAACGCCGAGAGAAAGCTAAGGATACAATCGAGCAGTACCATATTAAACGCAAATAATTCTGCTTCTTTTTGCTTTCTTTTTTAATTGCTTAATCTCCGCTATTAACCGTTTAGTTACGATGGCAACAAAGCCTCAATGAATCGTTAAACCTTATATCGGAGGCGCTTTCGCTATATGCAAAAACTTGGATGACAGCGGCTTCTATGCAGTTCACAGCGCTTAAAAATGGAAAAAAAATTGCCCTCTTGGTACTGTGCATCGTACTTTTCGTCATTGCAGTAGACGACACAGTACTGAATTTAGCGCTGCCAGACATCGCGGGAAGCCTGAACTCCAGCGCGACGCAGCTACTCTGGATAGTGGACGTTTACCTACTAGTCGTGGCCACTCTGCAGATCACCTTTGGCGCAGTCGGCGACCGCTACGGCAGAAAACGCTTGCTCCAAGCGGGCTTAATCGTCTTCGGTTTAGGTTCAGCGGGGGCTGCACTCGCCACTTCAACTGACCTGCTGATATTATTCCGCATAGTTATGGGTTTAGGCGCAGCGATAATGATGCCGTCCACGCTGTCGATCCTCACGGACATCTTCCGTGAACCAAAAGAGCGTGCGAAAGCCATCGCGTCATGGTCAAGTGTCTTCAGCATAGGTGCAGGCTTTGGTCCAGTCATAGGAGGCTACTTGCTCTCGGGGTTAGGTTGGCCAGTAGTCTTCTACTTGAACATGCCTATAGTCGTCGTTGGCTTAATCGGCAGCCACTACTTCTTGCCTGAATCCGTTGGGCACAGCGAATTCAAGCTGAACGGCTTGAGCATACTGCTTTCAACTGGCGGATTGGTCCTGCTGGTCTATGCCATAATCTCCGCCGGGGAAGTCGGATGGCTAACAACCGAAGTACTGGTAGCTTTCGCCGCAACCGCCGCTGTACTCTCAGGTTTCGTACTTTGGGAACGTAAAGCCAAAACAAACATGTTTCCGCTTGAGTTCTTCAAGAACCGCTCATTCTCAGGAGCAACCATAGCTTTAACCTTAAGCAGTTTCGCTTTGATGGGTACGATGTTCTTCTTTAGCCAGTACTTCCAGTCAGTGCAGGGTTACTCGCCACTCGAAGCTGGATTATGCATGGTGCCTCTGAATGTTTTTGTCATCATCTTTACCATGTACTCGGTTAAGGTAGATGATAAAATAGGCAGCAAACTAACCGTTTCAATTGGGTTAATCGCGATAGGCTTAGGGATGCTGCTGTTCGGCGCAACCGCCGCCATTACAACGCCATATCTAGTTTCGGTTGTAGTTCAATTCTTCATCGCTGTAGGCTTAGGATTCGTGATGAGCCCCGGAACCAACGTTATAATGAATTCGATTCCTGAAAGCAGAGCAGGAGTGGGCTCAGCAATGAACGATACCACACGGCAGATTGGCGGAGCATTAGGCATCGCAGTACTCGGCTCTTTGGTGAATTCTGTTTACGTTGCGAAAATCGGTGCTTCACAAACCATCAGCGCATTGCCAGTACAGGTTGGGTTACATGTGCAGAATAGTCTTCAAGCCGCCTTAATCTCAGCCGCTGAACTTCCAGCAGCGACTGCCGCACAGGTGGTTTTTGAGGCAAAAGAAGCGTTTCTATCTGGACTATGCGAGTCAGTGCTGATTGCATCGGTTATTCTGTTTGCAGCTGCGGCTATCAACATGGTTGTTTTGCCCAAGCGCACTATACGGCATGATGCGGTTCAGCGTTAGCCCCTAAAAAAGTTGATATTGCCAGAACAGCAGAATCTATTGTGGATTTTGGTGGTTTGTTTTGTCAGAAAACCTTCTTGTTAGAGATATTATGAATACACCCGTGAAAGCTGTCCGCGAAGATACGAGTCTGCATGAGGTAATCGCTACGTTAAGCAATTTTGACATCAACGCATTGGTCGTTGTTCAGGGCGAAAAACCTGTTGGAATTGTTACCACAAAAGACGCTCTGACCCGCGGATATGAGTACGGCTTGCCAGTCAGCGCCGTTAAAGCCGGCATGGTTGCATCTTCCCCTGTTACGACGATTGATGAGCAGGCAAGCGTTCAAGAAGCAGCCCAAATAATGCGGCGAAAACACGTTAAGCATCTGCCTGTAATGCGTGAAGACTGCCTTGTTGGCATGGTAAGCGACACAGACATCATTTTCGCGATGCCGTCGATGATGCAGATGATGGAGGAAGTATGCAGGCCTCAAAAACAGCAAACGGCTGAAGCAAGCTAATCAGGGGTTAATCTTAAAATCAAAAGGAAATGAAGGGAAAAATAGTCCCTTTAGTGGCCGTTAGATTCAGGCAGAATCTTGAGGGTGCGGAGGACTTTCTTAAATTCGTCCTCTTTTAGTGATGCTCTGCGTCCGCTTGCATAGATACCTTTGATAACCTCGACTGCTGCTGCAACTGTGTCATCGTCTGGCTCGCTGCCTGTAAGCTCGGTGATTTTGTGCTTTATGATGCCTTTGCCTGACTGTTTGCCGATGGTTAATCTACGTTCGTTACCGACTAGTTCTGGCGGGTAAGGCTCGTATGTCCATGGATTGTTTAGGACGCCGTGGGTGTGGATGCCTGATTCATGAGCGAATCCGTAGTCTCCGACGATTGCCTTGTTAGGTGGAACCACGTAGCCTGTGGCTTTACCGATGAATTCGGCTGTAGCTTTTAGGTTATGTGTTTTGCCTTCGAATTTGTTGACGCCGCGTTGTAGGTAGAGGTTAAGCATTACCTTTTCGGTTTCTGCGTTTCCCGCGCGTTCGCCGATGCCTAGGAAAGTTGTGCTGGCGTAGACTTTATCGTATAGACCGTCTGCCGCTTGGATTGCAGCCATTGTGTTGCCTATGGCGTTACCAAAGTCGTCGTGTGCGTGGATTTCTATTGTTGGAATCTTGGTTTCTTTCTTGACTGCTTTGACTTTAGCGGGGATACCGTTTGGCATTGGTGCGTCTATATCGGGTAAGCCGATGCCGACGGTGTCACATATACGGTAGCATTCTGCGCCTGCATCTGCAACTGCGTTGATGAATTTTTTCTCAAATTCCCAGTCTGCACGTGTGCTGTCTTCGCCGTGGACGAAGGTACGTAAGCCGCAGGTTTTTGCTGCATATTCAGTCACGTCGACGACGTTGGCTAAGATTTGGTCGTAGGTTTTCTCTGGCCATTTAGCGTTAAAGTGGATGAATGATACCGGATGTGAAATACCTACTTCTTTGAAGCCGCATTTTACGGCGCTGTCGATGTCTTCTTTAACAGCTCTGCACCAGCCTGCTACACGCATAGACAGGTTTTGTTCAAGGATGAGTTTTGCGGCGTGCTTGTCGGGTTCTTGATAGTGGAATACTTCTATTCGCTCTACTCCGATTTCGCTGAGTAAATGAGCGATTCTTGCTGCATCTTTTGGTCCAGCTGCTAAGCCGGGCATTTGGATGCCGTCTCTAAGTGTTGTATCGTCTATCAGTACATCGGTTTTAAGGGGTTGCATTTTAAAGAAGAAATCGTTTATGTCCATTTTTATGCTCTACTCGGTACATTTTTTCGTTTACACATACGATAGTTTCGAATGCTAACTATCGCTGGTTTGGAATTGATAAATGTTCTGCATACTTTTTGTAAGATTGTCCAAAAGAATACATGACTTAAAACTAAATGAACTTTACACAATAATATGAAAAACTTTACATAGCAACAAGCTAAATGTTGGAATACAGCGCCTTAAGAGTACCGGAAACAGCTAAAACATTAACAGAAGCCGCTGCCCCAGCAACACTTGTAACGCAAGCAACAGACGCACGAACCTCAGGAAGCACAGCCAGCAGGCATTTGACAACATAGACCTTGCGCTCAGCATCCAAGTTAATCAACGACAAACCAGTCGAGCTTGCCCCAACCTCACCATAAAGTTTAGTAACAGAAGCCCACAAGGCATCCACAAATTCACGTTCGCTGGGCAAACCCTCGCATTCAAGCTGCAGCGCCAAATACCTACGCTTAACCCGCTTCAATCAGCTTTGCCCTCCCTGATAATAGTGATTCCCGGAGCCACAAACCTTTGACTAAGCTTCTCACGGTTTGTCGCAACAATACGGGTCGGGTTGGTTGACACTGCATCCAACGCTTCAGACTCGCCAAGTCCCAAAAGGTAAGCAATGCTTGCTAAATCACGGGGCATACGCATCAAACGCTCCTCTGAGACACCGCTTGAAAGCACAATAGGAACATGGAACTCTTTAGCTAACGCAACCTCACGGCGCAGACTCGAAAGTAATCTAACGCGCGGAGGGCCCTCTAAAACCAGAAGCGATTTTACGTCAATCTCTAGAGCGGTTTGGTTGCGGAATGATAGTTCCGCTTCCGCACGATCAAAGAAACGCTTATGGTAGTCAAGACTTGGGAAATTTATTAAATCGACTCTGTGGTCTTTAGCTGCGCTACGTGCGATTTCTTTATCGTCGCAGACTATACAGATGATTTCCGCCTTGCGCCTAAATTTGCGTAAGAAACGCATTAGGTCTTCTTGGTTGCGTGGCTTAAAATCCGCGCGGACTACGAAGTCTAAGCCGACTTGCACACAAGCCGCTCTCAGACTGCTTATTTGGGCGTCGTCGATCTGGCTGGTGAAGGGTATGCTGATTTGGCTATAGCCATATCTGGCGGCCTTTGCGATAATTTGCTGGGTAATCTGTGTTTCTTTTGGGTTTATTCGTAAGTGTAAGTCAGCGAAGTAGCGTTTCATGGCAGCAACCCATACTGCTTAGCCAACTCGGCAACCTCATCGTTTGTTTTATCTTTGAAATGAACTTTGACGTGAATCGGGTCATTCTGGGCAAGTTTAGGCTGACCCATAAAAGCCGCTTGCTTATCGAAACGTAGATACAAGTTACCCTTTTCTAGATGTAGCTTGATCTCTTCGTTTAGCTGCTCTTTGTCCAGAGTGCTTAGGTTGGCTCCGAGTTTCTGGAGTGCGCTGGGGAGGAGTTTGCGTTCTTTTAGCTGGGCTGTTAGCATGATAATTGGGTTTGAGTGGTGTCCAGAGAGCGCGTTTTTTTGGAAAACGAGTTCTTCTGTTAATTCCGCGGGGAAGAGGTTTTTGGTCGCGGTTTCTACTTTGGTCTGGTTCTCGGTTGCATGTGAGAATACTCGTATGTCTATGTATCCGATGGGTTTGCTGTTTTCGGTGCTTTTCTGCATAGTAGTCCCTTATGGGTGTTTATTTCGGTGTGCAGTCATTTAGAAGTTTTGTTT
>Ga0209723_1006304_pt1 | contig 11530 bp, 12 predicted proteins | sample BiotimSIPDNA_2_FD_185750 | JGI IMG/M metagenome (GOLD analysis project Ga0209723, IMG submission 185750) | Anaerobic biogas reactor microbial communites from Washington, USA - Biogas_R2 time_0 SIP DNA (SPAdes) (version 2) | ecosystem: Engineered > Bioreactor > Anaerobic > Unclassified | place... | reverse complement strand
ACAAACTGGTCAGCCTGTTCGCCCGCGTAGACTGCGTCTCGGGACAGTAGCCGTCTGCCGGCGCTTCAATTTCCCTTTGCATCGGCATACTGGAGCAGGAGTTCCTGCAGCTGGTGCTGCAGCACGACTGCCTGTGCCTTGGCTTGAGACCGTTTCTGGTCCAGTTCGCGTTCGACCTGGTGAAGCTTGCCCTTGATGCGCTGGACCGTATCCAAGTCCTCACGCACCCGGTCGCGCACCGACAGGTCGGTGAAGATGTTGTCGAAAAAGTAGTCCAACGCCCGCGTACCGCTGGTATAGGTGTTGAGCGAGTCGCCCAGATCCATGCGGATATCGGCCAGTTCGGAGCGCAAGTCGCGCAGCTGGGCGGAAAGATGGCTCATCAGGTCACTGGCGGCGTCCAGGTGGTTGTACTTGGCCATGTGGGTGACGATGCCGCCTTTGAACCAGACATCGTAGCTGCTCCACCCTTCCGCGGAACGCAGCCGCTCCAGCATGGCGTCGGCTGTCGCCTGCGCCCGGCGGGCAACGGTGCGGGCTTGCTCGATTTCACCGACCTGGCCGTTGATTTGGGTCAGGGCGCTTTCCCTCTCGCGGTACCGGTCGGCGAGCGTATGCGCCGTTTCGGCGCGAAGACTGCTTTTCAAATCGACCAATGCCTGGTTCCAGGCGTGCTCGGCCTGGCTGGCACCCATGATCTGCTCTTGCTGCTCCAGCAGAGCCTGCTGCAGGTAGCGCTGTTCTTCCTTCAGCTCGTCCAGCCGGTGGCGGGCCGCCACCAGCTCTGCTTCTTCCTTTTGGCGGCGCGCGTCCATCTTGCGGCTCAGGCTGAGGATGTAGTTGCCCAGCGATTTGCCCGCCAGGCGATCCACATCGGCCTGCTCGCCGGCCAGAACCGTCTCCTGATCCTTGATTTTGCTCTCGGCATCCTGTAGTTTTTTGCGCAGCTGGGACGCGCGCCTTTGCAGGATCGGCAGGCGGTCTTTATCCGCTTTCCAAGCCATCAGGGCATCGCTGTCGGGAATCTTGTCTGCCATCTGTCTCGCCTCCATGTCCGGTGTTTGTTTTTTTCCTGTCTATCTTAGCCAATTCGACAGCGCATCGTCAAATATCTATAATGGTCGTATCATCCCGTGAAAAAGAGGTGCGGATATGCGAATCTATGTCATGGTCGACGCAGAAGGCTTATGCGGTATTCATCTGCGCAGCCAGGTCATGCCGGACGGTGAGCGTTACGGCGAGCTTCGCCGCCTGATGACCGATGAGATCAACCACGTCGTCAAGGCGCTTAAGGATGCCGGCGCCAGCCGGGTGCTCGTCCGCGATGCCCATGCGGCCGGCAACAACGTGCTTTGGTCCCAGCTGACGGACCTGGCAGACGGCTACATCATGGGCAACAGCCACGGGCAGCGCATGCCGGGTCTGGCAGACTGCGACGCGGTTGTCCTGCTGGGCTACCACGCGATGGCCGGAACCCCGCAGGCCATCCTGGAGCACACCATGTCGTCAAAGGCCTGGCAGAACTGCTGGATTAATGGTGTTTTGAGCGGCGAGGTCGCCCTGGACGCGGCCCATGCCGGTGAGCTGGGCAAACCGGTCATCCTGGTCAGCGGCGACGACAAGGTCTGTGCCGAGGCGAAACAGCTCATGCCGGATGTGGTGACGGCAGAAGTCAAAAAGGCCTTATCCCTGGAAGGCGCTGAACATCTGCCGCCTGGCCGGGCTTTCGCCCTGCTCGGTGAAAAAGCACGGGAGGCATTGGAAAAGCTGCGCGCCGGACAAATCCGGCCTTTTCAGATTGCCCATCCCGTTACGCTGCGTTTGGAACTGGTCGAGCGGGGTCAGATCCCCAACCCGCTGGCCCGTCCGGATCTGGTTCGCGTCGACGGTCGCACCTGTGAGGTGACAGCCGACACGATCGAGCAGGCGATCGACCGGCTGCCGTAATCGTTCAGGCGAACGTTTGCCGGCAGAAGGCCACTGACTGGCGGATCGCCTCGTCCAGTTCGCTTTCGGCCGCGCCTTCGGACAGATCGCGCCAGACACGGATGTCCTGGCCGACTTGGCCACCCATTTTGACGAACGGCTCCATGACAATCGACCCCTGGTAACCGATCTCCTTAAGGGCCGCTGCGATTTCCGACCAGGGCATCCGTCCCTGTCCGGGCGGCTTCCGGTTGGTTTCCCCGATGTGGAAATGGCCCAGCCTGCTGCCGGCCAGCCGGATGGCGCCGGCGAACGAATCTTCCTCGATGTTCATGTGGAACGTATCGAGCATGACCTTGACGTTGTCCAGGCCGACCTCTTCGACAAATTGCAGGGCTTCGGACGCGGTGTTGATCAGGTAGCCTTCGAAGCGGTTAAGCGATTCCAGGCAGTAGGCAATGCCCAGATCGTCGGCGATCGCACCGACCGTGCGCACATTCTGTACGCTGCGCGCCCAGTCGCCGGGCTTGTCGATCGGCTGGGTGTAGTCGACCGGCCAATAGGAATAGATGCCGCCCCCGATCGTGCGGATGTTCATAAAGGCGAGCCGTTCGAGCAGATCGGTGTAAAAGGCGATCGCCTGCCGCTGTACCGCCGGATCGGGCGACGCCAGGTTCTGGGCGGCCGCCGGGCCGTGGCCGGCTGTGAGCATGACACCCAGACCGGCGGCTTCGTCGCGCAGGCGGGCCATTTCCGTCCGGCTCATCGCCGGAATCGGGGTGCAGGCGATCTCCAGGATATCCAGTCCCAATTGAGCAGCCTTGCGGATATAGCGGCTGTAGTCCGCCTGCCAGCGGTCTTCCCAAAACGCATAATAGATCCCGATACGGGGCATGGACGATCCCTCCTCGCGCAGGCGATCAGCCTTTCAGTTTCCAGACCAGATCTTGCAGCATAAGCTTTTCGGCCAGTTCGTCGACATCCGTCCCGGCATGGATATGGACCAGTTCGAAATCCAGCATCTGGGCCAGGGCGCGCATATGCTCGATCGTCAACGCGTAGCTCATGATCGAGTGGTGGGCGCCGCCGGCTTGCATCCAGGCTTCGGAGGCGCGCATCAGGTCGGGCAGCGGCTTCCACATGACGCCGGCTACCGGCAGCTTGGGCATGGTCCGGAGCGGTTTTTCAGCCAGCACGTCGTTGACGATCAGGCGGAAGCGGTTGCCCATGTCGATCAGGGAGACCAGGATGGCTGGTCCCGTCTGGCCGCTGAAGACCAGCCGGGCCGGGTCGGCTTTGCCGCCGATTCCCAGCGGATGGACCTCGATCCGCGGCCGGCCGTCCGCGATGCTGGGGCACACTTCGAGCATATGCGCCCCCAGCACCCGCTCGTTCCCCTGCTCCAGGTGGTAGGTGTAGTCTTCCATGAACGAGGTGCCGCCGTCCATACCGACGCTCATTTTCTTCATCACGGCCAGCAGGGCGGCCATCTTCCAGTCGCCTTCCGCGCCGAAGCCGTAACCTTGGGCCATCAGGTCCTGGACAGCCAGTCCAGGCAGCTGCTCGAGGCCGGCCAGGTTCTCGAACGTGGTGGTGAAGCCGGCAAAGCCGCCCGCGGCCAGGAATCGTTTCAGGGCGACCTCGATCCGGGCCTGGTAACGAACAGCGCCGGGTTGGCCGGCCGCCTGGTCATAGACAGCCGCATAGGCCTGCATCTGGGCTTCGATATCCGCTTCCGAAACCGCCTGCACGGCGTCGGCCAGTTCGCCGAGGCTGTAGCCGTTGACCTGCCAGCCCAGGCGGATCTGGGCTTCCACTTTGTCGCCCTCGGTAACCGCGACTTCGCGCATGTTGTCGCCGAAACGGGCGATCTTGAGTTTTTTGCCATCTGCGAAACCGATCGCGGCCCGGGCCCAGGCGCCGATGCGGCGCTTGGTGATTTCATCTTGCCAGTAGCCAACGACCACCGGACGGTTCTTGCGAAGCCGGGTCAGGATGAAACCGTGCTCGCGGTCGCCGTGCGCCGACTGGTTGAGGTTCATGAAGTCCATGTCGATGCTGTCCCAGGGGATCTCACGGTTGAACTGCGTGTTCAGCTGCAGCAGTGGCTTGGTCAGCACGCGCAGCCCGGCGATCCACATCTTGGACGGGGAAAAGGTGTGCATCCAAGTGATCACGCCGGCGCAGAGCGGATCGAGACTGGCCGCTTCGCAGACGGCCTGGATCTCGTCGGACGATTTGACCACGGGCTTGAAGACGACGCGTCCTGGGATGCTGGCGTCCCCGTCCAGATGCTCGGCGATCACGCGGGAGTCGCGGTCGACCTGGGCCAGGGTCTCCTCACCGTAAAGGCCCTGGGATCCGGTCACCAGCCAGAAGGTGTATGCGGTTGGTTTTTTCATAAGCAGTTGTCCTTTCATCTCCTGGACGGGCCAGGTTTGATCATCAGGCCAATGGTAACCCATCAACCCGGTGCTGTCCGTATCGGTTGGATCAGGCCAGAACCGCCTCGACTTTGGCGCGTATCGCCGCCTTGTCCTGTTCGGTCAGCGTATAGTAGCCACTGTTGTCCCGGCTGGTATCCTGGTTCTCGACGATCAGGACGATACCCTGGTCCTGCAGGATCAGGGCATGCCAGACCCCTTTGCGGATGTTGTAGCAGGTGTTGGGTTCCATCTCGGTGACATGGATCTCGCCAGGCTTGTCCGATCCTTCGGCAACGATCAGGACGCAGCGGCCCTGGAGCAGGACAAAGACCTCGTCCGTCAGGCCGTGGAATTCCAGGTAGGACAGGGTGTCCAGGTTGCGGGCCGGATCCTGGTTGAAAACGGCGACGCGCCAGTTTTCGTAGTGCATCAGGGGATGGTATCCTGGCTCATGGTTGGCTGTAACATCGATCAAATGGCTGGGTGTCGGCATAGGGCCTCCTTGAACGGCAGTTATTATCGAAACGATGGTTTCATGATACACCATCGGGTTTGGCGTCATCAAGCCGGCGGCCTATCCTTGAGAACTCTGTTTCGTGCGTCTATCCTGTACCTGACTGGCACGCTGTGCTAAACTGAACCCAGCCATCTCACGATCTATTTGGGAGGATAAGACCATGCAGCAGTATTTCGTCGCCCAACATGCACCGAGTCTTTTGCCGGACGGAAAACAGTGGAAACTTGCCTGGGCCGACGAGTTCGACGGATTCGAACTGGACCGGAGCAAGTGGGACTTCCGTCTGCACTTGATGCACGAACGTCACCCGACGTTCAGCACGGAAGGTGTCGAGCTGCCCGGTGACAGCTGCGTGCATCTGAACCTGGTCGAAAAAGACGGTCAGTACTATTCGCCGCACCTGCAAACCGGTTACAACTTCATGGACGAGGCGCCGGCCAACGGCCGTTACGGCAAGTTCACCTGGCCGATTGCGGAATTCAAGCAACACAAATTCCTGCACCGCTACGGCTATTACGAATGCCGCTGCCAACTGCAAAAGCAACCGGGCTGGTGGAGCGCGTTCTGGCTCCAATCCCCGATCATCGGCTGCTGTCCGGATCCCGCTATCGCCGGTGTCGAGGTGGACGTGATGGAATCGTTCCGGCCCGGCTGGGTAACCCAGCCGATGCTGCACTGGGGCGGCTATGGTGCCGACCACAAGGACGAACCGGTGCGCGAGCCAGGCAGCGATGTTTTCTTCGACGACGGATTTCACGCATTTGGCGTGCTCTGGGAACCGGACGGATACACCTTCTATTACGACGGGATCCAGACTGGTCACAAAGCCTGCCGGGCAGTGTCGCACACGGACCAGTTCATCCTGATTTCCACCGAATGCCAAGGTTACCGCACCGGCGATCAGCCTTCTGAAGCGCTGAAGAAGGTCGTCCTGCCGGATGCCTTTGTTGTCGACCATGTGCGCGTCTTTGACATGTTGTGATCGATCCTGGCACAGCGGTAATGACAGCTTCCTTTATTGAGACGAATCGACATGGACAACCGAGGCAAGGGACAAGAGTAATGAACCAGAAACGTGACGCCGAGTTCTTCCTGCACGAAGACAGCCCGGTCGGGGCGGCCAGCGCGGCCCTGCTGGCGCAGTTTTTTGACTGCTGTCCCTATCCTGTTTTGCTGTTTGATCCGTCGGGGAAACTGTTCCGTTTGAATCAGTCTGCGATAAAGGACGAGTGCCTCCCTGTTCCGCCCGTCTCTTTAATCGCTTTCGATCTGCTTGCCGATCCAACCTTGGTTCGCTTGGGCTTTCAGCAAGCTTTTCAGCAGGCATGTCAGGGGAAAACAGTTCAGATGGACAACACCCGGATTCCGCTCAAGGAAATCGCCGCCCGTTATTCGGTGCCCTGCCCGGAAGTAGATGCAATCGTCCAGGATGTTACGTTTTTTCCGTTGAAAAGCCAAGATGAAAAACCTGCCGCCATCGCAGCCATGCTGACCAACCGGAGGGTGTATCGAGGCAAATGTGAAATCATGCAGGCCATGGCCTACATAGCCGGGCACAGCATGGAGCGATTGGATGTCGATGCCATGGCCAGGTCTGCAGGTCTCAGCCAGGCTCATTTCACCCGGCTGTTCAAGAAGCACACGGGACTGACGCCGCATGCCTATTTCATGTCCTGCAAGATTGAGCAGATCAAAGCCCGGCTGGATGATGAGAATCTAACCATAGCCCAGGCGTTCTCCACATGCGGCGTCGATTACAGCGGTCACTACGCCAAGGTTTTTAAAAAATCCACCGGCCAAACACCAATGGCGTATCGCAAAGATCAAAGCAAGCGCCAAATAACGTAAGAACATCACATGCCCACAAACGCAACAGCGACCACGAAAGTTGAAGCAGATAGCATTTTTCTTACTATCGATGATTGTTTTAACCCTATCCGAATGTGATCATATAAGATAATATAGTTTATGAATCGTGATAACAGGCCTTGATGCGCGCAATATTAACTTTCTTCCCTTTCTTAATCAGGCATTTTGACAATCGATTATCCTCTTAGTATGCCTGAATTTAAATATTATTTATCATCAGTCTCAGCTTGCGAATCAAGAAGCATGCAGAAAAGGTATCAGCGGAGGAAAAGCTATGAAGAAAATCATCTCACTTGCCCTGATTATGGCCCTGCTCATTTTGACTGCCGGCTGCGCGGGACCTGGTTCAACAACCAAGGGCGATGCGACGAGCAGCCAAACCACGAAGTCCGGCGGGCAAACAACGACCGCTGCCACCACCAAGGAAACGACCAAATCCGCCGGCGGCGATGCCGACGATACGGTCTCCGCCGCCTACGGCGCTTATATTGAAGCTAAATCCGAAATGATCACCAACCTGATGGACGGCATGGGCGAAAATGATGATACCGCCATGCTGGTTCTCGATCTGCTCGGTGTGACCATGCTGGATTTGACGATGCTGCCGGCCAGCCTGTTCGGCCTTGGCGAAACAGCGGTCAACGCCGGACTCGGCTTCCTGGGGGTCACCGATGTCAAGTATTCTGAAAACGGCAGCCAATACAAGGTCGCGTACAAAGATAAAGAAGGCAAGGCGATCAGCGTTGAGGGCACCTATGACAAGGGAGCCAACGCCCTGGTCTGCCAGTCCAGCACGGACGGCAAGGTCAACCTCCATGCGGAGTACTACGAGACGCCGTTCGGTTATGTCGGCCAATACTACATGCTTGGCGATGACGATGCCATCACGGTTTACCAGGTCAGCGTGCAAGGAACAGACGGTGTCCTTGGCATTTCGCAGTCCGGCGACTATAAGCCGTTGACCGGCAGCGAAAGCGTGGATTTCCCCAAAGAATGCGAAGCCTGGTACGCGATATCTGAAAAAAAGATTACCGGCCTGACCGCCGACGGCAAGGAGATCTCGTTCACCGCCAAAGGTGAATGATAAAACCGGGCTCGAAATTTCCGGACCTCGCCGCACCAAGCGGCGGGGTCCTTTTATCTGTTATTAGCCTGACTGACTTTCGCCATCGCGTCCCAACACCAGTTCTTCATCGACAGCCAGGGTATAATTGAATAATAGGTGCTTTTTGCTGAGACAATACGAGGGTTCTGACATGAATCCTAACAACAACATCGCGTCAATCTGTCAACGTTACGGCATCAGCCTGATGTACTTGTTCGGGTCATGTGCCCAGAAAGCAACGGGCTTGTTGACAGGAGATCCCGTCACAATCGAGGATCCTTTAGCTGATCTGGATGTTGGCGTCGTATTTGACCGTGATCTGCCGCCCCCTCAAGATCGGTACCGTTTGTATGCTGCAATCAGCAATGCGCTGGACGATTTGTTTCAACCATTACCTGTTGATCTGTCATTCCTGCAAGAGAATCATTCTGTTTTTCAGCTTGAGGCGGTTAAAGGAATCTGTGTCTATACGGGCAGTAAAGCCATACAAGAGGACTATGAAGAAATGGTTCTGTGTAAAGCTGCAGATTTTCGGCCATTTCTCGAGCTTTATCTCGCTGATGCGCTGGAGGAGATAATATCATGAGTGTCAATAGACTTTTAGTCCGCCAACGGCTTGTCTTGATTGGCCTGTCGTCGACCACCTGCGGCGCCTTTCCACCATACCCATCGAACGTTTTGTCAACAGTGACCTGTCTGCGGCCGCTGAAAGCTATTTACGCCGGGCGCTCGAAGCCATCTTCGATGTCGGACGGCATATTTTATCGAAAAGCGGTGCAAATGAACTGGCTCAGGAATACAAGTCAATCGCACGAGGTTTAGCCGAAAAAGGAATTATCAACCCAGGACTCGGTGAAACGCTGATCCAAATGGCCGGCTACCTCAACCGGCTGGTTCATCTCTACAATTTAGTTTCAGACGAAGAAATATACGCAATCTTGCACCACCATTTAACTGATTTTCATGACTTCATCACGCAAATCGAAAAATATCTCAAATCAGCTGTCACGTGACCAGATTATCCAGACTGGCTCTGACCTGGTCCAGGTATTGCCTGGCTCCCTGCTCATCTTCGATCGGATAAGGGTGCCCCGTGCTCGTCCCCACCGCCAGGGCGAGCTGGTGAAACAGATCCATCATGGTCTCGATGGCTGCCCAGATATGTTGCGGTTCGCTGTCGCTGTACGTCGCGGTGAACCGCCGGTACAGGTCGGGCGATAGATAGCGTTTGAAATACTTGCCCGACTTGCCGACCGACAGGTTATAACCGTGGATTGACCCGATGTACCAGCCGATCATGTCATGCAGTTCGGCACGGACGACTTCCTGCAGCATCTGCATGGTGTAGGGCAGCTCGTCGCGGGCAAGACCCTTGGCCACGTTGTTCAGGCACCACCAGAAGTTGTTGCAGCAGGACCGGTAGTTCAGCACATCGGGCGGCCGAATGTGCCAGATTGTATCTGTCGGCGTAGCCAACGGCGGGATGAAGCCGTTTCCTCTGTCTTTGTCCAGCAGGATCACAGCCGGCTCCCCATCGTCGACATACGGGGTGAACACGAAGCTGAGATCGATGCGGTTGCCGTCCGGAAACAGCATCAGGTAGACAAAATGCCCGTCCCCTACGGGGTCGCGCATGATCTCGGGCATCTGCATGATCAAAGGTTTGCCGAACCGGCTTGTCACCCAGTCCGGATTGTTGTAGAAAGGCTGGATGTCATGGACGAAATACGTGATGTCATAGTCCTGATAGCGGTCTGCCGGTATACTTGGATTGGCGCGAGAACCCGACAGCAGCACGGCGCGGATCCTCTCGTCGGATCTGGCTACGCTTAAGATCAAATCCATCATCTCTTGTTCGGTTCGCATCGGTGCACCCTCGATTGTCTGTCCATCAACCGTACAACATGACCAGTATGGGCAGATGCCCGGCCGGCGTCAAGCCCAAAAACAGCAGTCCTGCCATTTGCTGCAAAATCCTGCAAAACGATTGACTCGGCTTGCCGCTTCCATTAGACTGATGGAGAATCATTCATAAGCGCTTGACGATCGGCGTCAATAAAGCTGGCAAGAAGAAGGCGTAACGATGGCACTAACGTTGAAAGACATTGCAAGCGATCTGGATTTGTCCATATCGACCATATCGCGGGTGTTGAACAACAAGCCCGTTGTCAATGAGGAAACGCGTCAGCGGGTGATCGAATACCTGCGCCAGCATGACAGCCTGGCGATGATGTCCAACAAAACGAGCAAGACGTTCCAGGATGTGGTCGCCGTTGTCATCCCGGATATCAGCGAAGATTACTTTGATTATGTGGTGCGCAGCATTGAGAACAGCCTCTGGAAAGAACAGATCGGCATGCTTTTGTGCGACAGCATGGAGAACATCAGCAAAGAAATTCAATACATGAATATGCTGATCGAAAAAAACTTCACCGGCATTATTCTGGCGACCATTGATAAGGACGAACAGCGACTGGCAAGCTACCACGAGCGTGGCTTGAATATCGTTTACTTTGACAATCTTCCAAACATCTCGCTGCCCTACAATTCGGTTATCACGGACAACATCAGGAGCAGCATTCTGGCCATCAACCACCTGGCCAGCCATGGACACCGGAAAATCGGCTTCATCGCCGGGCGCAAAGATGAAACGACCGGATTCGAACGCCTGACCGGCTACCGCCGGGCTATGGAACTGAACCGTTTGCCCGTTTCCGAAGAACAGATCGTTTTTGGCGACTACAAGGAAAAATCCGGCTATAACGGTATGATCAGCCTGCTGGAGAAGAATCCGGATTTGTCGGCCGTCTTTGTCTCCAGTTCTAAAATGACCTACGGTGCGCTCAAAGCCTTGATGGACCGGAAAATACGCGTACCCGAAGACATGGCCCTGATCGGGTACGACGTTCACGATAATTCAGGACTGATCCGGCCCGGGATCACGACCATTGTGCAAAACGAGGAGCAGATCGGCCGCCTGTGCGTCGAATCCTTGCTGCGCAACCGTCCGAACCAGCATAGCGAAAATCAGGATTTCCAGCGCATTCAACTCGAACCGCGCCTGATCATCCGCGAGACATGCGGCTGCAAAGCAGGCCTGGACCGGGGCGATTGAACCCCTAGCAGCCCCCATCCATCGCAACCATCCGGTTGCGGTAGTAGAGATAGTTAGCGAATGGAACCGACGATGGAATCGAATGGTCGCAGGTCGGAATAAACCCGCCCCGTTTGGTCATAACGGGCATGATGGCACCCAGGTATGCCTCGATCGCTTCAGGGCTGTCGCCGAGGATCCGCTTGTCAATCCCGCCGCACATGACGATATCCGGATATCGGTTGGCGATGGCGATGAGGTCATTGTTGGCTGCAATCTCAAAAGGACGGAAAACATCAAAGCCCATTTTCATGTAAATAGGCAAAAACTCGTTCATGTTGCCGTCCGAATCGATCTCGAAATGAATCGGATCCGCCTGGCCGCGCCGCAACGCTTCAATAAGATCGAGGTAGTACGGTGTCAGAAACGTATCGATCATGGCCGGCGATATGAGCAGGCCATTCTTGTATGCGATGTCCTCGCCAAACAGCAACTTAAAGAACGGCACTTTGGCCTGCACGCGCAGCAAACAGGTCTTCAGCAGATGCAGCCAGGTTCTCATCATGTCATGGATCAGGTCCGGGTCGTCATAA
>Ga0209723_1006303_pt1 | contig 11530 bp, 11 predicted proteins | sample BiotimSIPDNA_2_FD_185750 | JGI IMG/M metagenome (GOLD analysis project Ga0209723, IMG submission 185750) | Anaerobic biogas reactor microbial communites from Washington, USA - Biogas_R2 time_0 SIP DNA (SPAdes) (version 2) | ecosystem: Engineered > Bioreactor > Anaerobic > Unclassified | place... | reverse complement strand
CTTTTATTTTTGAATTTTGACTTTTAGAGTCTGCTGTGCCCCTAGTAGGAATCGAACCTACATCTAGAACTTAGAAGGTTCCTATTCTGTCCATTGAACTATAGGGGCGGGATCATTGATTATTGATCATTGATCATTGATCATTGATCATTGATTATTGATCAATTATTAATTCAATTGGTAATCGTGCCGTAATGGATTATGTCCTAATTGGCCGGTTCGGTCAACCCTTCCGCCGGATTTGGCGAAACAATGTCGGCATCAATCACGACTCCGGATTTTGCCGGGGCGGTGAAAATATCCGGATAAAGCGATTTGTCGGCTTTTTCGTAGTTCGTCGCCCGGCGCTTTATAATATCAAAAGCCCGGCGATATTCCGCTTCGGCGGCAGTATCAAAAAGAAATTTTTTGTCAATCTGGGCGGAAGTTTGCGGCGCCGGCGCAATTTTTCCAATATCCCAAAAAATCGCGCCGGCAAGAAGCGAAAAAAGAACGGCCAGCGCCAGAAACACCCGGCGCGGAGAGCAAACGACCTTGCCCAAAAAAGCGACCGCGAAAAAAAAGAGATTACTTTTTTTGTGTTTTGGCATAGATTTTCAATAAAATTCTCCCCTGGACCAGCCCCGCTTCTTCCGTATTTTCGGAAGCGGCCGGCGTTTCCGAAAAAATTGCCACACTCTCGATTTCAATCAAGTAAGGGCTGTTTTCAATTTTCTCGATCAGCCGCAAAATCGCCGGCGTGCTACCGCTAATTTTTGCTTCCAGCCGCAAAGACGATCCGCCGCCCGCCGGCGGCGCCGGCAGTGGCAAAAATTCAATCCGGGCGCCGGCAGTGGCCGCGGCATTTTCCAAAGTTCCGATCAAATCCAGCGGCATTGCGGTATCCGCGAAAACCGCCGCCATTGCCAGAAAATTCTCTTTCTCTTCTTTGGCAAACCGCGCAAAATCGGCGGCATTGTCCACCCGCAAATCGTCAACCGCCGCCGCCGCCCAAAATTCAGCGGTGGTTTGCGCGATTTTGCGGATGCCGCCGACCAATGGAAAAAACAACCCCGCCGCTAAAGCGATCGCAACCGCCGCAAATCCCGCCACGATAAAAAATATTTTCCGGTTAATTTTTAACATATTCAAAGCTCGCGCTAAACTCTATGTCGCTGGCCAACAGCCAATTGGACGCCGGAAAAACAACTTTGGCAAAATCGGACCGGCCCTCCAGATTTTTTTTGAACAGCGCCAAAATATCGCGATTGGGAGAAGTTCCCTCAATGTTGATCCGGTTTTGCGAAAATTGGAAGCCGGACAAGGAAATCCCCGCGGGCAAACATTCGGCAACGCGCAAAAATACTTCGGTGATTTTTGTTTGCCGGCGGTCAAAACCGGTGATCTCGGCGGCCAAGGCGTTGCCCATCGCGATTTGCGATTCCACCGCGGAGACATCTCTCATGCCGGCAATCGCTTTTTTTTCTTCCATAATAATTTCCGCGGTTTTTAATTCGTATTGGTAAAAAATGCGGACCACAAACAGCGCGGCGGCAAAAAACAACAGCGCGGCGGCGGCGGCCATCACGACGATCGCGGCAACTTTGGCCGCTTCCTCTTCGGCAATTTGTTTTTGCCGCAAGGGCGGCAGAAGATTGATCATTTTTGTTTTTTGAAAATCATCGCGAAAACAAGACTGTCATTTCGGCGGCCGCGCGCCGCCGCGCGCCGATTCAATCGCCAGCGCCCTCACCGCCAACCCGGCGGCCACCGCGCAACCATGCGCGCTCTTTTCCGGAGAATCAACGCTTTTGAACCGGTGCGAATCAATGCCGATTGGCAACACCATCCTTTCCACGGGAATTCCCAATTTCAAAGACAAAAAATCGTCAAGGCCCTTCAGATCGGAGCCGTCGCCGCAGATAATCGCTTTTCGGAAAGACAACTTATCGGCGCGGAAAGATTTTTCGTGCTCCTGATAATAGCGGACATATTTTTTTATTTGCTGGGCAAAATCAACCAATCCGGGCAACAAAGATTCAAAAAGCTTTTCCCGTTTGCCGTCATCATCGCCCTTCGGCGGCGCATCAAAACCCGCCGCGCGGGCAATTCCGCAATCGGTTTTTAATTTTCTGGCGCCGTCATCGTCAACTTCGGCGGCGGCGCGAATTTTTTCAATGAAGTAAGCATTGGAAATCGGCACCGAAAACACCGCGCGCGTGGAATCACGGCCGCAAAAAATCACGCTTGATTGCGTATCGCCGATCTTGATGATGATTGCCGGCCAGGCGAAATTCGCGTTCTGCCGCGCCGATCTTACCGCCGCCTGCGATTCCAATTCCATCGCCACGGGCCGCAATCTTGCGGCATCGCAAACGCGAACGCGGGAATCAACAATTTCTCTGGGCAGAGCCGCCACCGCGACCTCACAGCGATTTTCAATCAGCGAAGAGGGGACCGCCTCAAAATCAAGATAAACTTTATCCAGCGGCAGGGGAATGTAATTCTCCGCCTCAAAGATCACGGCACCGCGCAATTCATCGTCATCAAGGCGCGGCATTTTGATTATTTGCCAAAACGCCTTGTCCTCCGGCAAAGACACCACCGCGGCGCGCCCGGCGCCGGCGCCGGATTTTTCGGCCAATTCCGAAATCACGGCCGCCAAACTTTTCTCGTCCCGGATTTCTCCGCTTTGCACCGCGCCTTCCGGCAGGCGCAAAAACCCGGCCGCGGCAACTGCCAAACCGCCATTGCGGCGCGCCAAACGCATCATTCTGGCATAGGTATCGGTAATTTCCAGTCCGTAAATTTCTTTTGATAGGCTCAAAAAATCCAGCATATAATCCGATAAAAAAATCCGGCCGCCATTTGTCCGCAGGACAAAGCGACACGGCATTCCCGCAGAAAAATCGGGCCGAAGGAGCGGTCCCGTTTCTTTCGCCTTTGTTTTATTCTATTCCATTTCTTCCCAACTGACAATTTTAAAATCCGGATCCGTGTGCGCCACAAACGGCGGCGCGTTATACACTTGCCCCGGGTCAAAATAGGTATAGCGCTGAAGATAGCCGGACACAACTTGTCCCGTATCCGTGCGCACCCATTGCGTTCCCACGCGGCCCTCGCTGATCACCGAGCCGTAAATATTCAACACGTCTTTGAAATTGCCGCTGTAATTATTGCGGCCGAACTTCCCTTTTTGGGCAACAATGACCGCGCGCAATTCCAGATCATTTTCGGAATTCTTTCCAATTAAAACATTGTTTTCGGCAATCATCGCCAAACCGTCTGCATCATTATCCGTATAGATAATATCTTTGTTTAAATATATGTCAGTGTCAATGTTATCATTTAAAATCAAATTTGCCGATGCGAGAGTAACCTTTCCCTTTATCACTCCCTCCGGCCACACATTGTCTTCAACATAGATTGCCGAACAGGCGGACGGCACGGTGAAAACCGGCGTGGTATATTGATCTTGACTAACAATTGAAAAATTATCGGGAGAACTTCCGAGTGAAGTGACAATATAGACTTCCACCGTGCCGTTATCTTTGAACACAAGATGATACCCCCTTCCGGTTTTGTTGGGATAAACCCCGTTATATCCGGCCACCGTCGTTGACTTGGGCAAATAAATGCCGCCGCCGTAAATCGCGGCCTTTTTAATGGTGCCCAAATCGGAAGTGATTGAATTAAAATCAAACGAGGGAATATTGATCCTGAACAAACCGGTAGTCGGGTTGGCCGTGGTGGCAAACACCCCCGGGCAAATACACCGGCCGCCGGAAGCGGTGCGGCATCCGTTCGCGACCGGACAATCGCTGTCGCAAACATTGTTCGAATTCCAATAATCGCCGTCATAACATAAAAATTCCGGAAGTCCGTCAAGCAACACCGCGCTTGAAATTGTTGATTGGTTGCGGCCATCCATCCGAATCCCGCCATTGGACAAATACGGCCCGTTAATTTCGTGATCGCCGCCGATCCAAACATCGCTGTTAAGTACATAGGAATATTTTGCCACCGATTCGCGGGCATAGATCACTTTTATCGTTCGCTTTACTTTGGGAAATTTTTCGGTTTGTCCGGTGGAAATGATCGTCCGGCTAATTGTCTGCCCGCACATCTCGGAATTGGCGGTTTCAATGAAATACTTGCCGACAACCGCGCCATTTTGATCGGTGTAGTCAAACTCACAGACCTCGTCGCAATCCAATTCAACCTCATTATTCAAACACCATTGATAATAATCAATCCCGCTTTCGGCGATACCCAGCGCTTCGTTCCACGCGTTTTTTTGCTCTGCAAAACGCAGTTGGACAATAATATATTCCAAAAGGCCGGCCAGCAACATTAGCGCAATTGCGCCGAAGACAACAACGTAAGCAATGATCGCGCCCTTATTGGTTTTAAAGCGATTTTTATTCATAATGGAATCCGGGCTAATCCCTCAAATTTCTTATCTGCACCATTTGCCGCAACTCATAGCTGTTGGGCGACCGTGTGGGATTGACATCAACAATCACATCCAGTTTCACCGCCCGGGTATTTACCAGAATATTCGGATCGTCCTCGTTGATTTGGACTCCGTTTTTATCATAGTAAGTGAAAACCGGCGGCGCATTGCGCACGAAAGCGCTGATACTGGTGATTTGCTCGTTGGCCGGCGGATAAGCCACCGGACTGCCGGCAACCGGATCAATAACGCCGCGCTTTAATTCGCTGTCCGCGTTGGGAATTTCTTTCGTCCACGAAAAATCAAAATTCGCCTTCATTGAAAAGGTATTGCCCGAACAAACTTTTTTCACGTCCGCGCTGCCATCAAGACTGAATGTAACCACGCCGTCTTCGGCCGCCCCGGTAACATCAAAAGTTTTCAATCCCTGCCAAGCCGCGGAACAACTGGTGCAACTGTCAGCGCTGGCGCGGCAAATATCCGCCAATTTTATTCCATCGGTAAAAAATTCGGAAAAGCGGGTTGAAACACCGTTCCAATAATTACCGTACCGGCCGCGGGTGGACACTTTCACTTGCGCGGATTTCAATATTTCACCGGCAGATAGAAAATTGTCAAAAGTTTCCCCGCAACTGTCGCCCGTGTTTACCGCCGTACAGCTCTTTGTTCCGCTTCCGGACTGAGTCGCCGCCAAATAATAGCGCACCCGCTCCGTGGCGCCGTCGCCGTCAATATCGCTGTAAAAAATAAATTCTTTGCCACCACATTTCGCCAGCGGATAAGCGCCGTTTTCGGCGTCGCGCGCCTGGCGAATCTCTTCGGCCATTACATCGGCGCCGCGCCTTGCCTCGTTGGTCGCCACGACTTGATCCATTGAAAATCCCTGCATACGGTAAATCGTGATAATGGACGCCGATATCGCTCCCCATAAAATTACAAAAATCGCGACCGCCACAATGGTCTCAATTAGAGTAAAGCCTTTTTCAATTTCGGTTTTGCCAAATATCATAAAATTAATCCTCGGCGCGAACAATATCCGCCGATTCCACGGTTTGTCCGGAGACGGTGATATTGCCCGAATAATTTTCGTATCCGTAGGATTGAATTTCCAAAGCGTAAACGCCATCCTGAAGCGGCATAAAATAAACTTGACCGTCGGTACCGGTGATTTTGGAACTGTCATAACCGTTTGACGAACTGACAAGGCGGACCGTGGCGCCAAAAACCGGTGTTAACGAATCCGCGGCGGCCACCGACAACAAAAGCGAATTCTCCGGCGACAAAAACAATTTCACCGCCGTGGATGATCCGGAAGGAGCGTTAACCGGCGACAGCGGATCGACTCCGACCACGTCAATGGTGCTGCTGGCGGCAGTGGAAAAATAATAGCGATCGGCGTCCATCTCGGTCAGATCAAGGTGCCCGGCCGCGTCAAGCGTCAAGTCCTGCGAATATTTGTACACATTATCAGCGCCGTCCTTGCCGATCGTTTTTGTACCGCGAAGATGAAAAACCGCGCCGGAGGCCGGCAGTCCGGCATTTGAAACCCAGGTAAGCCGCCAATTGTCGACCTTCGGCGCCGCCGATTCATCCGACGTTGAAAGAACCGCCTTGATTTTTAATTTTTGATAATCGGCCGCTAACGGCACGCCGGAGAGATTTATCGGCGAACCGGTAAGTCCGGAACCGTTGCCGCCGATATAATCATCGGACACCGGCGCCCAATCCGTACCGTTAAAATATAAAATTTGATATTTAACCGCGGTCCCTGCCGGCTCGCTTTCACTGAATGTGAATTCTTCCCACCGGACCAGATTGGCCGGTATGATTTCTTTTGAGATTGCGATTCCGTTTTCCGGATACGGCGGCGGTCCGGGCAAGGTGACAGATTCGCCGGATATTTCGGTATTGATTAGCTCAATATAATCTTCATTTTCAAAAGTATCGCCAAAATCGTCAAAACCGCCCGGCGATATTCCATCAATGGAAAGCGTTGCCGCCGGATCAATAAAAAGAGTCTGCTCCGAAACTTTACCAACAAACACCCCTTTGTCCGGATTATCGGGGTTGCTCAATTCATCCGCGCCATAAGTCCGGGAATGGCTGTATCCCGGCTTGGAAATTTTGATCCGGTAAGCGCCTTCTTCCAAGGGAAAGGAATGTGTTCCTTCGGCGGGGTTTCCCGAACTTAAAATATTATCCGGATTGTTGATATCGTAAATATCAATGAACGGAAACGGCACCGCGATTCCCGCGGAATCGGAAACTTTCACGGTTAAAATACCTCCCGGCTGATTGGTGCAAGAAAATGTTTCTTGTATTTTATTTCCGGGAGCAACATCGGTTGACAAAACAATCTCGCCGGGATATCTTCCGCTCCAGGACACTTCCACCCGGGCTTTTTTGTAATCCCAAATGCAGGAATCGTCGGCATCGCCGTCCAATCCGTCCCTCGGATCGGAAACAAAGACCACCGATGTCGCAATCGTATACTCAACTCCATTGGCGATCTCCGATACTATCGGGTCAATAACCCCCTTCGCCCAAGGCAACACAACCGATCCCGTCGTCCCCACCGATCCGTAATCAAGGCCGCGAATCATTTCTATGCGCCCATTGCCGATCGCCATTGCCGTTGTTTTCGCCTTATCAAGCCAAACCATTTTCATCCCCAAACGGTAAGCCCCGAATATCCCCGAAAACACAATCGCAATCAGCGCAATACTGATCAATGTTTCCACCAATGTGAACCCTCTTTTACTGTTTTTTACTTTAATAAAAGGCATTTAGCGTTTGAAATGGATAAAACCCGAATTTTGTTTGAACTATCAGATGGCATCCATCATTGAATACATCGGCTGGACCATTGACACCGCGAAAAATCCAACCGCCGCGCCGATGACGATCATCAGCAGAGGCTCCACCACCGCGGCAAAATTTTTCGTCTGTTCATCCACCTCGTTTTCATAGAATTCCGCCAGCTTAATCAAGATATTGCTGGTTTCGCCGGTTTCTTCCCCCACGGCGATCATTTGAATCATTGTCGGCGGATAAAGATTGCTAAAATTTTTGATTGCTTCGGAAAATTTTTCCCCTTTTTTGACGCGCGCCTCCACCGCCAGGAGCGCGCGGGCATAGTTGCCGTTGCTCACCGTGTCGGCGGTGATCACCAGCGCCCGCGGCAGAGAAACTCCCGCCCCCACCAACGCGCTTAAATTGCGCAGAGTGTAAGCTGAATTGACATTGCGCACGATCGGCGCGATCGCCGGAAATTTCAATGACGCGTCGTCAACCGCCTTTTTCCCGCCCGTGGTTTTAAGCAGGCGGGAGAAAATTCCAACCAGCGCGGCGGCGGCGATAATGATCACCCACCAATAAGACTCGGCGAATTTCCCCATACCGATGATAAATCTGGTGGTCGCCGGAAGCTGGACTTTGAGGTCGTCAAAAGTCGCGGCTAACTGCGGCACCACCGTCGCCAGCATCAATATCCCGATACCGACCATCGCCGTCAGAATCACCGCCGGGTAGACCATCGCGCCCTTGATCTTTGATTTTAGCGCATAATCTTTTTCCATCTGCTGGGCGCAAATTTCCAAAACATTGGCCAGCGTGCCGGTTTCTTCTCCGACCTTGGCCATACTGCAAAAAAAATCGGAAAAGACTTCGGGATACCCGCTCAGCGCCGCGGAAAAAGAATTTCCTTTAATCAGATCATCCTTAAGCTGAACCAATATTTTGGAAAAAGATTTATTGTCGCTTTGGTCGGCCAGAATCCCCACTGCCCGCGGCAGAGAAACGCCGGCGGAAACCATTACCTGCAGATTTTTGCAAAAAAATATCTTCTCTTTCAAGCCGGCGCGCCGGGAAAACGAAAAACGCCACTTTCGGGAAGCGCCTTCGGCATCGGCCTTGACAAGAACATACCCTTCCTGCCGCAACATTCGCGCCAGCTGGTATTCGCTTTCGGCATCGCGGACGCCTTTGGTTTCTTTCCCGTCAATTGATTTTGCGCGAAAATTAAATTGAGGCATCGTGCTTTTAGATCGCCTTGGAAACGCCTTAATACTCGCCGGCGGCGATCTTTTCCATCCATCCGGCAATCGTTTTTACCAATTCTTCAAGCGAATTTTCTTTGATTTGCCATGCCGGCGCATCAGGCGCCAAACGAACGGCAAAATCCGGAGCGCGATTCTCCGCCGCCGGCGCGGCGGGAAGGCTCACATTGGCCTGGCCGATATTCTTGAAATCAAATTTAATCGCCGGAGAAAAATCCCGGGGAGAAACCGCCGCGAAAAAAAGCAATGCCGCCAGCGCCCCGGATGCGATCGCGCCGAAGCGGAAAGGTCGCCCGCCGGCGGTGATTGACGGCCGGGGCGGCGGCATAATCTGCCCGGCGCCGAATCCCGCCAAACGGCGCTTGGGCGGTGCAAACAAAGCATCTTCCACGGCGCAAAAACCGGCACGATAAAACGGCGGCAAGGGAGCTGGCGGCTGGCGCGAAAAAATCACCTCTGCCAATTCCGGCGGCGGCGCGGCTTTGCCGCCGGCCGCTTTTTTCTTTTCGGCGGCGGCGCGCCAATCGCCAACCTGCCGCTGGTAATCATCAAGCCACGCGCGCGTAGTCATCCATTTTTTGCCCAGTTTGATGGACTTGAGTTTTCCCTGGCGGGAACGCAAACGCAAATAATGCTCCGAATAAGAGCACATCTTGGCGGCATCGGCCAGCGAAATATAGTTCCGATTTTCGTTTTCCTCCATAACTTCATTATATCCACCCGCCGATAATTTATCAATACACATGGCGCTTTATCGCGCATATTAAAAATTCGCGATTTTCACCACGAATTTTAATTTGAACTTTTAACCGATAGGCCATTTGCCGGTCTCCATTGCCGGCGGATCAGATTTTCCGGTTTCAAGGATTGATTCTGCCGGCAATGTTTTTTTGCGACGCCAGACCGAATTTCACCGAATCGTCGGAACCTCGGACAACATTGCCCAAAATCAAGCACGCGCCTTCGGGGATTTCCGGATAGGAATCAGCATAGAGCAACAGCAGCTTGGCGTTTTTTTCCGGAATTTGATAGAGCTCTCCTGCGTAATTTTTAAGCCATTGGCCGTTTACCTCGATTTGGTAAGCGTTTTGCGCGGGCGCCAGCTCCATCCGCCAGCGGTCCCCGGCAACCGCCTTGACGATCTTGACAATGGGAGCATCCGGGTTGCCCGCCCAATGATAGGCTACCGCATCGCCGGCGGAAAGAGAATGGCAGTCATAGTAATCGGCAAATAACTTCACTTGCTGGCCATCGGTAAATTGCGGCGCCAGCGAATCGCCCCGGACGGTAAAAACTTCGTAATTTACGTTGCATGCCGGCGATTGCGGTAAGCGGTCCGGATCGGTTTTTGGCCGCCACAACAAAAAAATCAAGGTCGCGGCCAACATCACCAACCCGCTCGCAGCCAGCATAATTTTATGATTTTTTTTCATACTTTAGTTTTACCATCATCAAATCTCCAGGCAACAAGAAACCGACATGTATTGATAACATCTGCATTGACTGCTTATTGCCGGGTCTAACCTTGTCCACGCCAAAGGATCTTGATTTTCGTTTTCGGGATAATCAATAACCAGCACAAAACCGCCACCATTATTTTTTGTCCAATCATCACAATTGCGAAAATTTGAAGCCGATTCATTATGCATCCATCCTCTAGATTCACGATACTGCGAAGGATTTGGAAGGCAACCGCTTCTGCCGGCTTCATCCAATTCGTCGGCGCGGCACATATGATAACCCGGATATTCCGCGGCGCATTTCGCGTCCGCGCCGCCGACGCCGCCCAAATTGCCGGTGGATTGCGCGGAGGTAAACCTAATATCCAAAAACATTCCAACGCAGGTTCCAAAACCGCTGGCCATCGCGGCTTTAACGTATTTTTTCGTCGCCGCGTCATTGTCGTCAACGGGCAGACTCACATTGACGACCCGGCCGCCGCCCGCGCCGGTGCCATCGTCTCCCAGATCGATTTTCTGCGCCGGCGCGTCAACGCCAAGCCCCAAATTGCCGTTTTGGTCTATGGCCAATTTCACCTGGCCGGCATCATTTTTCAACGCGAAACTGTCGCCGATCTTGGAAATCCAATATTTTAATCCGGCGCCGATGTTCAAATCTCCGGATTTTGATTGCGCCGCGTCGCCGGCGTTGAGCGGCGCGGCCGCGTTGCCGCCGGGCGGTGTTTCGGCGGGCTCATTCCAAGCCGCCACCGCAAAACACAGCGCCAGACAAACCGCCAGCGCGCAAACAGTCGTCAAAATTTTTCTTTTTCGGTTTGATCTCATATTTTTAAAAATTCAATAAACTAAAGCCAAACAATGATCTCATTTTTCCGGCGCGATTAACCGGCGATAATTAATCCAATATTCGACAACAAGCGATTTTTGAAACCGACTGACCGCAAATAATACGATTATTACCATAAACCCATTGCCGCCCCGCAGGACCAGCCCTCACCCCAAAAATAAACCCGTTTCGGGGACCGTTTCGGGGAACTGACGATGAGCAGTCCTCATAACTGCGATCAAGCCAACCCATCAACAAATCATATTGCCAGGGGTCGGGCATACATCCCGTGAAATTTAAAAGATCCGCATAGCGGCAAACCTGATAACCGGGATATTCATCGGCGCATTTTTGGTCCATATTCGCAACGCTCACCAAATTATCCGCTACGTATTCCGCGGCGGTGAATTTAACCGCCATACCGCGCGCCGCTCCACAAGCGCCATAGCCGCCCGCGCCTCGCGCGTCAATATATTTTTTCGTCGCCACGTCATTGTCGTCAACGGGCAGACTCACATTGACGACCCGGCCGCCGCCCGCGCCGGTGCCGTCGTCTCCCAGATCGATTTTCTGCGCCGGCGCGTCAACGCCAAGCCCCAAATTGCCGCTTTGGTCCATGACCAATTTCGCTTGGCCAGCATCATTTTTCAACGCGAAACTGTCGCCGATCTTGGAAATCCAATATTTTAATCCGGCGCCGATGTTCAAATCTCCGGATTTTGATTGCGCCGCGTCGCCGGCGTTGAGCGGC
>Ga0209723_1006302_pt1 | contig 11531 bp, 10 predicted proteins | sample BiotimSIPDNA_2_FD_185750 | JGI IMG/M metagenome (GOLD analysis project Ga0209723, IMG submission 185750) | Anaerobic biogas reactor microbial communites from Washington, USA - Biogas_R2 time_0 SIP DNA (SPAdes) (version 2) | ecosystem: Engineered > Bioreactor > Anaerobic > Unclassified | place... | reverse complement strand
ACTATTTGCATAGGTCTGATATTACTTTTGACTTTTCTAATGGTAATGAAATGATTATACATAATAATGTTGCTGAACCTTGGCGGGTTACGGTAGTTGATACAGGACTCTATACCCAAACAGGAGGCCGAATAAAACGCATAAAAAAATATATCAGTAATGAAACTTTTATGATGACATATGGCGATGGAGTTAGTAATATAGACATACATAAACTAGTGGAACAACATAAATCGACTAATAATATTGTTACTTTATCCGCCATACAGCCCGGTGGCAGATTTGGTGTTTTGGATATAGATGAAAATGACAGGAAGGTTATAGGATTTAGAGAAAAGGCGACTGAAGACGCAGGATGGATAAATGCAGGATTTATGGTTATGGAGCCAGCTGTATTTAATTATATAAACGAAGATAAAACAATTTTTGAAAGAGAGCCCCTTGAAAATTTAAGTGCCGAGGGGAAGCTTGGAGTGTACAAGCATTATGGATTCTGGCAGTGCATGGATACACAGAGGGATAAGTATCACCTTGAATCGATATGGGAAAAAAATATGGCACCTTGGAAGGTATGGTAGATATGAAAATTAGTGTTATTATGCTTACCTACAATCGCGAAGAGCTTTTAACAAGAGCAATTGAAAGTATATTAAATCAGACTTTTAAAGATTTTGAGTTTATAATTGTTGATAACGGCTCCACTGACAGAAGTGGGGCAATTGCTGACAAATATGCATTAAAAGATTCACGAATTAAGATAATCCACAGAGAACAAGGAAATATTGGAAGTGGGCGAAATGCAGGTTTGGATGTTGCTACAGGAAAGTATGTAGCGTTTATAGATGATGATGACTATGCTGAAACTGACTTTTTAGAATTTTTATATAATCTTGCAAAAAAACATAATGCAGATATTGCTGTATGTGGTTCAACAAAAGAGGAAAATGGTCAACAATTACCAAATGGCATTTATCAATATGATGAGAAATATATTATGGATGCGGAACAAGCAACGGAAAACTTTTTATGGCGTAAGCTTTATAATGCAGCCATGCCGACTAAGCTTGTTCGACGAGAGATGTTTGATAGTATTCGTTTTTTGAAGGAAGGTAAATATGACGATATAACCACAACCTATCGTTATTTTGCTAATGCAAAAATTGTAGCAGCACATGGACTTCCCAAATATTGTTTTTATCGTCACTCCGGTAACAACTCAAGTGCAGCGACAAAGCACCATTTGCTCAATCCGGTTCAATTGAATGAATACTTAGCTGCGTTTCGCGAACGAACCGAATATATAAGCAAAATATTGCCCCAGTTAGGGGGGTTGGCTCTTTACAGCGAATGGTCTTATATGATTTCAATGGTAGAGAAGATTCATAGATATGGTCTCAACAATTGTGCCGATTTACTTGAGCTTATGTGTGATAATTTACGAGCACATTGGGATGATTTTTATAATGGCAAATATATTTTGGAGTTTGAAAAAGTGTGGATGGATAGGTATGTCAAATAATCAAGGACGGAGTAATTCTAGGACGAATAATATTAATTTTTCTTGGGCATTGGAAGAAAGTTGCTGTACGGGTTGTGCCGTATGTGCAAATGTATGTCCAAACAATTGCATTTTCATGAAATATGATGATGAAGGCTTTTTATATCCTGAAATTGATATAAAGAAGTGTACGGAGTGCGGTTTGTGCGAAAAATCATGTCCGGCAATCAATAATCCTGTAAATGATAATTTTATCGAGCCGGAAGTATATGCTGCATGGAGTCTTGATGATGAAGTAAGGGCTTCCAGTTCATCCGGAGGAATATTTACGGAATTAGCTCACAAGGTGCTTGATAATGGAGGCTTTGTTTCCGGGGCCAGATATAAAACAAATAATTTAGTTGAACATTGCCTAATAAATAGCAGAGAACAACTTCATGAGTTAAGACAGTCAAAATATGTTCAAAGCGAAATAGGATTAATTTTTAGGGACATAAAAAAGCTGCTAGAAGAAGACAGGACTGTAATGTTTACGGGAACACCTTGTCAATCTGAAGGGTTGATGCAATTTCTCAATAAAAAATATGATAATCTGCTTTTATGCGATATTGTATGCCATGGTGTTAATTCACCAATGGTTTATTTAAAGTATTTTAATGGATTGGAAGAAGAATATAAAAGCAAAATTAAGAAAATTAATTTTCGTGATAAGAGAAATGGTTGGAAAGATTTTGGTACATCTGTTGTGTTTGATAACGGAAAGGAGTATTTTTGCAGTCAGAAAAAAGAGCCTTTTTACAGGGGATTTATTAAAAACTTATATTTGCGCCCATCTTGTTATAATTGTCAATATAAGTCATTTCCAAGGCTTTCAGATATAACATTAGCTGATTTTTGGGGGATTAATCTTATTGCTGAAAACGAAATTTATAAAGGGGTTTCTCTTTTACTCATTAATTCCAATAAAGGCAAGCATTACTTAGAAGAAATAAGTAAATATATAAGCAAAGAACAAAAGACACTTAAGGATGCTACATTAAAAAACCCATGTATACTCAATTCTGTTACTTTGAATAATAAACGTGAATTGTTATTTAAGGCTTTGAGGAAAGAAACTGATGTTGTAGATATTATACAGAAAATTATTGATTACGATTAGGAGTAAATTATTGTGAATAAAAGAGTTGAATTATATCATAGTGGCCTTACCATTACTCAGAAATGTACTTTAAAGTGTAAATTATGTGCTGGATATTCACCTTATTATAATCCACAACCTCATTACAGTATCAACAGGCTGTCTGAGATTTTAAGAAGGTATTTTTCTATTGTTGATTATGTAGAAAAGTTTACTATTACAGGTGGAGAACCTTTTTTGCATGAAGATTTGGATAAAATTTTGATTGAGACAATAAAATATAGAAAACAATTTGGGAAAATCGAAATTATAACGAATGGAACCTTATTTCCAAATGAAAAGCTAAAGGCTGTGTTGGAGAAATATGCAGTTGAGGATGGTTGCATTACATTGTTGGTAGACCACTATGGTGAGCTATCAAAAAAAATACATGAGCTTGGACTATATTTTATTGAGAAGGGTATTAATCACAAGATACGGATTTATTACGGAGAAAATGCTCATTGTGGAGGATGGGTTGATTTTAGTGATTTTTCAAAAAAATTATTTTCAGTATCTCAGATGATGGAAAAATTTAAAAAATGCGCTATTCCAAGTAAGTTGAATTATTGTTTGGCAATTAAAGACGGAGAAATGCATCCATGTACTTTCTCACACAGAATAATGGAGTTGAATTTAATTGAACGAAATAAGGATGAGTATATTGATTTATTTGATGATAACACGATTGAACAACAAAAGGAAAAAATAATGAAGCTTTTTGACATAAAATATCTAAGTGCTTGTGCTTATTGTAATGGAATGTGTGATGATTCTGTAAGATTTGTTCCGGCTGAACAATTATAGGGGGAATATATGGTATATATTTTTACAACGGCATATAATGCGGAAAAGACTTTGCATAAAGCAGTTAACAGCATACTTAATCAAACATATACCGATTTTTGTTATTATCTTTTTGATAATGGTTCTCTTGATGATACAAGGAAAATAATCAAGGAATATGCTAATAAAGATAATAGGATTATACCACTGTTTGGGGAATCTAATTGTCGCAGAGTAATTCCTAAAATAATCAAGGATATAATTTCAGGAGATAATATGCTAAAGAACTCGTATTTTGCAACCCTTGACGCTGATGATGAATACTCACCGGATTTTCTAGAAAAGATGATAGATTTTGTGGAGGATAATAATCTTGAAGTTGCTACTTGCGGAACAGAATGGATAGATGAAAAAACAGGACAAACAATCAAGAAAAAAGTACTTAATAAGAACTTAATTCTTGAAGGTAAAGAATTTGCAGATAAATTTCCGCTTTACCGTAACTTTATAGTCACATTATGGGGGGGTATTTATTCTCTTGAACTTCTCAAGAAATGTGATTTTGAATGGTATCACAATGCCATGAATTTTTCTGATACCGCATTTTGCATGGAGACATTCCGACGAGCTAAACGGGCGGGTGTTCTTAGCGAGAGTCTGCATAAATACTATATTTCACCAAGGACAGTGTCATATAAATATAATCCGGACTGGTTTTATGCTTGTAAATATTTACATAAAATCAGTAGAGAGTATCTTCTTGACTACGGTGAAATAAGTAAGCAAAATGAGAATTATTTGTGTGTTATATTTTTAATTTTGATAAAATATATTCTCCCTAAAATACAGCAGGCAGATGTTAAATTATCGGAAAAACTCAAAAGTTTGCATAATATTTTTACAGATGATATGACGAAGTATGTTTTAGAGCATTGGGATGAAGTCGGTATATATTCTAATAAGTTAGATTTCCTGCGTGAAATAGAATCATGGCTCTATACACAAGATGGCTGGGGATTATTACGAAAAACTGTAGAGGAAATTATAACAGCCATGAATATCTGAATTAAAGAAAGACATAAAATGAAAGGTAGTTGTAAGATGAGTAAAATTATTATATATACACCGGCATATAATGCGGAAAAAACGCTCCGTCGTGCAGTTGACAGTATTCTGAATCAAACACATAAAGAATTTATATACTACCTTCTTGACAATGCTTCAACAGATGGCACATATGAGATTATAAAAGAATATGCCAAAAATGATAAGCGAATTATTCCATTACATAATGAAATAAATTGGGTCGGAAATGGTATTTATGAAGTTTTAAAAAATTATGGCAAAGATTGTTATTTCTGTGCACTTGATGCTGATGATGAATACACACCAAATTTTCTTGAAAAAATGCTTTTTTTTATTAAAAATGAAAACTTAGATATTGCAGCTTGTGGCAGTGATTTTGTTGATATGCAAACAAATAAACATCTTGGGATGAGATTGCTTAAAAAAAATCTTATTTTAGACGAGGAAAAATTTGATAGATATTTTCCAACATATCATCAATTTATGCGGACAATTTGGGGAAAAGTGTATTCTATATCAGTATTACGTAGGCCTGAGTATAAAAGATATAAACAACCGGGTTATGGCAATGATACGCTTTTTGCAATGAATGCATTTTATAACGCCAACCGTGTTGGAATTTTATCGGAATTATTACATAAATATTATGTTTCTCCAAAATCTGTTTCTTATCAATTTGATAAAAATCGTACAAAATCTGATCGTGTACTTTTTGATGCTGCTTGTGATTTTTTGATTTCAAAATGTGGAGCAGTCAGTGATGAAAATCTTAATTTTCTATGGATTGTATATTTCAATGCAATCAAGGATACGTTAAATGTTTTACTAAATGCTCAAATAAGCGTATCTGATAAATTTGAATATTTGCTCGATATATTTCAAAGCCGTCATACTCAAGAGCTTATCAAATGGCCGGGAGCAAAAGCGGAGAAAAACCGGCTATTTAGTCAGGCAGCATCAAGGATGCTAAGCAGTTCACCTTATCTTGTCGGATTAGAGGTAGAATTTTTATGTTATTTTAAGGATATTGTTTTTTCTATTCTGCAAAATGATGAAGAAAATGCACTTAGTCAAATTATAGAATTAATTGCAGAAGGAACAGAAATCCCTGATGAATATGTAGAGTCTTTGATGTTGCTGGCCTTAAACTTGTCTGCTAAATTAGAATCACATGATTATTTTATATATTTTAAGAAACTACAAATATCCTTGCTTATTGAACTTTCTAAAACTAATGAAGCAATAAAAGAGTTTGCTGATTGGGATGAGATTTTATCTGACGACATAGATTTTAAAAATCTTAAAGAGAGGTTGGGTATATGAAAAAGTATTTATTATATGGGCATGGCGGTGCATATAATCATGGGGCGGAAGCAATTGTTAAATCTACTGTAGACGTGATTAAAAAGAGACATCCGGACAGCAAGGTTATCCTATCAACTCATTTTAAAGAACAAGATATTGAATTTAATATGCCAATCGATGAATATTGTGAACGTGATATGAAGTATGTTGAATTGGACAAAAATTCCTCAGAAAAAGGAATTTATGATAGATTTATCTATAAATCCACCCTTGAGCAAATTACAGAAGATACGGTTTGTTTATCTGTAGGCGGTGATAATTATTGCTATGACAACTGGAGGAAATGGAAAGCAATTCATGAAAGAGCAATTGAAGAAGGTGCAAGAAGTATTTTATGGAGCTGCTCTATAGAGCCGTCAATGATGGATAATGAAATGCTCGATGTCCTAAAATCACATCATCTTATTACTGCAAGAGAATCTATTACATATAATGCACTAAAAGATAGAGGTCTTGACAACATCATGCTTTGTTCAGATGTAGCCTTCTTATTAGAGCCAAAGGAATATTCCCTTCCGGAAAATTTTCTTATGGGGAATACTGTAGGAATTAACATTAGTCCACTCCTCATAAGAAGGGAAAAGACGGAAGGAATAGTTATAAAGAATGTAATAAAACTGATAAATTTGGTTATTAACACAACAGATATGAATATTGCATTAATCCCGCATGTTTTAATGCCTATGGATAATGACCTTGAAGTATTAGAAAAAATATTTAACGGATTTAAGGATACAGGGCGTATTTGTTTTGTAAATAAAAATATAAGTGCAGCCGAATATAAGTATGTTATTTCAAATTGCCGTCTTGGTGTGTTTGCCAGGACACATGCTTCTATAGCGGCATATTCTACCTTTGTTCCGTCTATGGTTATCGGATATTCGGTAAAATCAAAAGGAATAGCTAAAGATTTAGGGCTTGAGGATTTTGTTTTGCCAATTGAGGAATTTCATAATGATTGCTGTATGGTATCAATGTTCGAAGAATTAATGAACAATGAACAAAATATTAAAAAAATATTAGCTGATAAAATACCATTATATAGAAAAAGAGCAATGCCAAATTATTAATATACTTTAGGATTAAGAAAGGGAGCAGGTTATGTATATAACACAATGTTTAATAGCAAAAAATGAAGAAGCTAACATAGAACATTGTCTAAGCCATCTTAAAACGGTTGTGGATGAGCAAATAGTCATAGACACAGGTTCAACGGATAGGACCGTAGAGCTGGCAGAAATAATGGGTGCAAAAGTGTTTCATTTTGACTGGATAAATGATTTTAGCGCCGCGAGAAACTTTGCATTAGATAAAGCGAAAGGGGACTGGATAATATTTTTAGATTGTGACGAATACTTTTCTGAAGATTCTGTTCCGCTAATAAGAAAATGTATAAAAAAATTTGGCAGACAAAAGGAAATAGAAGGATTAACAACTAATTTTATTAATATAAAATCCAATGGTGAAATAATCTCTGCAGTCAAAAATGTAAGTGCAAGAATATTCAAAAGAAAAAGCTATCTCAGATATAAGAATAAAATCCATGAAGTATTGGTAAATGTTAATAAAACAGACGATAATATTGTACGTGCAGATATTAGTGATTTGCTAAAAATTTATCACACCGGGTATGATAAAACGATTGTGAATGAAAAAAACAAGAATGAACGGAATTTTCAGTTATTAGAAAGGGAGTTAAAAAATAATCCCAAAGATATTAAAATTAATTACTATATGAGCAGGCAAATGAACATTGAAGGAAAATATGAAAAAGCTATTGAATATGGTTTAAAAGCTATCAGCTATATAGATGACTTCTATGAATTTGATTATTATTGTACTATTTATAGCGGTATAATGATAAATATGTTATCTTTATTAAAATCTTATGATGAGATTAAAGTTATTTTTGATGACGCTATAAAAAAATACCCCGGATACCCTGATTATTACTGGCTATTAGGTATTGCAGCCGTAAGAGGAAATAAATACGAAGAAGCTGTAAACTTATTGGAAAAATGTATTAAGCTATGCGAGAAATATAATTGTAATGCAGAAAGTTTAGCTTTAGGGAAAATTGATGATGTGTATATAGAATTGCTTAATGCATATAATCATCAAAACAATAAACATAAGATTGTAAAGACTGCGGTTTCTATATTAAAGGTTAATAAATACAACATACAGGTTTTAATAATTTTACTAAATACCTTTTTAACACAAGAGAAAGAAGAAAATATAGTAGCTTTTTTAAACAAGATTTATGATTATAATTTATTTAAGGATAAAATCTACTTGTTCAAAGCTAGTAAAATTGTTGATAACATAATATTGGTTGAATTTTTTAGGAAGCTTTTTAATGATGAGGAACTAAAAAAAATTAATAACATCTAAAAATATTTTTATAAAACACTAAATATATTTATTAGGTGGACGATATATGTTATGTAAACATAAAAATATTTTTTATACTGAGGCGCCGGTGTGAAAAATAGAATATGTAAAATATAGGGAAGGATCCCAAGAAAATTACACGGAGGTAAAAAAATGAGAATTCAACACAATTTAAACGCAATGAACTCTTTGCGACAATTAGGAACAAATAACACTAACACAGGTAAAAACTTAGAAAAATTATCATCAGGCTTTAGAATCAACAGAGCCGGTGATGATGCTGCGGGCTTGGCTATATCTGAAAAAATGAGAGCACAAATTAATGGTCTCGAGATGGCTACCAAAAATGCTGAAGATGGTATTTCTTTAATCCAGACAGCAGAAGGCGGATTAAACGAAACTCACGCTATTCTTCAAAGAATGAGAGAACTGGCTGTTCAGGCAGCAAACGGAACGAACCAAGCAGAAGACTTACAAAGCATTCAAGACGAAATAGATGCTTTAGCAGATGAAATTGACAGAATAGGCGATTCAACAAAATTCAACGGCATCGATTTACTAAACGGTGGCAGCATGGCATCAGATGGTATAGATTTCCAAATTGGTGCAAATAACGCGGACTATGAATCTGTTAATTTAACTATTGCCAGTATGAAAGCATCAGACTTAGGTGTAGATACTATTGATGTTACAGCTACAGGTGACCCATTAGGTGCAATTGATGCTATTGACGCAGCAATAGCTGACGTATCAGCAGCAAGAGCAGGTCTTGGTGCTATGCAAAACAGATTAGAGCATACAATCAACAACTTGGGAGTTACTACCGAAAACTTAACAGCTGCCGAATCTCGTATAAGAGACGTTGACATGGCTAAAGAAATGATGGCTTACACTAAGAATAATATTCTTACACAAGCTGCTCAGGCTATGCTTGCACAGGCAAATATGCAGCCGCAGGGTGTACTGCAGTTATTGCAGTAATAAACATAAATTCAAGAAAGGATGCAGACTCATGCATCCTTTTTTCTTGACAATTTTTGATTCATTCATCTATGATATACATAATATTAATGTAATTTTAAGGTTTTTGGTATAATATAGTCATAACTTAGAAAAATGAAATTCGAAGAATTGACGGGTGACCAAACTTGACGTTTAGGATGACGAGTGTCATATTATTGGAGGTGTTGTATTGAGGATATTAATCGTTGAAGATGAAGTTAAAATTACTCAGGCACTGAGTTATTTGTTCAATAAGCAAAAAATCGATGTCGACATTGCAAATGACGGCGAAGAAGGACTGATTCTTGCAAGTAAGGATATTTATGACGTAATAGTCTTAGATATAATGCTTCCGGGAGTAGATGGCATTCAAATATTAAAAACAATCAGAAAAGACGGAATAAAAACACCCGTAATCATGCTTACCGCCAAGGATACGGTGGATGACAGGGTATTCGGACTGGAATCCGGAGCCGATGATTATCTTGTCAAACCTTTTGCAACAAAGGAGTTGATTGCCAGAGTAAAAGCGCTGGCAAGAAGAAAGAGCACTGAATTTGTTGGTGAAATATATGAATTCGAGGATATTAAGTACGATGTTAAAAATTATCTTCTGTATGTAGGAGACAATGAATATAAAGTACCTCTTAAGGAAGCAATGCTTATGGAAATGTTCATAAAAAAACCCCGCCAGGTTTTTACGAGAGAGCAGATTATCGATAGAATATGGGGACTTGAAGCAGATATACTTGAAAGCAATATTGAGATATATGTTCATCATTTAAGAAAGAGACTTGAAAATACCAATGTAAAAATTGAAACCGTAAGAGGCGTAGGTTATATGCTGAAGGAGAAATAATGTTTAGGAAACTTCATTTGAAATTAACCGCATACATGGGCATTATACTTATTCTTTTTATGTTTTTTGTGTCCGCAGGAATATATCAATTCACAAAAATGGTATTTGAAGACGGCAATAAAGAGCTGATGAGAGCAGAAGCCCTGAGAATTTACAACTATAAAAATACTGCCTATACGCAATACTTCTTTAACGGTACTTTATTTAAAAGACATATACAAATTAATCCTTTGGAAAACAGGAGACTTGATGCATGTTATGTTGTTTATGACCAATATATGATGCCTGTACTTTCTGAGGAAGGTGAAATTAAAATAGCTGACCATATTAAGCCGCTTGCACAGAAAGCTTTTGAAGAAAAAAAAGATTCATATGAAACGCAAAAAATAGGTCGTTTTAACTATAGGATTTATACAAGATATTTTAATGATTTTACCGGCCAAAGCGTAGTGCAGGTTTATCAAAATACCGTAAACGAGGACATATTATGGTCGTTCTTAAGAACGGTACTGATAATGATAGGAATTACGGGCACCGTAATTTTATTGGTATTAAGCTATATGCTTACAGGCAAGGCCTTAACTCCAATAAGAGAAACATGGAAAAGACAAAGAGAATTTGTTGCAGATGCATCTCATGAACTCAGAACTCCTCTTACCGTAATACAAACAAACTTGGATGTTGTCTTAAGCGATGAGGACGGTACTGTTGATGAAAATGAAGTTTGGCTTGACAATGCATATTCCGAAACAAGGGTTATGGCCAGACTTATCGACCAGCTGTTAATTCTTGCCAAGGCTGATAACAATGAAGAAGAATTAGATATTTCCGAGTTTTCTTTTTCGGAAGTTATAGAAAATGTATGTCAATCCATGGAAGTGATTGCTGCAAAAAAGAATATTGAGCTCATAACGAATATTGAAGACAATATAATAATCAGGGCAGATTATGACAAGATGAGAAGATTGGCTGTAATATTAATAGACAATGCAGTTAAGTATACAGAAAAAGGCAAAGTAACAGTAAGTTTAAAAACAGATAAAAACAAAAAAGTATTGATTGTTGAAGATACAGGAATCGGCATCAACGAAAAAGATTTGGAAAGAATATTTGACAGATTCTACAGAGCAGATAAGTCAAGGCACAGGGAAGGCGGTGTAGGACTTGGACTGAGCATTGCCAAATGGATTGCCGACAAGCACAAATATTCATTAACGGTAGAAAGCACCGTTAATGTTGGAAGCAAGTTTATATTAAGGATGTAATAAAGCAGGAGAAATTCCTTTAAAGGAATTTCTCCTTTATAACATTCCAGTAGTTAAATGTTCCCGTTGACAGACGGTTAATTACCTTCTTTGATGTGC
>Ga0209723_1006292_pt1 | contig 11555 bp, 10 predicted proteins | sample BiotimSIPDNA_2_FD_185750 | JGI IMG/M metagenome (GOLD analysis project Ga0209723, IMG submission 185750) | Anaerobic biogas reactor microbial communites from Washington, USA - Biogas_R2 time_0 SIP DNA (SPAdes) (version 2) | ecosystem: Engineered > Bioreactor > Anaerobic > Unclassified | place... | reverse complement strand
CCAGATCGCCGCTTTACGCTGGGTGAAGGAAAACATCGCTCAGTTCGGCGGCGATCCGTGTAACGTGACGGTCTTCGGCCAGTCGGCGGGCGGCATGTCGGTCTCCATCCTCACACAGTCGCCGCCTGCCAGGGGACTATTCCATCGGGCCATTTCCCAGAGTGGCGGATCGATGGCCCCAATCAAGACCGTTGCCGACCAGGAGAACGTCCTTGTCCCCGGGCTCGCCCTGGCGGAGCAGACGGGAAAGGCGTTTCTTGCCGACCTCGGGGCGGCCGACCTCAAGGCGGCCCGCGCGCTCAGCGCAAACGCCATTCGGAAAGGCAAGGTCAATAGCTTGCCCTGGCCCGTGGCCGACGGTGAGACGATCGTCGGCGACAACCCGCTCGAGTTGTACGAGCGAGGGCAGTTCAATGACACCCCGGTGCTGGTCGGGACCAACTCCGACGACGCGTTGTTTGGCTCGAGACTGACGCCGGGGGCGTTCGAAAAGCGCATGCGAGAGCAATACCCCCTCGCGGCCGAGGAGATCCTCGCGGCGTATCCGCACGCGACAAAGGCGGAGGCCGCGCGGTCCACCCGTGATATCGCACGCGATGTGCTCTTTGCATGGCCGAGCTGGGCGTGGGCAAAGATGCAGTCGCAGCACGGGAAAGGCAAGGCGTACCTCTACTACTTCGACGGCGCCGACAAGCCGGGTGAGGCTGGCCACGGGGCGGAGGTTCGCTACGTGTTCGGCGAGCTGAGCGGCGGCTTGTTCAGGCGGGCTGTCTCGCCCGAGAAGCGTGCGATGTCGGAGGCGATCATGTCCTACTGGGTCAATTTTGCGACCACTGGCAACCCCAATGGCCCCGGCTTGCCGCTGTGGCCCGCGTTTGACGCAGAGACGATGAGCACCATGATCTTCAGCAAGACGCCGCAGGCGGGCCCGACTCCAAACATCGAGAAACTCAAGGCCTTCGACGCCTACTACACCAGGTTGAGAGAACAGCGCCGCAAGTGAGCGGTGGCGAACGTCTCACGGGGCCGCGCATGTCCCGGTAGGCCCGGTCAGTTGCGGAGCACCTGGCAGTGGGTCCGCAGCAGGGCTCGGATGTCCACGAGGTCCGCTTCGGAGGCGAGGTACGCCCGCAGGGCGGCCAGCCGCTTGTCCGCCTCCGCGTGGCTCGTCGGATAGGCGAACAGATACTTGATCGACGCATCGACGGCGCCTGCCGTGTCGCCGGCGGCCTCGGCCTGCTGGGTTTGTATGACAAACCGCTGCCCGTGCTTGCCGGCGGCGGTGTCGAGCGCCTTCTTGAGCCGGCCGGCCGCGTTGTTGACCGCCGCTTCGAGCAGGCGCGTATCGTCGGGCAGTTCCAGCGGGTCCTCCGGCACGTTCCGCGCCGGGTCGGCCGAGACGAACTGGTCCGACTGGGTGTGCTGGCCCTCGATCCGCTCGGCAAGAAACACCTCGCCGGTGGCGGCGTCGAGCATCTTCAGCATGCAGCCGACCTTGGCCGTCCACGTCGCTGTGTGGATCGGGTACTGGAACGCGACCATGTGCGGCACGAGCACCTCCTTGGGCGTCATCGCCACACGCATCTGGGCGGCCCCCACGTCGGTCGCCGCGTTCACCACGCGCTGCTTCGCCTCGTCCACCTCGGCGCGGGCCCTTCGCCTGGCGGCCTGTGCGGCGGCATCGTGCGGATCGGCGTGATCGTACCGCGCCAACCTCGCCTCGGCCTCGGCCAGCCGCTGTCGCGCCCGGTCGAAGTCTCTCTGCGTGTGATCGAGCACGGCGACGGCCTCAGCGTACTCCGGATTCGGCTCGGGCACGTACCCGTCCTGATAGGTCGATTCGCCATGGCCGGTCTGCTTCGTGTCGGTGGTCACCTTGGCTTCGAGCACCTGCCCGACGAGCAGGGCATCGACTCCGCGCAGCCTGCCGGCCGGCACGCGGTACTGCGGATCGACCAGGTCGGTGGCGCTGAGCTGCTGCTCGTCGAGGATGGTCTGCAGGTCCGCCCGCTCGACCAGCGTCAGGTTGGCCGGGCGCGTCCGCGTCAGGTGCTCCAGCGAGATCGATCCGAGCGTGTCGGCGATGGCCTGCTGCTCCGGGCTCGCGCGGAAGCCGATGAACCCCACCGTGTAGTGCACCGCCTGCTGCACCTGCCCGATGCACTGGCTGAGCTGGCTTCGCGCATCGTAGTTGTCCGGCTCGTAGCCCAAGGCGATCACGGCATGGAACACAGCGCAGCCGTCGGCGGCATCTTGTGCGTATCGTTGCGAGGCCTCCAGATGGCGTTTCGCGAGCGTCGCCCTCGCCTCGGCGATCAGGGCGGTCACGCCAGCGGAGCCGGGCAATAGATCGTTGCTCTTGAGAAACAGCGGTCGCACACCGCCTGCCGGGCCTGCTGAAGCAGGCTGGCAAGGTCCGGGTGCATCGCATACAGTTGCCGCGCCTGCTCCAGGACGCGCAGCGCCTCTTCGCAGTCGCCCCGGCCCAGCAGCGTCCGCCCGCGTGCGATCAGCTCCGCCGCCTCGCGCCGGTCCTGCACGGCTTGCAAGACGTCCTTGGCCTCTCGGCCGTCGTCGCGGTAGTCCAGCGCCGTCTGCGCCTCGGTGACCGCCGCCTCCAGGTCGTTCCCATACAGGCGGTCCCTGGCCCGGCCCAGATAAAACTGATACGCCCGCTCCTGAATCTGTTTGAGGTCGCCCTGTCCGCCGGGCATCGTCTTGTTGATGCGCAGCGCCTCTTTCATCCGCGCCACCGCCGCGTTCCACTGCCCCTGCTCTGCCAGGGACATCGCCTCAGCGCGCAGCCTCTCCGCGTCGCCGATCGCCGTCGCGACCCGCTGACTCAACGATCGGTACAACGGCTCGGTCGGACAACACCGGACGCTGCGCTCGATGAAGCCCTGGGCGCCGCTCAGGTCGGCCTGCCCGAAGCAAAGCTCCGCCTCGCGATAATAGAACTGGCCCGCGCGGCGCTTGGTTTGTTCGAGTTCCTCGCGGTAGCGGTCGGCGGTCTTGCGGTTGTTGCCCTTCTCCGCCAGCTCGATTGCCGTTTCCAGCTCCTCGATCGCCTTCTCGTACTGGCCCTCCTGCGAGAGCCGGGTGGCCTTCTTATACGCCTTCTTGTGCGCGCAGCCCGTCGCGATCGGAAGGACCGACATCACCACCAACAGGCCCAGCAGTGTGCCCATCCTGCGGCGTCGATTCGCTCGTGTAGTCCGCCTCATTTCGCCCCGCCTTTCTTGCCGTCCATATCCAACCACATCGTCACATCGGGCCCCATTCTACCGCCTCCGCCCTCCGCCGCAACCGCCGTCGAACCCCAACACAACGCCCTTCCACCGCTATAAGGCCGCCACCGCCCCGCCCGTCACGATCCATTGCAAGTGCATAGCACAAATGATAACGTCCCGCAACGAAATCAGATAGACCTGCCACGCGGCGCCGCCAATTGGGTATTTCCATCGCCACCCGCAACGCCTGGGCAATTACAGCTCGCCAGGGTTCATCGCCGACATGAAAGGCGATCAGCCTCTGTTCTCCAGCCGTTGCGTGATCCATGCAGGATCGCGACGCATGGGAAGCACGGCGACGACATACGCAACATCATCGGCGACCTCGCAGTAGATGGCATAAGGGAACCGCTTGGCGAGCATTCGATACAAGCCGTGCTTGCGAGTGTGAATACCTGCGTACAGGGTCAGTGATTCAATGTCGGCACACAGACTGTCCCAGAAGTAGTCCCCGACGCCGGGTTCGCTCCGATCATAGAAGGCTTTCCCCTCGTTGAGGTCATCGGCGACCTCGCTCAAGACCACCACGTCTCGCGCGGTCATGTTCTGCGGCTCGCCCGCAGCTTTGCCAGCGAGATGAACTCGGCCCGGCCGCTCTCGATCTTCTCTTTCCGCTCTTCGAGGACGTCTCGATGCCAATCGGGCGACTCGATCTCGGCTTGTTCGCCCAGCAGCGAATCCCAAAGCGCCTCGATCGCTGCAAGTCGCTCAACACGGCTCATCTTCTCGATATCTGAGGTGTTCATCCTGGTCCAATCCTATTCACGTATTGCCTTCTCATACCACAACCGCCCCCTCGACGACTATGATAATCGGGCGCTGGAACCGAGATCAAGGGCAATGGAGAGAATGAAAGACAAATGCCAACCCCATCCCGCCCCGATTTATATCAGGATCGCCGTGGTCTGACCAAAGAACCCACCCCCAAACTCCGCTTGAGTCTGCCACCCGTGGGAGGATGTCTGCTATCGGGAGTTTGGGGGCATCGGGCCATAGAAAATGCTTAGCTGATGGAAGCTATGAAGAGTGCGACCACGTATGCCCAGGCAAGAGCACCCATTGTACGGTGTATGATCAGTGGGCATCGGGGAACATCATCTTTGCCAAATCCCAGATACAAAGATACCGAACGACGCACAGCTTCACCCCAGCCAAGGCCGTCTGAGGAGGTGTCCAATGCCAAGGCACCAAGCCCAAACGCTATCGGCCACATCAAGAAGATCATAACGAACACCCAGGTCTGTCCAAGATTGTGGATGAGATGAGATATGAATTCCTTTGGCATGGTAGTACCTCAGTCTTCGTTGCAAGCCTTGACCAGTTTTCCCTCTGCATCCCGAATCCATTTCCGTTTGCATACTACGCATTCATATTCAATACAACCGTCGTCGCGTAGAACAGTCTTGATTGCTCCTTCACAAGGTACTCCTTTGTCTTTGCGCAAGCCACTGTGAGTAAGAGCGGTACCGAAGACCCCTGATAAGCGAATGGGTCCCCCATGGGGCGAGGCAATCGACTCGTCCGAGTATACTATGTACCACTGGCCTGGCCGCAGACTGCGGCTTTCTCTTGCTTTTACCCCCTCTTCGTCGCACCCCAGTGAAATGGAAATTGGGATGAATCGGGAGCAAACCACAAGGAGCAAGAACCCCGCAAGGCCGATAAGTGTCCTTCGCAGTGCATTTTGTGACATGATTATGGCCCTTCATTCTGCTGCTACTTGGCGCAGACTGCACATTGAATACTCGGATGGATTCAGGTGTGGCTTTACTTCAAAGTCATGAAATGCATATGGCATAAGTGAAATCATAGTTCTTGTCATTCCGCCTGAGGGTGGAGCTGGCACCGAGACATCTGGCCGGACACAGACGGCATCCCATTCGCGCGAGATTCCTCCGCTGCGGGCTGCGCGACGCAGCCCTCCGGTCGGAATGACATTTCCCGCGCCGGGCTCCGAAGTCCGCCCACGCGTGCGAATCGCCGGCGCGTCGTAATGCGACGGTATTCGAGGGTTGAAGGGGGGTGGGGTTTGGGGGATAATCGGTGCGTCGAAGTTGTTGGCATAGGAGCCGGTTTGGATGAGGAGATGACGGATGGCAGCGATGCATACACGTCGAGCGTTTTTGAAGGCGGCGGCGTTGTCTTTGGCTGGGATGGGGCTGCCCAGGCTGGGCCAGGGGCAGGGGCGGGGGGCCGCCACAGGCAGGCCGAATTTCGTGATCGTCTTTCTCGACGATTCGGGCTGGGCGGACTTTCGGCCGTTCGCGACGCAGGACTATCCGACGCCCCACGTCGAGCAGATGGCGCGAGAGGGCTGCTGCTATCGGAATTTCTACGTGCCCCAGGCGGTGTGCTCGGCCTCGCGGGCGGCGCTGCTCAGCGGCTGCTATCCCGGCCGGACCAAGGTCTTCGGCGCGCACGGGCCGAACGCTCGAGGGCTTGACCCGAGATTCGCCACGCTTGGCGAGGTGTTCCAGAAGCGCGGCTACAAGACGGCCGTGTTCGGCAAGTGGCACATCGGCGATCAGCCCGAGACGCGCCCGCCGGCGAGGGGCTTCGATGAATCGGCCGGGCTGATGTACTCCAACGACATGTGGGAATTCCACCCGGAGAACCCGGACTACTGGGGCCAGTGGCCGCTTCAGTTCTGGGACAACGGGCGTGTCACGATCGACCGCGTCACGAAGGACCACCAGCCGATGCTCACCACGTGGTACACCGAGCGGGCAGTGGATTTCATCGGCCGGCACAAGGATGAGCTGTTTTTGCTGTACGTCCCGCACGCGATGCCGCACGTGCCGCTGTTCTGCAGCGACAAGTTCAAGGGCAAGTCGGGCGTGGGCCTCTACGGCGACGTGATGATGGAGATCGACTGGTCTGTCGGGCAGATCAACAAGGCCCTCAGGGACAACGGGCTCGAAGACAACACCCTCGTCCTGTTCACGTCGGACAACGGCCCGTGGATCTCCTACGGCAACCACGCGGGCAAGACCCCGTTCCGCGAGGCGAAGGGCACCAGCTTCGACGGCGGCACGCGCAGCGCGTGCATCGTCAAGTTTCCCGGGCGGATCGAGCCGGGCACGACCTCGAAGAGGGCTTTTGGCTCGATCGACATTCTGCCGACGCTGGCGCATCTGGCGGGGGCCGAGCTGCCCGCCAATCCTATCGACGGCAAGAACGTCTGGGACCTGATCGCCGGCAAACCCGGTGCGAAGAACCCGCACGACTACTATCCCTTCTCGACGAACGCGACGTTCGAGGCGGTCCTCAGCGGCGACGGGCGCTGGAAGCTGCACCTGCCGCACAAGTACCGCACGCTGGTGACGCCCGCCCACGACGGCGCCGCGGGCAAGTATCGCCAGGAGGACATCGGCTTGTCCCTGTTCGACATGGAGAATGATCCGTACGAGACAACGGACGTGCTGGACAAACACGCCGACGTCGCGGCGCGGCTTCAGCAATGCGCCGAGCGTCACCGCCGGCAGTTCTACACGCCGACGCCCGCGTCGTAACGCAGGGCGTCGCCTGTCTCAGGCCTTCTCGGCGAGCTTGTGGATGTTCTCGTGGATCTTGAACAGGACGATCAGCAGCTCGCAGTAGATCCGGACTCCGATGGCCCCGCCGACGATGACCACGAGTCCCATCAGGAACTTGCCGAACGACAGGCCGCCGTAACCGGCAAACATGGAGACGAGGCCGCCGATCACGACCCCGACCAGCCCGAGCCAGTAAACGAAGGTGATGATTTTCGGGGTCAGCATCGAGTCGAAGAAGAAGATCTGCCTTGCGTTCATGGTTTCTCCCGTCTGCAAATGGACACGTCCATCGCCGCACGACCCGCCCGATTCGGGCACGAAGGCCGGCGGTTCATGTTTGAGAAGTACTGTGTTCGGGAGTTCCGGGTTCAGCCATTTCAGTAGGTCAGTGCCACGAGGGTGCGCGGGGCAATCGTGGTGAACGCGATCCGGCCGCCATCGTATGAGAATTTCACATCGGCGTCGACCGGCAGGACCAGCACAGCCTTGGCATCGACGGGCTCCTTGAGTGCCAGTGTCGCGGTGACGGCCTCGTCATTGAAATTCTCGACCACGACGCAGCGGTCGCCGATCAGGTACAGGGCCACCTTGTTGGGCGCGTCGAACGTGAGGCCGAAGGGCGTCAGCATCTTGTTGCGGATCGGCGTCAGTTCCGCGCGCGACAGTTGCAGCAGGCTCTTGGGGTCGCCGCCGACTTTCAGGACGTGGAGGTTGTCGTAAGATTGGCTCGTCGTGAATCGCTCGGCCAGGGCGTCGGTGACGAGGACGGGCGCGCCGGCTTCGAGCAGGGTGCGCAGCTTGGGCCAGAGCTGCGGGTCCTTCATTGCGTGGGCCGGCAGAAAGGCGGCCTTTGCGTCGTCGCGGATCGTCGCGGTGGGCACCAGGGGCAGTCCGAGCATACCGACGAAGTCGTAGACGTACGCTTCGCCTCGCGGCTTGCTGTTGGGCGGCTTCGGCGCCGCGATCCCTCGCAGGGGCTTGCCGCGCACCAGCGACGCCAGCTCGAACAGGCCCGGGATCTCGGTCCGCAGCCGTGCGACGTTGGCCGGGCCGGTGCCGCTCAACAGCGAGCCGTAGCAGAACAGCAGCATTTCCTTTGCGTCGGCCAGCACCGTCTGGCGCGCCTGCTCGACGTAGGTGTCCTCATGCGTGCCGTAGGGATCGAACCAGCCGCCGCCGCACTTGGCCCCGCCGATCTCGCCGAGCCAGCGCATGATGAAGTACGCCTCGTACTGGACCTTGCCGCCCCATTGCGGGTCGTCGTAGTCCCGCGTCTCGGTCCCCACCCAGATGCGGTCGTAGTCCGCTGTCTGCCGCACCACCTCATAACCGCGCTCGTGGAACGCATCGTACCACTGAGGGTATTTGATGATGACCTTGACGTTGGAATTGACGGCGCGGGCGGGGGCGAGGATGCGATCCCGGCTGACGCGGACCATCAGGTCGCAGCGGTACTCTTCCCACGACTGCGTGCCGCGCGCTTCCTGGCATTCGTCGCACTGACAGTCGGTGAAGAGGAAATCGTCGATCATGATCTCGTCGAAGATCGACGCGGTATATTCGTGGATCTCCTGAATCCGCTGCTGTGTCTCGGCGCTGGTGTAGCACGAAACGACGCGCCAGCCCGTGGAGGTCTTTCCGAAGGCGGTCGGCGTGACACAGCCGGAGACATCGAAGCCAGCCTCGGCAAACCGGTCCCGCGCGCGTTCGAGGGCCTTGCGCTCGGCGGTGTAGCCGTCGCGAAACGACTCGATGAACGCATGCGTCACACCCGTTTTGCGGCACCAGTCCATCGCGCTGTCGAGCCCTTCGTCCGTTGAGAGCCGGTCGCGCACGTCCTGCGCCGTGAAGAGCGTGGTGATCCGCAGCACGTCCTTGTTCCGGTTGGCCAGCGCCCAGAGATCCTCGGCATGGCCGACCGCGGCCAGGCCGCCAAGGCAAAGGGCCGCCGCGACGAAACATCGTATCGATTTTACTGTCATCATTCGCTCACCTCACCTTCGATGTCACCACCTATCCCGAAAGAAACTCCGCCATCTTGTCCTTGATCCTGCGGCACGCATCGGCCGGGCTGGGCGCCTCGGTGACGGCGGCGCAGACGGCCACGCGCTGCACACCCGCCCGCAGCAGAAGCTCGACGTTCTCGTGTGTGATACCGCCGATCGCGACGTGACTGACACCCGTCCGGGCCAGCCGCTCCAGCCCATGGCGGATGTAGTCCGGCCCGGCGACCTCGGTCTTCGGCTTCGTCGCCGTCGCAAACGCCGGACCGAGGCTCACATAGCTCGGCATCGCCCCGACAGCTCGTTCCAGTTCGCTGTCGTTGTGCGTGCTCTTGCCGACGATCAACGGACTCAGTTGCAGCCGGCGGGCCTGCTCGACCGGCAGATCGTCCTGGCCCAGGTGCACGCCGTCGGCGCCCGCGGCGGCGGCGATGTCGATGCGGTCGTTGATGATGCTCAGAGCCCCCAGGTCGCGGCAGATGTCCACGAATTCGACGGCCACCGCGAACAGCCGCTCGTCGGGCATGCCCTTGGCCCGCAACTGGATGGCGTCGGCCCCGCCGGCGGCGCAGCGGCTGGCCAGCGAGAGGATTTCAGCCGGCAGGTTGCTCGTGACGATCGCGTACAGCCGCACGCGATTGAACTTCTCCACCGGCTGCGCGAACAGCACCACGTCCTTCTCCAGCGTGTACGCCTGGTAACGGAGCCGCTCGATGGCCGCCGCGATCGGCTTGTTCTCGGCCTGCACCATCTCCGCCAGCGCCCGCAGCGCCTCGGTGAGCCGGCGGGCCCCGGCGGTGAACGCCTCGGCCGCCGTGGCGCGTTCGAGCTGGTTCTCGACCCGCTGCCCGACGCCGACGTCGCCCAGCGTGTCCCGGCCGGCCAGCAGCTTGCCCTGCTCCAGGTGCCCGATCGCCGCACACAGCTCGTGCCGCAGTTGCTTGGCCCGCCCGCTCAGCGACCCGTTGTTGACCGCGAACCGGCAGTACTCCTCCATCACCCGCAACGCCTCGCGGGCCCGATTGAAATTCGCATCGATAATCCGATAAACCGCTCTATCCATCATCCCCGCCATTCTAAGCCCAAAACCCCATCCCCGACAGCAAAAACCGCTCGCCGTGCCTGCTGCGTCGTGTGAGGTTTCACGAGGATTGGCATGTTGGACTTGTTGGCTTGTCACGGTGCAAGTAGAATTGGCGCTGGGCAGATTGTGGATGGATGGACTATGCGCAGAGTGCTTCTGGTCTGTGTGGCGGTGTTGTGTGCTTCTTGTGCGGTGGGGCGGCGGGGGGGCGAACGGGCGTATGCATCGGACGATGTGCGGGTGTTCCTGGAGGGGTTCCGCCAGGCCGTGCTGGACCACGACGAGAGGCTCGTTCTCAAGAGGTACATCGATCCGGCGTATCGGCACGAGCAGCTTGAGGGTCTGCTGAACGGGAACCGCCGGCAGTTCTTTGATGAACTGTTCGGATTGGGCAAGAACCGCTTCGACCAGATCGTTGCGATGGAATTCGTCTGCGACGACATCGGCTTCGAGCCTTCGACAGAGGGCTCTGCCCCGAACGTTCAGATGGCCCAATGTCCAATCCTGCTGACTTATCGGAACGGGGTCCAGATCGAGGACACCGTCTTCGTCGTCCAGTATGCCGACGGAGACAGAACGTTCACGATCGACGGCCCCAGAGGCTGACGAATTTCCCGACGCAGCGGCGACCACACAAATGCGGCTGGTCGGGCAGAGAGGGGAAGTGACAATGTCGCCAGATGTGGAAATGACACAGGGACAGCCGAAGAGGGCGAAGGGTATCAGGCCGCTGCTATTGGTTGCGGGGCTGGTGGTGGTTGGGTTGGGTCTCTGTCCGCTGTCGGGCGCGCGGTGGGTCTTTGTGCGGGCCACGGATATGGACATCAACAGTGGGGCATTGCGGCATCAGGTGCGCGTGCTCACGTTGCCGGTGGCCGAGGAGCAGGAAGATTCGCGGCTGTCGCGCGAGGTCCGCCGGCTGGGCATCGTGACGCCGGAGACGCCGCTGTGGAAACGCACGTCGGAGAGCCGCCTGTGGAGAGGCATTCACGTCTGCCACATCTACGGCGGGGTGCTTGCGAGGGCCACGGAACTGGTGATGTCTCTCGAACTGGCCGAGACCCCGGACGACGAGCGGCGGGAGGTCCTGCAAAGGTTCATGGTGGCCCTGCAATCGGCCGATCCGCAACACGCCGAGCAACAGGCCCGGCTCATCACAGATGAGATCGCCGGGCCCGTGTTTCGCGGGGCTCAGTAGCGGCGGGTGGTGGTTTTGGGGGGGTGCTGGTGGCCGATGAAGAAGTAGCGGAGGGCGTCGATGGGGTGGTCGTGGACGCCGTCTTTGAGGGGCAACTCGCCCGATGCGGCGGGGCCGTCGTCGGGGTAGTGGTAGCACTGCATCGCCTCGATCAGACGGCAGCAGCGGGGCGAGATCAGCAGCGAACTGCGGCCGTCGCCGGAACGGATGGCCCGGCGGATCAGCTCGATCCCTTCGACGATGCCGCTGCGCCGGTAGCGCATTGCGATGCCGAGACTGCGCAACTCGCGGACGACGCTGGTTCCGGTGATATCGCCGGCAGCCGCGCCCGCCGGGTCGCAGAACGTCGCGGCGACCCGCTCCTCCGGGCAGGGCGTCCGCGTCTTGATCTCCTTGGCGTGGACGTCGATGGTCGCCCGGCTGCGGACGTACTCGTCGATTATG
>Ga0209723_1006291_pt1 | contig 11560 bp, 10 predicted proteins | sample BiotimSIPDNA_2_FD_185750 | JGI IMG/M metagenome (GOLD analysis project Ga0209723, IMG submission 185750) | Anaerobic biogas reactor microbial communites from Washington, USA - Biogas_R2 time_0 SIP DNA (SPAdes) (version 2) | ecosystem: Engineered > Bioreactor > Anaerobic > Unclassified | place... | reverse complement strand
AAATCAAAGGGCGCCAAAAAAAAAGACCGATGCGTGATCAAAACACTTGCTATTTTTTGAACTGTCTGCTACACATTTATATGGATAGCACGAGTGAGCTTCGCAAAGAAGACAGTTGAACACGGGATCAAGGCGGCACGCATCGCGAAGTACGATGCGTTTTCGTCACGGTACATTGGGGACGATCCGCTTCTAAAACATGCGAAGCCCATTGCGAACGAGGTGGAGAAACTGAGGTCACCAGCGAGTGATTTGAACACGCATATCGTGCACGTCTCGCTTGTGCACGAGCGCGTATCCGTCTCAGGGGGACAAGGACGCAGACGGATCCTCAGGGGAAGGGAATCGACGACACTTGAGTTGGGGAACGCACACGCCACCGTTGCACAGGGGTTCCCGGGTACGGACGACCGCGTACCGCGTGCATGCAAGGCCGTCTTTCTCTGCACTTTTCCGACGAACGGAACACACGGGCGTCCGGCCGCAACCCAGGCGGGGTTGTGCGAGGACGGCAAGGCCACACCGAGCCTCCGGCTCGTTGGCATAGGGCTACATGACCACGTCATGAGCCGTGTTGACGGAATCAGGACCCTGACCTTGCAGGCAAGGCGGGTTCCCGGCAACACATGTTTCGGGGTTTAGTTGCGAGAAAGGAGGAACACCATGGCCCCAGCGAAGAAGAAGACCGCAGCGAAGAAGAAGACTGCCGCCAAGAAGCCGGCCGCGAAGAAGAAGGCGGTCGCCAAGAAGAAGCCGGCCGCGAAGAAGAAGCCGGCTGCGAAGAAGAAGGCAGTCGCCAAGAAGAAGCCGGCCGCCAAGAAAAAGGCAGCGGCGAAGAAGAAGAAGTAGTCACCTCTTCGGCACATGGCCGGAGGCGTCTGCTCTTTGAAACGGGCACACCGTTTTTAAGGGCAGAGGCCTCCGGTCTCTTTTATGCGAAGCCCTGCCCGCACCGCCTGCGCGTTTTGGCCGCGTCTCTTGCGCCGTTCCTCCTGAATCGCTAGACTGCAGCGTCCCGGTGGCCCGGGCGTTCTTGAGCGGCGCCGCGCCTGCCGGGCGCGAGGGAGAGGTATCTTGGAAGAGACGATTCGTCAAGCTCTCGCTGCTGCCGTGGGCGAATCGGGAAGTCCGGGGGCGGTGGCGTATGTGGGCAATCGGGATGCGCCCATCTTCTTTGAGGCGCTTGGTCATGCCCAACTGGAACCCGTTCCCGCTCCGGCGCAGACCAGCACCATCTACGACCTGGCCTCACTCACCAAAGTCGTAGCGACCACCACCGCGCTGCTGTTGCTGCGCGACCAGGGCGCGGTCGAGTTTGAACGGTCCGTGTCCGACTACGTGCCCATCGCTGCGTTTCGGGGGATCACGGTACGGCATCTGCTGACGCACACGGGCGGCCTGGTGGCGGGGCGGCCGCTGTACCGCACCCATTCGAGCGTGGACGCCATGCTCGAGGAGTACGGACGCGAGGGCATCCAGAACGCTCCGGGGATTTCCTGGCGCTATTCCGATGCGGGGTTTATGCTCCTGGGCCGCATTGTGGAGCGCGCAGCCGGAAAACCGCTGGATCGGTTCTGCGCGGAACGAATATTCACGCCCCTGAACATGGCGGATACGTTTTTCAACCCTCCGGCGCGCTTGCGTTCACGCTGCGCCCCCACGGAACGCTGCGCCTGGCGCGAACGGATTGTGCAGGGCGAGGTGCACGACGAAAATTGCTGCGCGGTGGGCGGCGTGTCGGGGCATGCCGGTCTGTTTTCGACCGCGGAGGATCTGGCCCGGTTCTGCAGGGCCTTTCTGGGCGGGGCGCTGGTGTCTGAAGCGGTCCTGGACGAGGTGAGCGCTCTGGGACAGGTCCCGTCGTATCCGTGGCAGGGGCTGGGCTGGCTGATTGACCCCTGGGACACCTCGACGACCGGATTTCTCCCGTCGCGGCGGGCCCTGGGGCACACGGGATGGACCGGTACCAGCATGTGGATGGACCGCGATACGGGGGTGTTTGCGATTCTGCTGGCCAACACGTGCCATCCCGTTCGGGACGTGCGCGACAATAAGGTGCTGCGCAATACGTTCTACAGCGGCGTGGCCCGCGCCCTCTATCCCCGCCGCACCAACACCCACGCGGGGCTGGACCGGCTTTTGCGGGAGAATTTCTATACGATACGCGCCGCGCGGCGGGTGGCGCTCCTGACCAATCATGCCGCGGTCGACCAGATGGGCCGGCACATTCTGGATGTTCCTGGTCTGGGCGCATCCCACACCCTGCACGTGCTCTACAGTCCCGAGCACGGCATCCGGGGAACCCATGAGGCCGGCGCGGAGGTGGCGTCCGAACGCGGCGCGGTGCCCGTGATCAGCCTGTACGGCAAGCGGACGCGCCCTACCGCGGCGGAACTCTCCGAGATCGGGTATTTTCTGATCGACCTGCAGGACATCGGGTCGCGGTATTACACGTATATGGCGACGATGCGGGAGTGTCTGTCGGCATGCGCCCAGGCGAAGAAGCCCGTGCTTATCCTGGATCGGCCCAATCCGCTGGGGGGCGCCGTGCTCGAGGGCCCGATCGCGGAGCGTACGGGATCCCCCGTATGCTGCGCGCCCATTCCGGTTCGGCACGGCATGACGATGGGCGAACTGGCCGTGTTCTTCCTCCGCGAAGAGTTCAGCAAGCAGAAGCTGAACCTCTCCGTGCAGTTGCTGGACAGCTGGCGGCGGGACGCGCTGTTTGACGAGTGTGCTTATCCCTGGGTCGCGCCGTCGCCGAATATCCCGACGCCCCTGACCGCGCTCGTGTACGTGGGCACGTGCCTGTTCGAAGGGACGAACCTGAACGAGGGGCGCGGCACCGAGACCCCGTTTCATGTCGTGGGGGCGCCGTGGCTCGATGCGGAAGCCGTCATCGGCCGGATTCTGCCGGAAGAGATGCCCGGGTGCAGCCTGTCCGCGTGCCGCTACACGCCGCGCGCGATTCCAGGCAAGGCGTCATCTCCCCGCTACCGGGACGAAGAATGCCGCGGGATTCGCATCCATGTGAACAAGCCGCGGGACGTGCGGGCGTTCGCACTGGCGTTGGCGCTCCTGCGCGCAATCCGGAAACAGCATCCCCGGCAGTTCGAGTGGGGCGCCTTCTTCGATGTGCTGGCCGGCGGCGAGAAGGTGCGTGCCTGGCTTGAACGGGACATGCCCGCCGCCGACATCCTTGCCCAGTTTGCTTCACCACTGGACGCGTTCGCGGCTTCCCGGCCCAGGCGGTATGAATAAGCGGCGGACGTTTTCCGGGCCGTCAATCAGTCCAGCGGCGCGTCAGCGCGATACAACACGGTGTAGAGGACGTCGCCGGAGCCCGTCCGCGAACCGTTTTCGTGGCCGAGGACGGTCTTGATATCGACGATTTCGGGCGCGTTACGGGCGATCCACTCATTGACTTCGGCGTCGAGGGCCGCTGTCTTGTCCTCGTATCCTTTGAATGTTTTGATGAAAATCATGGCATGGCCCCTCATGCATCTCGTGTGTTCGTTTCGAGTCCAGTGTATCAGGAAGCCGCGGGTTGATCGAGTCACTCCCACAGGTCAGGCGAACCGGCGTCCAGGGCCTGTGCCTGACGCCACAGGCCGTGAAGCTGCTGTGCCAGCTCGAGACCCTGAGCGGCCCCCAGATCGGCGCAGCCCGCGCCGAGCAGGGTCCGGGGCAATGCGTCCGGAGGGTGCTGCCATACCGCGACGGTTTTGCCTTGCCCGCGACCGCTCAGACCGGTCCGGACGCTGCCGCCGGTCTTTTGCGGAGCGACGACCAGGATGAGGCGGGCGGCGGCGGCGATCAGGTCGTTGCGCGTCACGGCGGCATAGCGCCTCCAGGGGGCATCCGGCGGAAAGGGGCTGAGCAGCAGGGCGCGTCCCTCGCGGAGCGCCTGTTCGAGGTACGGCGGCGGCGTGTAGGTGAGCACGCCCTGGGGCAACACGGCGAGGGTCGTGCCGCCGGCAGCGAGGGCGGCGTTGTGAGCCGTTGTGTCGATGCCCTCGGCGGCGCCGCTGATCAGGATGTCGCCCGCCATCGCCGCGAACCGTGCCATGCTCGACGCCGCGTCACGCGCGCCGGGCAGCGGGGTGCGCGTGCCGACGACGGCCGTTCCCGGACGGGCAAGGAGTTCGAGGGGGCCTCTGAAGAACAAAAGCGGCGGCGCGGCCCTCCGAAGATGCGCGCGCACCCTCCGCGGATAGGCCGTGTCGCTCAGCGACACATAGCCTCCGCCCGATTCGAGCAGCTGCTCGAGCAGCCGCAGGGCCCTTGCGTGCCAGGCCGGGGTTTGTTCGGCTATCCGCGCGGCCACGGCGTCGCTCCGGGGCGGGAGCGCGGCGACCAGACGGCGCAGCGGAAGCACGAGGAATGCGGAAGGCGGCAGATGCAGCCGTCCGGCCGTTTCAAGCGCCAGCCGGACTGAATGCTGGCCGATGCCCGGCGTCAACGCCAGCGCCAGCAGGGCCGCGGCGTCTTCAACAGGCGTTTGTGTGATTTCCCCCATGACCGGACGCCATGGTAGCGGCTGACGCCGCGGTTTCACAACATCGCCGCCATGCACGATCGCCGGGCCGGATGCGGACCGCCGGTCAGGAGCCTTCCCGGGCCGGAGCGGCATCTTCTTTCGTCTCGAGGTGTTCCTCGGGCACGGGCCAGAGCAGGATGTTGCGAAATTCGATGGGCGTGCCTTCACTTTGAAGCCCGATATGGCCCTCGTTCACCGTGGTTCCCGTGGCGACATTCTGGAGCAGGCCGTTCACGAAGACGTTGATGGTGTTTCCCGAGCAGATCACCTCTTTCTTGTTCCATTCGCCCAGAGGTTTCTCGTTGCTCTCCGTTTTCTTTGGAACGCGGCGGTCATCGGGTTTGTTGGGCTTGTGTTCGTTGAACTCCGTGCCGTCGATGACCCAGAAATCGCCGGCATCGCCGCTGTGCAACTGCGACTCGATGCTTCTGGGCCATACCTTGTCTTCCCCGTTGATATGCAGGAGGCAGCCGCTGTTGCCGCCCTTTTCGGGCCAGCGCCACTCGAAGGTGAGTTTGTAGTTCGAGAACTTCTTCACGGTGCGCATATACCCCGCCGGACTGCCGGTGCAGCGGACCACCCCGTCTTTGGCGGTCCAGACGGTCGCGGGATCGACGTTCTCATTGGGGATGAAGAGCTTCCACCCCTCGAAATCCTTGCCGTTGAACAGCACATAGGGCGTTGCTTCGGACGTGCCGTCGGTCTGGGCGGCGGATTCTTCCCCGGCGGTCGCGGGCGCGGCGTTTTCCGCGGCGCACCAGGCTGCCGGAGCCCCGGCCAGCGCGCAGAGCATCAACACTGGAAAGACATAACGCATATACGCATCCTCCATACCCGGATCGTTTCCGCAGCAGCGATTTCAATCGCCGCATATCATAGCATAGACTCAGCCGTCGAGCAGGGCGGACAGGACATCGTCGACCCGGGGCCACGGCGCGCCGCGCACGGCCCGCACATGCGCGCCGCGCGGGGCCCAGACATGGGGCTTCGTCGGTCCGAATACCGCCGTGGTGCGTGTCCCGCATGCTGCCGCGAGATGGGTGACGCCGCTGTCGTTGCCCACATAGTCGCGCGCCGCCGTCAGGCAACGCGCCAGAGCGGTCAGGGAAGGCTCAGAAAGGACTTTCGCGTCCGCGGGCAGGGTGACCCCTTCCTCGGCGGGTCCCACGCACCAGTGGACCTCCCTGCCCCTCACGCGAAGCTCCCCGGCAAGGGCCATGAAGCGGTCGAGGGGCCAGTTCTTCGCTTTGCCTCCGCTTCCGGGATGAATGATCACGTCCAGGGACGTATCGACGGGGGGAAGCGAAAGGCGAAACGGCGCGGACGCCTCGAAGCCGAGGCACTGAAGGTAATACTCGGACGCGTGGCGGTCCCAGCCCGCGGGCGGAAGCCCCGCGAATGTGCGCACGTCGTTCAGGCCGCAGGACTGGATGGCCTGTTTCAACGCGCCGTCGTCGTCGCGCATCCAGACTACTGCCGCGTCGAATCGCGCGAGAAGCGCCCGGATGGGTCCGGAAGGGACGGCGAAAAGCGAATCAAAACCGGCCGCGTCCATGTCGTGGACGCGCTCCACGAGCCCGGCGTCGAGCGCCAGCGCCAGGCGGCCGGGCCGTCCGAGCAGTTCAATCGCGGCATCGCGCGCAAGCCGCTCGATTGACGGGCCGCAGAGCAGCAGATCCCCGATCCCGCCCGTATGCACGACCAGGATCCTGGGCCGCTCCGGCCCCGTGCCCCGCCCTGGCGTCTGTGGTCTGCCGGCCCGCATGCGGACGGAGCTCCTCAGCAGAACTGCTCGAGGAAGGCCGCGCCGCGCATGAACCCCTCTTCGGGGGTCTGGGTCTGGTCTTCGTGCTCGATGCTCAACACCCCGTCATACCCGGCATGGCGAAGGTGGCTGATGTATTCGCCCCAGTTGATGTTGCCGAAGCCGGGAATCACATAGCGCCACCAGCCCGAACCGTAGACGCCGACATAGGCGCGGGCGGCCTTGTCAACAAGCGTGTCTTTGGCGTGGGTGTGGAAGAGGCGGTCCGGAAACATCGCGATGGGCGCAAGGTGGTCGCATTCCATGTGATAGAGATGGCTCGGATCGTAATTCAACCCGAAATGGTCATCGGGAATGGCGTCAAACAGGGCGTCGAACGTGTCCAGGCCCTGCAGACAGGTCTCGAAATAATTTTCGAGGGCGAGCCGGATGCCTTTCTTGCGGGCATGGGCGAGGAGCGGCTTGAAGACCTTTGGCAGGACCTCGCGAATGGTCTCGTGTTTGGTCATGCCCGGCGCCGGTCCGCCCGCGAGCAGGCAGACCACGGGCACCCCGAGCAGCGCCGCGGCGTCGATGCACTTCCTGGCATGGGCCTGCACGCTTTTCGTCGCCCTGGGGACGGTCAGGTCCATGGTGTAATACGCGAGCGAGGTAATCTCGATGCCCCGCTCGGCCAGCTCGACCTTGATCTGCCGCGCGCGGGCAGCCGTCAACCGGGCGGGATCGATGTGGTTGCTCCCGGGCCCGGCCCACACTTCGAGACACGGGATGCCGGCGTCTTCGGCGAAATCGAACACGGATTTGAGGGACTCGTGGTTTAAAGGGCCGGTTAACATGCCAACTTTCATGGCCGTTTCCTCCTCCTCCCGCCAGCGCTCCGGCCGCGGGTCACTCCGACATTCGAAGCACAATCTTAATCGCATCGCCGGACTGGGCGTGTTCGAACGCCCGGTCTGCCTCTTCCAGGGGATAGGTGGCCGTTATCATGGGCCTCACCACGAGGGTTCCGAGGGCCAGCGCCTCGAGCGCGGGCCGGAACGGGCCGCACCGCGACCCGACAATCTGGACCTCGTTGATGACCGGCAGGCTCAGATCCATCTGGGACGCGCCGGCGACGGTGGTCTTGAGCACGACCACGCCCTCGGGGCGCACGAGGTGCAAGGCGCGCTTCAATCCGGCCGCCGACCCCGTGGCTTCGACCACGACTTCCGCGCCGGGCTCGATGAACTCACCGGCAAGGGCGGTTTTGATGCGGAGCGGCTCCAGCACGGCCAGTTTCCAGGGGTGTTTTCCCACACAGACGAGGTTCTTGGCCTGTAACCACAGCACCTGGGCCACGAGCAGGCCGAGCTTGCCGTCGCCCAGCACGATGATGCGGTCGGCGGCGTCGATCTCGACCTGTTCGAGGATACGGAACGCCGCAGCCGCCGGTTCGGTGAACACGGCCGCCTCGTCGGGCAGTTCGTCCGGCACCAGGTGCAGGTTTTCCTCGGGGAGGACGAGGTATTCCGCGAACGCGCCGTCGCGGCCCTGGATGCCGAGGACCGTGCGCCGGCTGCAGTGATTGGGCATTTCCATCTCGCAGTAAGGACACGCGCCGCAGACACAGTTGATCTCGCCGACCACGCGCTTGCCCAGCAGGTGGCTGTTGGAGGCCTCCTCCACAACGCCGACGAATTCGTGCCCGGGAATGCCCGAAAACCCCATGTATCCCCGCATGATCTCGATGTCCGTGTTGCAGATGCCCGCGCAGCGGACCCGGATGAGGGCTTCGCCCGGCCGGGGCGCCGGTCTGGGCACGGTTGCGATGCGGGGTGCGCCGTCAAAAACCAAAGCGTTCATGCGATGTGTTCCTGGTGTGCTGTCGTTACGTTCCGCGTTCGTATTCCACAACAGCGGGTGCGGCCAGTCAAGCATGGCCGTTCCGCGAGGGTCTCAATTGAAAATGATGTTGCCCCACTCCGGCATGCGTCCGGTTTTGGGGTCGTAGGCCCACGCCGAGCGTTCCTTATGGACGTTGTTCCGGAACCGGGTGACATTGGTTGGCCAGGCCTCGCTTCGCCGGGGCTGCGCGCCGAGGGTGGCGAATGGGATCGCGAATTCGGCGGCCCAGCCCTCTTCGTACGAGGCGGTGGCCACCTGCCAGTCGCCGTTCCAGGCAGGGTCGCCGTTGCGGCTGTCGAACTGGGCGCCCCGGGGATTCACCGCAAACGTGAAGGAGGTTTTCCCGGGCGCCTGAAGCGTTATGGCCAGGTGTTCGTCGTCGTTCAATGAAGCGTCGCGCGCAGTTTGGGTGGCGGCCAGGGTGGACATGCGGGGTTCGCGAGCATAGGCAGCGATGTAGAGGGTGTCGCGCGTGGCCGACATCCAGACGGTCGTCTGCGCGGCCGCGAAGATCTTCCCGTTGTCGAGCAGGAATCCGTCGATTTGCGGCTCGGACGGCCAGCATTTCTCCTTGAACGCCCCGTCGAGCACCGGCACGAGGTCCGAACGCCCGCAGACCCCGACGGCGGGACCCTTGAGGGCGAACACGCGCGGATTGCGCAATACGGCCTGTTCGGCCGGGGCTTCGACCGTGATGCGCAGGTAGCGGGTGCGGACCGGGGAGTCGAGAATGGCTGGCGCACGGAACCCGCCCCGCTCGCGCGAGGACCATTGCTGCGCCGGTTCAAAGGTCTTGCCGTCGCGGCTGCGCTCGACCATGACCGTGGCGGCGCCGACCGTGTCGAAATCGACGCGGCAGACGGGACCGGGCTCGGCCAGGAAGTCGTACGTGGCCTGCGCGGTATGTTCGGTGTCGTTGAATTCCGGTTGCGCCACGATCTCGAGAGGGCGATGTCCCGCCAGGAGCGCCATTTCGCGGCAAGGCAGCAGATAGAGGCCGAACAGAATGGACGACGGCACGAACAGGCCTTTTCCCCGCACCGTGTCGAGGATGCGCTGGGCGCGGGCCTCGTCGGCGCGCGGATCGAGGGCGGTTTGGCGTTCGACCAGCGGCAGGAGTTTCCGGATGCTCCCCGCATTCGGATTCCGGGTGAAGTCGCGTTCCAGCGCGAGGTACTCGGTCATATTCGTCATGAGGCTGGCAACAAGTTTGACCTGCGGCTCGTCGGCCGGAAGTCGCGGCCCCATGGCTTTGCCAAAGGCAAGAAACGCGCGGTGGATCTCCTCGGGGGCAAGGCCGGCGAGGGTGTTGCGGTCGATGTGGTCGGCCACCGCGGCCAGCACCTCGGTGTAGTCCGGTTCCCAGAGGTCCGCGTTAAAAAAAGCGTTGAGGGTATCGGGCCAGGGAGAATGCAATTCGCCGGCCGACCAGGAATTCTGCATCGCGACCTTGAACGCGGCCGTTGGCGCGGTTTCTGCCTCAAGCGGGACCAGCAGCCCGCGAATCCGGCGTTCCCCGCCCGACAACACGCCGCCCCAGGCGTAGGCGCCCTGGATTCCCGGCCGGGGCACGCCGATCACATCGAGGCCGGCGGCCAGCCACGGTTCGAGGAGCGGGGCCAGATCCGTGGCGGTCTCGGGAGGCGTGATCAGACAGGCGGCGGTGCGGGGCAAGGCCGCCGCGAGTTCGCGTGTCGTTTCCGGCGAACCCTGGAACGAGCCGGACGCGACCAGCAGCCGCGTATCCGGCTCCGTCCGGCGGACCAGTTTGTCGAGGTTGCGCACGGAGTCGGCCAGCATGGCTCCCGCGCGGCCGGAATAGGCGGCGGCGCGGGGATCGTGCCCAACATCGCCCGGCCAATCGTGGGCCGCAAGAATGAAACGGGGTTTCAATTCGCGCATGACCGGTTCCAGCATCTCGAGCCAGGCCTGTTCGGTGGCCTCCGACAGCGGGAGGCAGTCGGAGGTTCCGGGGGATACGTACGCATAGGTCACGGTTACCGTGCTGCCGTCGGGAATGGCCCCGCCAATGTTGCGGCGAATCAGCCAGGGCGCGCTGGTCGCCTTGTAGGGAAACACGAAATCCCCCCGGTCGATGGCAAAATCCCGGACGGGCCGGTACGTCGTGGTTACCTGCGAGACCGTGATGGGCGTTTCCGGCGTCTCGAGCACGTTGGGGTGCGACAGGAGCGCCCAGTCGTCTTCCTCGAGCCGGACTTTCTCCGTCACCGTCCGGGCGATGGCCGCCTCGGGGTGGCGCTGCAGCAGGGGCGCGGCATTCTTGAGGGTGCGAATCACGGGGACGGGTTCGATATAACGCCGGCGCGCTTCGGCAAAGGCATCGCGCCAGGCGGAGAGGCGTTCGGAAGAGCCGCTGAGGAAATCGTCGCTTTCGAATGCGATGAGATTGCATTTCAACGCGGCAAACGCGTCGAGCTGGGCCGCCGAGAGCGGTCCGCGCACCCAGGCGCCGCGCCACGCCAGTTGGGGTGCATCTTCGATGGTGACGCAGGGGATCTCGCCCCGCTCGTTGATCAACTGACACAGCGTCTGCACGCCGTGGAACGTGCTTTCCGGGTCAGCGCCGGCCACAACGGCCATGTCCTTCGTGACACGCAGGGAATAGCCCCGGGGCGGAGCGGAAGGCTCACTGCGTGCGATACTCATGATGCTGCCGGGTTTGCGAGGGGTCGCCGGCTCGCGCGTGCCCGATTCGCCCACATAGATGCCTCGTGCGCCCCGCCGCTGGGCGCCGGCCGTCACCACCGGCAGGTCAAATCCTGACGCTCCCCGAATCAGCTCGACCGTCATATCGCGCTGCGCTGCCTGGGCATCCGGCAACACGATGGGGTCTGTTGGCGAAAGCCGGAACACGTCCTTGCCGTCAAAAGTGACCTGCTGCGGCACCGGAGTCAACGGGATTTGGGCGGTGGTCAACGCCAACGCGAACAGAATGGCGGCCATAGGTTCCTCCGCGAAGAAAGAATTGCAGCATTCGGATACACCGCCGTTAGTATATCAAGGACGGGGGAGGGGGGGTAATCATGAAGCGGAGCGGCGGTGCATTGTCTTCATCGCGTCAGGCCCCTGAGTGCATATCTCGAGATACCATGCAACCCCCGGGAACGGCAAGCCTGGCCCCCAGCCCAGGGCAATCGCACTTAATGCGCCCCGCACAAAGGGTCTTCGTGAGACGGGTCGTTTGTGACCTCAGCCCCCGTCTCCCGCGAAAGCAGGGGTCCAGAGTCCTACTGGATTCCTGCTTACGCAGGAAAGACGTTAAAAAATGCCGTTCCCTCGTGCGCCGACAGGCCTGCAGGATTCCTGTGTGACCCCTGCCTCCGTCACCCCTGCGAAAGCAGGGGTCCAGA
>Ga0209723_1006288_pt1 | contig 11562 bp, 8 predicted proteins | sample BiotimSIPDNA_2_FD_185750 | JGI IMG/M metagenome (GOLD analysis project Ga0209723, IMG submission 185750) | Anaerobic biogas reactor microbial communites from Washington, USA - Biogas_R2 time_0 SIP DNA (SPAdes) (version 2) | ecosystem: Engineered > Bioreactor > Anaerobic > Unclassified | place... | reverse complement strand
CATAACTCGTCAATACCAAAAACTATTCAGCATGGAAGGTATCAGGTTGACGTTTACGCGTGATGCATTACGTGAAGTCGTAAGAATTGCTCAGAGCAAAAAAACCGGTGCACGCGGACTCCGAAGCGTTCTGGAATCTGCATTGATGCCGATAATGTTTGAGGCACCTTCACAGGATAATATTCGTGAAATCATGGTTACACGTGAAGCTGTTTGTCGGGAAGCTGAGCCTGTGTACTCTTACAAAAAAGATAAAAAAATTGCATAAAGCATAAAGTTATTTTACGAACAATTAACAGGAACGGAAAAAAATCTGTTCCTGTTTTTTATATTGAATTGTTTTTAAAAGTATAGAATCATTTACTTTTGAAATCATAGAAAAGCTTTGGCTTCTAAAGAAAGTATATGATTAACAGATTCAGACATATTCGCACTACGATTAAACTCACCCCTGTATGTACCATTGATTAAGAAATGCTTCCCGGCCTGAATGTCAATCATAAAAGAGATTATATGTGAAATACCTGATGCGTTTCCCCTTGCCATCCTGTAATCCGCTCCTTCAGGCAAGTTGACTTTGGAAAAGGTGTATGACGCTTCAGCCCATCCTTTACCAAAAGGATGAAATGATAATCCGGGTTTGATCTGATAATAGATGCTGCTGTCTGATGTAATTGAGCTGGTTTTAAGAGTGTCATATTTACGGGCCCACCCCACGCATTCCTTAAGGAAAACCTCTGTGGTGTTTCCAATTCTGAATTTTTGCTGAAATTCAATATTGATATCTTTAAAGGAATAGCTATATTTGCTGGATGTGTCATCGTGAAACAATCGTTGATAACGGGTTTCTGTACCAAAAGTCCATCTGTTTTTTCTGGTGTCAAGGTTTATTCCTGTTTCAAAAGCGGATTCTTTATAGGATCGTATTTGTCTTAGAGAGGGTAACAACAGCAGATTTGCTGATAATCCACCGAATTTTTTTGGATCCCATGTAATATCTTGTCGATAGGAAAGGTCGGAATACTCGATATTTTTGACATCTTTAGAATTAATATTCTTTAGTGAAATATATCCTGGAAACCATGATGAAAAATAATTGTTTTCTGCCTTGATATGCTCTTCAAGGAAAAGGAATCCTTCCCAGTAGAGATCTCCCAGTATTCCGGGTGTTTTTTTTGATGGAGAATAGGTCCATGATAGATTCATGCTTGTTTTTCGGATCTTTAATTCTGTTGAATCATATATTTCTTTTTGTTCCATATAATAATCACCCGGAATATGAGGTACATATTCTCTGAGTGAGTCATCGTAGATATGAGTTCCAAGTCCACTGCCGATATAACGTGGTACCTGAACAAAAATCGATGCTTTTTCAGAGCTGGATCGATACTGCTGATTAAGATTGAAATTATCGGAACTGGAATTTATCTGGTTTTTTAAATCTATCAGAAATGTTGATGATTTGCTTTTGTCTGTAGTGACATGTTTATGATAACTGCTTGTTCCCCAGATTATCCATTGGGGTATAATTTTGTTGTTAAAGGACTGTTCCCATAAAAGAGAGTAGCCGGTATCAGCAGAAGCCAGTAATCCATCTTTTCCGCTTTTATGTTTCGAATAAGTAAAACTTTCAGAAAAATTCCATGGTAAATACTGGTATTCAATTCCCCATTCAATTTCACCTCTGCCATTTTTAAGAGAATCGGTTAACCATTGGTCCTGATATATAAATCCCAGAGAGTGGTTTTGGGGTGTTATGTTTAATCTGGCAGATTCTTTTCTATTTATTTCATTCACATGAATATGTCGAAACCAGGTGGTTTTGTATTGTAGTGAAAGAATATTTTTTAACATCAGATATGAATTGTTTCCAAACTTGTCCGTAAGTAATTTGTCACCCGATCTGTTTTGTCCATAGAGGAATTCTGTGCTTAATCCGCCCAACGGGGTAATACCGAAAGCAGATTCCCATAATTGCTGTCTGGAATTATGGGAATCAGTTGTACTGTCATCCCATTGCTCATATCTATCGTAAAGAGAAATTGCTTCGTGTTCAAATTTTTCTGATATGAAATTATAATCACCAGAAAACCAGATGCTTTTTTTGTCATGCTGTTTTTTACCTGCTGTCAAAGATGCTCTCGCAGAAGAACTCCTGTTGTCGTCATCATCAAGCGATGAGAAAAGATTTTTATCGATATCCTGTCCAGCTAAGTTAACTGTAGCTTTGATATATTCATGATCCAGATTGGCTTTAATTTCACCATTAGTAACTCTTTGAGGTTTGGAGAGAGGTGAGTTTGGTGAGAAATCACCTGAATTTTTGCCTGTATGAATATAGATTGTACGATCATTTGAAACAGAATCTTTATATGATCCGTTGTTTTTTCCAACATAGGAAAAATTTACATTGTATCGTCCTTTTACATCATTGGGAGTTCTGGGGTTATATGGGTTGTAGACAAAAATGGTTTCACCATCTTTGATAATTTTAGAGTATAGAGGCATTCTGTATTTTGCATCATAAGTGGGAACATCATTTGGGTTTATTTCTCTTTCACCTGTGCCATAAACAGGTTTATCGCCTCCGTTTTTAAGCGCAGACAAGTCTTGTGGTGAGAATGAAATATCTATCGGATGTTTACGATTATCAGTTTCTGACCATAGTGCGCCCTGAATTAAAAACAGGGAGTCTGGTGAAGAAAATCCAGCATGCGTTCCAAGGAGTACCCGTTGATAATCAAAAAGTTTATATTCGTACTCAACTCTTATCAGGTCACCCTCTTTAACAAGGATATTTGGTGTGAATTTTACAGTTCCCAGATCATAATCAACGATAAAATCTTTATCTTCGCCTTCATGTAATACAAGTCCATTAATTGTAATTTTAACAGTGCCGCTAACAATCATGATCAGATCCAGTTCGTTATTGCCAGTGAGGGTATAAGGCCCTTGGATTCCGTTTTTTCCATGAAATGTTTGTACAGTGTATTTACCTCCGGAAAGAGCACCAAAAGCTTTTATAGATAAATTTTTCGGATGTAGTGATGCTGAAATGCCTTTTATTTTTTTATCACCATTAAGTATGCCTCTAAATGGCCACGCGATATACTGATCCCCGGCAGTTATATCAAACTTGGGGTTTGTAAGTGCAATGTAGATCATATCGAATTCACTGATTTCTCTTGTAGCTCCATCGATTGACGTTGCTTCATCACTAAGATGAGCCTTCAATTGTGTTTCAGGTCGGATATTACCACTAATATTAATATCAAGACCCTGTTCAAAATTAACCTGCCCAAGATTACCAATGGAAACACCTACACTTTTATATCCGGAAATGTTAAGCGTTTCATTATCATAAATGCTTAGACCCTTTTTTGGTGATAAAGATACAATTGTATCTTGTTGAGATTGGTATTTTTTTTCAAATAATGAGTAAATTTTTGGAAGACCGTAAAAGTCTGTTTCGTAAGTGATTCTTATAGGAAGACCGCTGTCAGTTGGTTCCGAGAAAAGAATACTGTTAATATCCGATATATAAATCCATGAAGGCTGAAACACACTATCTGGAAATGATATTTGAATTGTTGTTGAATCGATAAATAAGTTACCAAGACGGTACGGGCCGACACCTCCGTCAGAAAAAAAGGTAGTATCCACACTTTTAGCATAGGTATTGAAACAGACTAAAAAGCCGACCAACAGAATTGAATATCGAATAGGGAACCCTTTTAAAAAAACATAACCGTATGATTATAGAAAAATTATAATAAGGAATCCTGTTTTGACAGTTTTATTGAAGTTATCTGTATATATTTTTAGATCCTTTTTTTGAAGTATTACGAAAATCAGATCCGGATGAAAGATGATTAGCTGGTGAAAGGATTGGCCGTACTGTTTTTTTAGCAAGTATATTGAAACAGCAGATTGAAAATCCACAAATTCGTGAAAAATGTATCAAATCGAAGTGTACTGGTTTTGTAATTAATTGAGGATTGTTGTAATTTATTTCCAGCAAGGATATACAGGTAGAAATTTTTAATTTAAGCGTTTTTATAAAAAATAAAGGTTTTTAGTTAAAATCTCATTATACTATATATTATTCTGTATCTGTATTAAAGATTGAGAATAATTTCCCTTACAATGTTAACCTTTCAGTTTTTTGTCTTTTTGAGGTGTGTGCAATTTTAAAAAATTGGGCCACGTATGAATTATTTTCTGAATAATTTCTTTAGTATTGATGTCTAAATGAAGCAGGTAATACTTTAAAATTATTGTAATTAGATTTGTTTGATCTGAGGAATACGAAATTACAAAGAGTTTTGGATAAAATATCAAATAATATGGTTTTTAAGAAAAGTATCATCATACCCACTATTGTTTTTCTACTTAATGTGTGCATTTTTGGTGAAAAAAGCGAATCATACATTCTAATTAAACCTTTTACGGTTAATAGTAATGATTCGTTAAAATATGAGCAGTTACATTTGGCTTTAATAAAAAGGCTGGAATACGAGATACTTCCAAGGGATGTGAAACCAGTTTCTGATGAAACTTATAAAAATTATTCTGTAATTGTTGAGGGAGTTATAGACACATTGGATGGCGTTCTGGTTTTGCTCTTTAGATTATCAGGCAATGAAGAACAGGGAAAGGAAGAAAAACTTATACCATTACGTAACCATAGTATCGAAGATCTTCTTGATATAATGGCACTGAAAATTCGTTACTTTCTTGAGCAGAATATATCCGGAAGACTAAGAATAAGCTCACGACCTCTTAACTGTGATGTATTTCTCAATGGCGTTAAGATTGGAGTAACACCTGCTGAACTGGTTTTAGAGAAAGGACAGTATAAAATTGGTATTAACCGGGAGAATCTTTATCCTTGGTCTGATTCGGTTGTTATTGAAGCGGGGCGGGAAAAGATATTAAATCCCTCTTTAGAGTTTCAGGGGTATAAAATAAAACCTTTTATTTATACATCAGCGATTCTAAGTGTAGCAACGATAGTTAGTTGGGTTATTGAATTCAAGTTGCACGAATCTTATAAGGATCTTTATGTCGGGTTACCACAAACGGATTATGACTGGCACTGGAACCGTTATCGTAATGCAAATTATATTCGAATTGGGTTATTTAATGCGACTATCGCAGGTTGGACAATTTGCGGTTTTCAATGGACCAGGAATAGAACCTTGAAACGAAAAATTTTTGGACAAAATTAATAAAATGAACACTACTCTTGAGAAGGGCAACAAATATTTGGTAGAGCATGAAAAGTTGCTTATTGACCGGATCGTCAGTGGTGACCAGAAAGCATTCCGTGAACTTTTTCTTACATACAGAGAATTGGTTTATAGAGTGGCGTATCGTTTTCTGGGAGATTCAGATGATATTGAGGATGCTGTGCAGCAGACTTTTATTGAGGTTTACAGATCTCTTCCGGGGTATGAAGCCAAGTCCAAATTTACAACCTGGTTGTATCGCATCGCCATTAATGTTTCGATTCAGTTTTTACGAAAAAGAAAAAATGTTGACAAATTTGATCATGTTGATCCCGAACGGATAGAAGATAAATCAAGAACTGATGGAAAAAGTTCATGTGAGAGTAATGAATTGCAAAATCAGGTTAGAATGGCTTTAAAAAAGCTTGCTTTAAAAAAGAGGATAGTTGTCATTTTACATGACTTGGAAGGTATAACCATGGAAGAAATTGCAAATATCAGGAATATTCCCCTGGGGACTGTTAAAAGCAGATTGTTTCATGGGCGGGAAGAATTAAAGAAAAAACTTTCAAAATATTTATATGATTATGAAATGCACTGAAATCAGAAAAAAAATCCAGGATTTTCTAAGTGGAACCTGTTCGCTTTCACTATATCGTGAGATTTCTTCTCATCTTGAAAAGTGTGAAAAATGCCGGGAATATGAGAATAATTTAAAAAAGCTGCTTTTTGTGCTAAAAAAACAGAGTTTTGTTCCTTTGCCAACAGAAGCAGAATGGAATAATATTGAAAAATCAATTATCAACAACCATGACAACGAATCAAATTTTTCTGAAAACAGGTTGCCTTTGTGTGTGTTTGACTGGAAAAGAACTGCAGTCGCAGCGCTGCTATTGATTTCTTTTGTCAGTATATTGGGAATAACTTTTGGAATTAGAAAATACAGAAAAAACGTTGTATCTCAGGCTACAGAGATATCATCATATCCAAAACTCGTTAATACCATTGGATCGGTTTTAGTTGTAAATGATACCATTAAATCAGGAAATTCGGATTTAGAGAAAAACGGGATTACAATCAAAACAGCCGACAGTTCCATGACGAATGTACTGCTGAATAAAAGAACTACTCTCAGTCTTGATAATAATACTGTTTGCAGGATCAATAAATTATCAGTTGATACACAGGTTATTTCTCTTCAGCAGGGAAATGTTCTAGCCAAGGTTGGAAAAAGGGAGCGAGAACAGAAATTCAGGATTGAGACACCAAATGCATTTTGTGATGTAGTAGGTACACAGTTTAAAGTTTGGTATGATGATACTGCTTTTGGAAAGGGGGTAACCCGCCTGGCCGTTTATAAAGGGTCTGTAGTATTTGGAGTTGGCTTAAACAAGGATGTTCCCGTTGATTCTGGCTATTATATTGAAGCAGTCGGAGAAACTCTTGGCAAACCTGTTTTAATAAACCAGAATAGAGATCGACTTAAAAATAAAATCATGGTTATATCTGAACCTGACGAAGCGATTGTCAGCATTAATGGAAACCAGGCTGGTTTGACACCGTTATCGTTTGAATTTGAAAAAGGGGTATACCAGATAAAAGTATATAAAAACGGATATTCAATGTGGGAAAGACATCTTAACCTTGTAAAATATGAGAAAGATACTATCAGGATCAAATTAAAAACTTCTCTGGGTATGTCTGAAAAAAATGAAAAGATTCCCTGCAGCAATGCAAGTGACAGTGTGCTGATTAATAAAGTTGTCAAATTGATTGGTTCGGAAAACTACGATAGCGCCTTAATCATTCTGAATGATATCGTGTGTAACAATAAAGCCAGACCTGAAACAAAAGTTTTGGCTTTAACAAAAATGGCATATTGTCAAAGCAGCATGGGCAGACATGACAAGGCTGTCGAAGCTCTCATACAAATAGTAAATGGGAAGTTTTCTGATGATCAGAAGGGGTCGGCACTTTTCCGCATCGCTGCTATTAAAAAAGACCAGATGCATGATTATGATGGAGCTGTTGAGGCGCTGAATAAATACTTTAAAGAGTATTCTGAAGGTATCTGGATAGAAGAAGTAGGGTTCAGTCTGGCAGAATTGCTGGTTATTAAAGGAATGTTTAAAGAAGCGGCGTCTGTGTATGAGGTATTAAGGGGAAAAGATGTCAGCATTAAAGGTAAAGTAAAAATACTATACAATCTTGCTCAATTATATGTACAGCATTTAAATAATAATGAACGTGCACTTGAATTATTTACATTACTGGATGAAAAATTTCCTGGAAACATCTATTCTGAAGATGCCTTGTTCTGGCGGGCTAATTGCCTGTTTGAACTTGGTAGAATAACTCAGAGTTTCAACCTGTATAATAATTATTTGTCTAATTACCCTGATGGTAAATGGGTTGAAGAAATCAGAATAAAACTAAACAGAACAGAAACTGCAGGCGTTAAATGATACGGCGTTTGAAATTATTATCAATTGCATTTGTATTTCTGTTTTTTTGCGCTCAACGTGATAATCGTTTTGATCCGATGAGTCCTTTATATCGGGTCAAACCTCCGCTCTTGACCGTTGCACTAAATTGTGATTCAAACAAAATATCTTTTAACGAAGGCAACCGGTTTGAAATAGTTCTCCCATTTGTTGTGAGATTCTCTGTTGATGCAAAGCAAGCGGATTATAATAAATCTCTTCCTGTTTCTGTTCAATATTATGCAGATTCAGAATTTGTTGAACAGAAGAATAGTGTGAAAAATTATCAAAGACAAATAGACAAGTGTGGAATTCATGAATTCCGATTTAAATCATCCGATCCGGATGGATCTGAAACCGAGGAGATATATACATTCCAGTGTTTATCGGTAAACAGACCAAAAATAAAATCTTTTATTTGCAATTTTGATACTTTGCCTGTAAATAAATTTGTTCCTCTGAAATTTATTGCATTAATATCAGATAGTACGGACTACTTGGATTCTGTAGTTTACACTCTTCCTGGCGACAGAATCTTGAAGATACCTTCAGATCCAGATACTCTTTTCTATGATACCCTTGAAACAAATGTTATTTCTGATATGGAAGCAGAAAAAGAAATAAAAGTGTTTGTTTATGATAAACTTGGTAAAGGAGATTCTGCTTCAATAACTCTTGTTTTTAATAAAAATTATGAGTACTACGCAGGATTACCTCCTGTAATTGATTCTATTTGGGTTAATGAAAAAGATATTCACATCGGTGAACGTATCGATTTTGAATTATCCGCTTATGATAAAGATGGTGAAATCGTAAAATATTTCTGGACCTTTGGAGATAATGTTTTTAGATATAGTGATAATCCAAAGGCCAGCCACACCTATTATTCTCCAGGTAACTTTATCGTAAAAGTGTCAGTGGTTGATGATTCCGGAAATACAAGTATGGACAGTATTGCTGTAGAAGCATCAATGCCGATGAAATCATTGCGAATTCATTCTCTTACAGCGACTCCTGATTCGGGTATTTGTCCTCTGAAAGTTACTTTTAAGGCAACTGTTAATGATACTTCTTCAGATATCGAATATAAGTGGCTCTTTGGTGATTTCGGATCCTATTGGTGGTGGGATGGAGCCGAAACTTCACATATGTATAACTATCCAGGAACCTTTTCTGTAATGCTTGTAGTTAAAAATGATCATGAACAGGATACCATGACAACAATTGTAACTGTGGCCGGGCCTGTATTGAAAATTAAAGCAGACAAAGACTCTGTTTATGAGGGGGATACAGTTCTTTTAACTGTCATGGGTTCAGATCAGGAAGAGTTCATTCATTATAAATGGTCTTTTCCCGATACTTCTATTCATACAAGATCTTCTGAAATAGAATATGTTTTTAAGGAAGCAGGGCATTGTCACATCAGTGTAATGGCATTTGGGGATCAGTTTAAAACCGGTGATATATTTATTAACGTTCAGCCTGATGCAAATAAAGATTAATACCTGATATCATGATGTTTTGTCGTTTTAATTAACTTAAACCTAAATGAAGACTGTTTCTTTACTTCACCTGCTTCACAGAAATTGGCACATTAATTATTAAGAATTAGGTTATGGTTACTGTTTGTAGAGATAAACTCAGGCTATTGTTTAATAAAAAATTTATTTATTGAACGTTTATAAAAAATTAATCAACAAATTGAACGTGGTCTTGTTTGATCACAATAAATCTAATTTCCCTATACGGATAATCTGTATCCGTGTTTGCAGCTACTCCGCCGATCTCCCCCGGCGGAGTTTCTTTCATTTTATTACCCCTTCGAAATTCTAACCGCAATGATTGTTTCTGTTGCTAAACATAAAGCTGACAGACCCCAAAAGCAGTAAAGAATGGATTGTAATAAAAATTATGCCTCGTCAGAAAAATTTGCCGGTACATTACGGAGCGGAAAAACTCTTGAGTTTGTGATATAAGGGATTGAAAAACCCCACAAATGGAATTATCGAAGATGATTTTGATCTGAATGCATCAATGACACCCGGGTCGTATAGATCTCCCATGAAAATTCGAATGTCTTTTAAACAGCTCAAGCAGCAACATTGCTGCAATAATATTTATTTTGGACAAGAGTGATGAAATATTAGTTGTGAAAGTAAGAATTAAATTACATACTTGAAATTTTGGAGAAGCAGTAAAATCGCAAAATATATTTTGCAATTAGTGACTTGGGATGATCTGCTATGGTTGTTCTACAAACCTACTCTGGATTTTATGAATCAAAGAATCGTTCACAAAGAATCCAAAAGTAATAATGTTTCTTATTTGAAATCAGGGATGTTAAAAAATGATAAATGGGAGTACATTTGCTGAAATTGCTGCGATTTTGGGACTTGCTACACTGGCAGGAATAATCGGGCAAAGATTACGTCAGCCTTTAATAATAATGTTTCTGGCAACCGGTATTCTGGCGACCTTCTGTTTTGGGGATAATCCACAGTTATGAACAGATTGAACTGCTTGCTGATATTGGAATATCTGTATTGTTATTTATTGTAGGGCTTAAGCTGGATCTGAACCTCATTCGTACAACCGGCCCGGTTGCACTGGCAACCGGACTTGGCCAGATTGTTTTCACTTCAATAATTGGTTTTACGATTGCAATTTTAATTGGTATTACACCTTTGAATGCGGCTTACGTAGCTGTTGCACTTACATTTTCAAGTACGATTATTATTGTTAAGCTGTTATCAGAAAAAAAAGAGATCGATTCTCTACATGGGCAAATAGCAATAGGTTTTTTAATTGTTCAGGATATAGCAGCCATACTGGCGCTTGTTGGTTTGACAACTTTTGGTTCATCGATTGCAAAAGAAGAAACAGCTTATATTTGAATACTCTTATTGGGGTTTAAGGGGTTAGTGTTTCTGATTGGTATTGCTATAGTAATGAAATACATAATACCATATCTTACCAAACAGCTTGCACACTCAATGGAACTGTTAACTCTCTTTGCGATAGCCTGGGCAGTATTTCTTGGTGCAGGAAGTGAATTGTTGGGATTTAGCAAGGAAGTAGGAGCTTTTCTGGCCGGAGTCTCACTGGCTTCCACTGAGTACCGTGATTCTATAGGAGGGCGTCTTACAAGTATAAGAGATTTTCTCCTGTTGTTTTTCTTTATCAGTCTTGGAGCGCGTCTGGACTGGTCAACAGTAAGTACTCAGATCGGAAGGTCTCTGGTATTTTCAATATTTGTTTTGATAGGTAATCCTCTTATTGTACTTGTAATCATGGGATTGATGGGGTACCGAAGGCGAACAGGTTTTTTAGCAGGTCTTACAGTTGCACAAATAAGCGAGTTCTCCCTTATTGTAGCAGCATTAGGTCTGAATTTGGGACATATTTCAAATGAAACAATGGGCTTGATAACTCTTGTAGGCGTCATAACAATATTTACTTCTACCTATATGATTTTATATTCAGGTCAATTATATAATCTGCTTTCAAAACCTCTTAAAATTTTTGAAAAACATAATCCGTATCGTGAGGCTGCGATTGATACATTAAAAGATGGTTTTGGTCCTGTAGATATTATTCTTGCCGGATTAGGTAATTATGGAAGTGGATTGATGGAATATTTATTGAGGCGGAATAAAAAAATAGTTGGTGTTGACTTTGATCCTGGAGCTCTTGAAAAGTGGCGCAAAAAAGGTGTACCCGTAGTATATGGTGATATTGCTAACCAGGAGCTCTATGATCAGTTACCATTGAATAGTGCACAATGGGTAATCAGTACAATTCGTTCACAAGAGATGAACATGTCTATGATAAACAATTTGAAAGCTAAA
>Ga0209723_1006287_pt1 | contig 11564 bp, 6 predicted proteins | sample BiotimSIPDNA_2_FD_185750 | JGI IMG/M metagenome (GOLD analysis project Ga0209723, IMG submission 185750) | Anaerobic biogas reactor microbial communites from Washington, USA - Biogas_R2 time_0 SIP DNA (SPAdes) (version 2) | ecosystem: Engineered > Bioreactor > Anaerobic > Unclassified | place... | reverse complement strand
GTCACAAAACACAACCTTGAGTTGCTCATGTATATGCGCGACCAGGTTGACATTCTAGCGCTACGTGAAAGACTTGAGAAGAATATTTATAATCTTTGGCATGTCAAATCTACAGAAAATGCTAACCCGGTCAATATCTTTGATACTTTAAGAATGGAGGAGGACTATCATTCGGTAACATTATCTTTTGAACCAACCAAACCTGTTCAGTAACATTTTCTTTTGACTTGACAGGGGGATAAAGTTGATTGAACCGCTATCACGACCAAAAATGAAATCTGAAATACAAATAATCAGACCGCGTAGAATCGCTCCTGTTAATTTTAACTCCCCAACATTCGTGAAAATTCAATGTTTAATTTCTGATAAAAAAATTGCTTAGCTGATCAATTTTCAACTCTAAATTCAAATGTTTCACGTGAAACATTGACCATAAAACAAAAGGGGGGATGTTTCACGTGAAACAATTAATAAGCAACATAATCGTTGTGCGTGTGCAATCTAAGGGTAATGGCACTAACCCTTTGCTGCCATAATAGCGTTTTATTGGTTATATTCGTTGACGCCTTGCTTATTTGGCACCAAAAATGCTAAAGCCTGGCCGCTGTCCCCATCCATGATCAATTCGATATGGTAATTAGGTTTGAAGTCGCCAACACGGATCAGCTTTAAACCTTCAATGCTTTCGTTACGCAGCCATTCCCTAGCGCGGTTGGGCGTGTTGACAAAAAAGTCGTGGTTAAAAATATCCTCGCCAATATGGGTTGAAAGGGGAAATATTTCACCTTCCAGCAAGTCTTGAAAGAAATGGGTCCCCAGCGAAGGTTCGGGCTCAATGCCGATATCCGTTCCTGATAATTCAACTAGGGCTTTGGTATTATAAATATCAGCGTAATCGACATGAACACCCAAATCAGGGTTAGAAGTACCCCATCTCCCTGGGCCAACGCAAATAAAACTCTCGCCGTCTAAAGCCGCATTTAATTTGCCAATGGCGCGTTCAAGTTGATGCCGGTCGGCGGGCGTATTAAGTGAATGATACTTCTCTGGTGGAACATAAACAACGTAATTAATGTCTTCAATCCTTCCCCCCGCAACCAGGATGCTGGAGGAAAATATCTTGTCTTCTTCTGCGACACCGCCTGGGATCTGGTTTTGCTTGCCGTCTTTAAAATAAGTCAGGGGCCGGCATTGGATAAGGGTAAATAAGAGTTGCGGTTGGTTTCCTTTCTCAACAACCTCCGCGGTAAACTCTACATCCACGGCGGACCGATACTCACCCTCCAATATTTGCAGAAGCTCTTGCATTTGTTGCGCAAAGGGTGTGCGCAGCATGAGGTCATCAAAAGTTAAGATCAATTGTTCAGGCCCGGCATCAACGATCTTGCTGTGTATGGAACTGAAGAACCCGTCCTGGTCAATTTGGGCGATATAACGCAGCCCTGGATAATCTGCTGCTAATACCTGTCTCACGGGCAGGGTTTCAAAACTGTCTGCTTTAAGATTGATTAGGTCGACATATTGCTGGGAATAACGTTTAATTGCCTTTGCTGAGGAGGACGGCCGCAAGGTTGGGTGGCTTAGGGCAATCAGGCGCGGGTAATCGTTGCCAACTCGGTCAACTGCCCGGGTGCCTAACCCCCAAACCAAGCGCACAAAGCCGTCTTCTGGACGGATTTGCTTAGACCAGCGGTATTGATTGTGGCTGAAAGCGACGCCAGCCAGTTGCGGGAAATAATATTGGCCAAATTTTTGCCCCTCCACAACCTGGATCAGGAGGGCCATGCGCTCGTCGTAATCGATCAATCCGCGACTGCGACGGTAAAGCAGGGCGCCGGGATTGAGCGTTGAGGCATAAATACGGGTAACCGCCTCTTTTAATGCGCATAGATTATCTTCGGGTTTGCCCTGATTTGGTACAAAGATGCTGTCGTACTTACCGGCAAAGGCTGTACCAAAACTATCTTCCAGCAAGGAAGAAGATCGTACAATCAGCGGCCTGTCACCTGCTGCACTGAGGATGGTTTCCATGTACTGTAACACGAAGGGTGTGAAATCCCCTTTGATGAAGTCCTCCACAATCAAGGGGTAATCATGCCGCATTTGTTCTTCATCTTTATATTTCTGGTCGTTCCAGTGCAATAAATTATTGACGGATAGGAAGGTGTAAAACAGGTCAGACCCAAGGTAAAACGATACGGGTGTGCGCAGCGCTTGCTTTAATTTGTGGTCAGCTTTCTCTTTCAATATTCTTGAAGCGAGGATCATCCCGGCTGCTTTACCACCAATCCGGCCATGGCCAAGCTTGTGGCGTCGAATCTCTGCCAGGTCGGAGATGGTGAACCAATCTTTGGCAATATTGATATAGCGAAGTTGGTCACTGATCATATTGCGGATTAAAACCACCTTGATCTCCCGCAAGCGCGCTTCATAAGGTGCTCGCTGATTTGCCGACATTTTTTCAATCATCATGCCCTGGTTAAATAACAGCTCCAGCGGGGCTGTTTCTGGGTTGAATTCGTACAGCACCTTTTCACTGTCAACGCCGCGTTCAGATAACACAGCTAGGATGAGCTCATTCAATAAATCAAAATTGAGATTGCTGGCAAAGTAAAAATCAGTTAATTGATCGACTACCAGGCCTTTTCGGTTTTCCCAGGTCTCGGCAGCCTCTTCAAAAAGGGGGTGGTGTAATCCTTCGCGCTCTTGTGACTGGACAGCTTTTTGGGTTGCTTCTGTCATAAATTGTTGTGGGTCCAGTATGTTGCGGCTGTACAGCTCATGCCGCATTAACTCCCGGATGCGGGAAGCAAGAATTGGATACTGGTTAAGTGTCAGGTAAACGCTGAGTAAACGATCGCTTGCGCTAGGTGGAAATGTCATAAAACCTCTAATTTATTCGTATCTAATTGATTTTATCATTGTATTTTAATGTAATAAAAAAGGCTGGCTTTAATCTTGCCAGCCTCCAAGTATTCGATGATGTAATTTAGGTAATATGCATCGGCATGATGATGTGTTTAAAGGAATCATCGCCTACTGAGCGGATCAGCCCGGGTGTATTGGCTGCGTTCGTCTCGAGCATGACGTTAGGGGTTTTAATGACCTCAAGCACTTCGCGTAAAAAGCGTACGTTAAAGGCAACCAGTAATGGATTGCCATCTACCGATGCATCAACAGTAATTTCAGATGAGCCTGTTTGTTCAGAAACAGCGGTTAACTCCAATGTGGCCGTGTGTTCGCCTGCTGTTTCGGGTTGAATATCGAGGCGCGCCACGTTAGTTCCTTCTCGTGCAATGATTTCAGCCTGTTTGCAAGCTTTTAGAAGCCCAATCGTGGAAAGCACGGTGTGTGTTTTGAAGGTTTGGGGGATGATAGCTTTGTAATCAGGGAAATTGCCATCAATTAATTGCGAAACCAACTCGACATCTTTTAGGTGGAAGATTACTTGCCCTCTTTCTGGCGGGAAAACCATCATCAGGGTCTCATCCCCGTTTATCGCAAGGCGTGCCAGCTCACTTAAGGCACGGGCAGGGATAATGGCATCCAGTTTGCGGCTGGGTTTATCTGCCAGGATCGAACTGCGTATTGAAATTCGAAAACCATCTGTTGCTGCCAATAAAAGGCGGTCTTCGTCCGTTGTAAGATGCACCCCGGTCAGGACTGGCCTGGCTTCATCGGTTGATGCAGCGAATGCGACCTGGTGAATCATTTCTTTGAAGTTCTCCACGTTGAGCGGAATGCCCGTACTCAAGTCTGGTTCAGGAATAGGGGGAAATTCTTCTGCATCGATGCCCTTAATATCCGTTGTACTGGTACCGCAGCGCAGGTTTAGAGTGCGCGTGTTCATATCCAAAGTGAGCGTCACATCCTCGTTGGGTAAATTGCTGACCAAATCTGCAAAAGTGCGCGCAGGGACAGTGATAGCGCCTTCTTCTTTAATGTTGGCACCAATCCATGTGGTGATGCCAAGTTCAAGGTTAGTCGCGGAAAGGCGCAGACGGCCCTCGTCTGTCTTAACCAAGATGTTTGACAGAACTGGCAGGGTGCTGCGGGGGGCAACGGCCCTTGCTACCACGTTTACGCCGTGCGTTAATTGTTGTTGTTTGACGATAGCTTTCATATGATGTCCACGCTCCTTATATAAGGGATGAATAATACCTGCCTAAAGTATACATCGAAGGCACTAATTTTTCCAGTTACCTTACTAATCACGGTTTTCTGATGCCGTCAATCAAGTGCATCATTGCTAACCACGGGTGGCGGAATAGCATCCGTGGTCCTGCATAGCGCATCACTTCCCGGATCTGCTCTCGCCTTTGTCTCTGGTAACAATGAACAGGGCACTTCACACAGGTGGGTTTATTTTCCTTAAAGGGGCATGCATCAATGCGTGCCAAAGCATAATCTGATAGTTCCTGGCAAGAATCACACAACCCTCCTTCAGGGCTGTGATGCGCCTGGCAGTAGAGAGCGATCATTTTCTGAACCGTGATTTGTTCTCTAATTAATCGTTTTTCTGACGACTTTCTCATAATTTGTCTATTTTACATTATTTTTAAGCACCTAACATAATATGACTAACCAGTCATATTTCAAAATTAATAAAAAAGTGGCTGAATTTTCAGCCACTTTATTGCTTTTTCTGTTTACAGCAAGGGTTTGATTAGATCCAACCCCGCAGTTCCATGGCTTTTACGACTTTGTGGATCGCAACCATGTAAGCTGCATCGCGCATATATACTTTTTGGGCAAGTGACATATCCAAAACTGCAGCAAAGGCTTGTGTCATATTATTATTTAGCTTCTCCAAGACCTCCTCTTTGGTCCAGTAGAAGTTCATGTCATTTTGTACGCCTTCAAAATATGAAACGGTGACACCGCCAGCATTGCACAGGAAATCGGGCACAACGAATATACCGCGCTCTTTAATGACCTTGTCCGCGTCTGGTGTGGTTGGTCCGTTTGCACCCTCGGCAATGATTTTTACCTTTGGATGGATTTTTTGAACGGTTTCTGCATTAATTTGACCTTCCAAGGCAGCAGGAATGAGCACATCGACTTCCTTGTCGATCCAAGCACCGCCGTCTTCAATTGAATAGCCGGCTGCCGTTGCCTTTTCTTTGTCAATTGCACCATATTGATCGGTTATGCTCTTTAAGAAATGAGGATCAATCCCGTCTTCCTTGCTAACGGTGTAGGAAGCCTTGTCTTTTCCGTCCCAATAGGATACGCACTTGACAATCCCGCCCAAATGTTCAATAAACCCGATGGCAGCGTATTGAGCCACATTACCAAACCCTTGAATTGCAACGGAACATTTCTTTGGATCGATTTTCAAGTGTTTCATAGCCTCGCGGACTGTGTAAATCACCCCAAAACCAGTCGCTTCTGTACGTCCTAATGAACCACCACCGCCAACCGGCTTGCCGGTGATCACGCCTGGGGTGTATTGCCCGGTGAGGCGGGAATACTCATCCATCATCCAGCCCATCATTTGGGGCGTGGTGCCAACGTCGGGCGCCGGTACGTCTTGACGGGGGCCAACATTACGCCACATTGCCCGCATATATCCACGTACTAAGCGTTCCTTTTCGCCTACCGAAAGTGTTGCCGGGTCTACAACCACACCGCCTTTACCACCTCCTAGAGGGATATCTGCAACCGCGCATTTCCATGTCATCCACATGGCTAAAGCGCGCACGGTATCGGCTGTCTCAGAAGCATGGAAACGAAGTCCGCCCTTATTTGGTCCGCGGGCATCGTTATGCTGAACGCGGAAGCCGTGAAATATGCGCATTTTCCCATCATCCATACGCACGGGGATGCGCAGATGGAATTCGCGTGCCGGCCAGCGCAGCATTTCCCTAACTTCCGGGTCCAAACCTAGCTGGTCTGCCACTTTATCGAACTGCTGTTGAGCCATTTCAAACGCATTTGTTAAACCTGCCATTTTCTCTCCTAAGTTTTAAATATTTTTTTGTTAAATGATAAGCGGGCAACTCGGTCCTGTGCCCGCTGTCCTGCGAATGTGGGTGAGACTCTCTTGGACAAAAATCATCTCTTCCTCAAGTAATCCTACAGCTTAACCTTAATCGAAAATGGCATTTGCGTCAAGGCAAATTTGTGAATCAAAAAATTCCACTTAAGTTGCACAGTTGGTATTTCGACATTTATAATGATAGTAATACAATATGGGCTTAATTTATCGGCTGGATTGCTAAAGCAGATTGAAAAATATATCCAGAATTATTAAGTGGTTATAAAATTTATATCAGAATGATATAAGACGTTCATTATCAGTACATCCCTATAGGATTAATTGATATATTATTTGCCATCTAAAGATATTACAAGATGGCAAATTATTGAAAGAGATATATTTTTGTCGATAATGAAAAGAACTGGTTAAATATTAAGTATTTCTTTTTAAGAAATGACCAATTCTTGCCAGCGCTTCTTCAATTTTGTCATAGGCAGTCGCATAAGAGCAGCGCACAAAGCCAATGCCAGCATCACCAAATGATCGGCCAGGCACAACGGCAACGCGTTCTTCTTTTAGAAGTTTTTCTGCGAAAACTTCATCATCCATCCCAGTATTTTGTACATAAGGGAAGGCATAAAAAGCCCCTTTTGGCTCAAAAGTGCTCAGTCCAAGCGCATTCAACCCTGAAACGATCAAACGCCGTCGGCGATCATACTCTTTTATCATGTCCTGTACGTATGGTTCGCCAACTTTTAACGCTTCTAGGGCGGCATATTGGGATATTGTTGGCGCGGACATGACAGAGTACTGATGAACGCGCACCAAACCATCAATAAAAGCTTGCGGGGCCGCCACGTAACCTATACGCCAACCCGTCATGGCGTAAGCTTTAGAGAAACCACCTAACAGAATCGTCCGGTCTTGCATTCCTGGCAGGGCAGCAAAGCACACATGTGTAAAATCGTAAACCAAACGATCATAAATCTCATCTGAAACGACAATCAAATTGTGTTTTTCAGCGATCCGGGCAACTTCTTGCAGGGTTTCAAGGCTGGCAACCGCACCAGTTGGGTTGTTGGGGTAACCAAGAAAGATTGCTTTCGTACACGGTGTGATGGCTTTTTCAATGAGAGCAGGCTCAGGCTCAAAATTATTTTCCATGTTGGTCGGTACCTCAACCGGCACACCACCAGCTAAGATCACCTCTGCCTGGTATGAAACAAAACAGGGTGTCGGGATGATTACCTCTTCCCCGGGGTTCAGAATCGCTGTGAAGGTTAGGTAAAGGGCCTCTGAGACACCCACAGTCATGACAATTTCACGGTTTGGGTTGTAAGAAACGCCATAAAGCTTGTTTAGATGGGTTGCTACAGCCTGGCGCAGAGGAAGTAGCCCGTGATTTGAAGTGTAATGTGTCTCGCCGTTCTTTAATGAAGCGATACCGGCTTCAATGATGGGGGGTGGGGTGCTAAAATCGGGCTCTCCAATGCCCAACGAGATAACATCATCCATGGTCGCTGCAATATCAAAAAATTTTCGAATGCCAGATGGCTTTAATCCGCTGACGCGCTCTGAGAGGTGGGGGATAGTCATTGCTTGTTCCTAGATCCTTTCGCTATTTTAGTTGTGACTCGTTAATATTTTATCCTACAAGCGCTGTAATTCATTCAAAACAGGTCGTTAAGAACCCATAAGTAATCTAATGTACCAATTTTCATTGTGAACGTTATAGAAAAGTTCAAAATGATATTCATTATCGCAAATTACCCAGTAATAATATCCTGATGGTTCATGCCATTGCTTAATAACACTTTCCACCCGCAGCCATTCCGCCTCCCAAAGAACCTCAGTCGGTCGCTCAGGATACTGCCAGCCAGCCGTACAGCGGACCAGGTCGCTCACCAGCTGCCCCAGCAATTATCGCCCAGGTTAAATTTGCCCATGATGCCGTTCAATACCACGTGATGTCCAAGGATCGAGCCATCTAAGTGTGTGTTGGTAACGTGCGCCCCTGGGCTGATGACGGTATCTCGGATAATGCTGCTTTGGATAACAGACCCAGCCCCAATCGAGGTAAATGGTCCAATAATTGAACCGCTGATCCGTGCTTCTGGATGGATATAAACCGGGGGAATAATAACATTATCTTCAGATTCTTTGATTTTGTTTGTGTTATCCCGCCCATGTTCCAGCAAGTAGCGGTTTGTGTCTAACAAAGCCTCGGGTGTACCCGCGTCCAGCCATGTTTCTACAGGCTCTGTGCGCATTTGGATGCCTTTGTCTAACAAGATATTGATGGCATCCACCAAGTAAAACTCGCCCCGTAAAGCGATTTCCCGCTTGATTTGTTCCTCAATGGCTTCCAATAATTTTTCGGCTTCACGGAAATAATAAAAACCGACCACCGCCAGGTTGTTATTCATGTCGCGCGGTTTTTCTATCAGGCGCGTAACCATCCCGGAAGAATTTACTTCTGCCACGCCGAAACGCCTCGGGTCGGGCACGGCTTTAACCCATGCCACCGCATCGTGGGTTTCATTGGCGAGAAATTCATACCGATTTTCGATTAAAGTATCTGAAAAAACCATCAACATACGGCCTTTGAGATAATCTCGTGCCTGCCAAATGGCGTCAGATTGCCCTTTCATTTCAGGCTGCAACACATAATGCACTTGTTTGCCGGCATGGTTTTTTGCCATATGTTCCTGGATCAGGTCACGTTGGTTTGGAGAAAGGATAAAAACATACTCTGCGTGCTCAGCGCCTGGGACGCTTAAGAACATATCCAAAAGGTGATCCAACACGGTCCTTCCTGCAAGAGAGATTAATGGCTTTGGACGGCTCCAGGTGAGCGGGCGTAAACGGGTTCCTAATCCAGCCATTGGGATGACAATCTTCAGGGTTTCGGTCATTGATGAATTCCTCCAATTTTTAGCATATACAATTTGATCATCAAATTTATTTATGATCTAATACCATTCTTAGACTTAATTGAGCAAAATAATTACCCAATTGTAAAAATGCAGCAAGCCCAAGCTGCCTTCATTATATCCTTTATTAAGTAGGGGGATTTGAATCACCTAACAGGGTCAATGTCATAAATTACCAAATCAGAGAAAGCGATGGTGAGAGCGGTTTCTCCTCCAGCCCGCGCCTGGACGCCTAAACCGCCTGTGTAGTCTGGCTGCGTGCGCACGCCAAACTGGTAGCGATCATTCACATAAATGCTTACCTCACCGCCCTCTGCCAATATCCCAATTTTATGGGTCGCCGGGGATCCGGGCATCATCCGGCTGGCAACTTCCCAGTCCTGCAAGACCTGCCCGCCATTGCCCGTTAGCCTTTCCATGCGCAAGCTTCCCTCACAACTCAAAAGTAATTTATGCGCAGCGCCTTCCGGCGCCCACCAGAACAATAGGCTGTACTGGTCGCCAGGTGTGCAGAGCGCCACATTGACAGTTACTTCAAGGAAGAAGTTGGAAGGTAAGCTGTGTTGACTCGTGCTTGTAAGGGTGCTTTTATTACCAGCTACTGCTAACGATAGGCTTTTGTTTCCATAGACGATATTACCGGCAGGGCTGCTGCCGGTACTCCACAAGCCGGTATCGCTAAAATCATCCTGGATGAGCACCTCCCCAATACCCTCAGGCCGGTCTGGCTTCAGAACATTGGGGGTTGGTGTGTAAAACGGGCTTGGGCTGGGTGTGGGCGTGCGCGGGAACCAATCAATGGTGGCAGTTGGTTCTAAGGTCTGGGTAGCTGTTGGGCTTGGTTCGGGTGTATATGCCGCATTAAAGCCACTGCAGGCACCAAGTAGCATGATCGCAGCTAAAAAAACGCCCAAACAAACGGTCAGGGATTTATTTTTTTGAGTTTTAGTTTTCATACCAATATCTATTTTACTAGAGCATTGGCATCTTTGTGCGGTGTTTGATTTGATATCTTCCTGGTTCGCATAATAATGAAATCCATTGTCGTCAAAAGTAAGTCAGATATATAGAGCATACTTTAATAATTTGGTAAACAGCCAACACTAATACTAATGCTGGCTTGCTGTTCTCTGTTGTTCTTCAAAATCAAGCCTGACAGACTTCTTAACTAAAAGGCTGTGTAGTGAAACGAATTGTTGTGTATTTTTCGAACATAAGCCCTTACGAGTTTTCATGATTTAAATCCATAACTCTGATTTATCCATCAAAGGACGGTGAACCAAATTTGCACCAAACAATGCACCATAAACCGGGTAGTGCAGAGTACCTGTGTGCCTATGATGGTGTGCTTCCTGTTTATGTAGACCTCAGCAGGCGTTTATAGCCCAAGCGCATTCCTGAATGTAACTACAGGTTCGATATATAAATCATAATAGCAGAACTTACTTTACGTAATCTAGTCAATTGTTACTGAACAACACAAATAATACATAACTTATAATCAATTTCTACATAATCACAGAATAAAATTAAGGTTCAAAAATCTGGATTTGTGGAGTCAAGAATGAAGCGATATTGGTGGTTATTTGTAATAATTTTAGGCTTAGGTATAAGTGCATTCTTTTATTTCCAAGGAAAAACTAAAAACGCTGAGCCCGAACTGGTTGAAGAAAGTGTCAAAACTAGTAAAGTACGTAAAGGCGACATTGTTATCAGCGCTTCTGGTGTTGGTTCAGTAATTTCTTCTGCAGAGGTTCAGGTCGGATTCTCTTCTTCAGGGGTAGTCCAGGAAATATTGGTAGAAGAAGGTGATTTTGTTAAAAAAGGGGATGTATTAGCAATCTTAGAAGATGACCCACAATTAAGTCTGGATTTAGAAACACAAAAAATTGCTGTGCTAACTGAACAGGCTGCCTATGACGATTTTATGAATAACCTTGATGCAGATATTGCCAATATGACGATAGATTATTTAAATGCCAAATCAGATCTTGAAGCTTTACTAACGGAACGAGCCACCCAAAATTATCGCCGATGTGATGCAGACTATGTCATTCAATATGAAGCAGATTATTTAACTGCAGTAGATAATTTAGCAAACTTACAAGAAAAATTTGACGAAAGTTTTGCCTCAAGTGACCCATCTGATTTAGATCGTATCCAATTGGAAGCAGATATTGCTACCGCGCAACTGAAGGTTGAATCTAGTTATGCTAATTGGCAATATTGTTTATCTTTCCCTACCCAAGATGAGAAAGATTTAGTCGATGCACAAATAAAAATTAAAGAAAACCAAATTGCAATTTTAGAAAATGAAATACAAACATTGCAAGATGGTGTTAATCCAGAGGAAGCTGCGTTGTATGAAGCGAAACTTGCCCAGGCAAAGGCAAAGTTAGCCGTTGCAGAAGATAACTTGAACGGCCTTGTTATCACTGCCCCTATGGATGGGACCATCATTAAAGTAAGTGCAATACCGGGACAATTTGTTGGCAACAACACAACAGTTTTAAGGATAGCAGATTTATCAAAAACAATTCTTGAAGTATTCCTTGATGAGACCGACCTTGATCAAATGGTTATTGGTTATGAAGCAGAGGTTATTTTTGACGCATTCGATACTGAGCTGTTCAAAGGTGTTGTTGTAG
>Ga0209723_1006285_pt1 | contig 11565 bp, 6 predicted proteins | sample BiotimSIPDNA_2_FD_185750 | JGI IMG/M metagenome (GOLD analysis project Ga0209723, IMG submission 185750) | Anaerobic biogas reactor microbial communites from Washington, USA - Biogas_R2 time_0 SIP DNA (SPAdes) (version 2) | ecosystem: Engineered > Bioreactor > Anaerobic > Unclassified | place... | reverse complement strand
CTGTCCCCTAATACTGAGTATACTGTCTCTATCGTAGGTTCTAAAGGTTTTGGTAACTTCACAATAGAAAGCAGAAAAGTTCGTACCTCTGATGGTTCTGGGGGGACTCTTCTTAATCTTTCTTTTAGAGAAATGTCCGATCAACACATGAAATACTTAGATTTGTCAGGAACGTCCAAATATATTGATAACAAAAACGAATACTCCTCCGTATATCTTGAATATCAATATTTTGTTGATGGAGTAGCGACTGGGAGTATTGAAACTTTAAACGTTACTTCCCCTACTTATCCCTTTTATATTGAAGGACTCCCCTACGAAAATGGAACTATCGTTATCAGTCTTTTTGCAACGCTAAAAACCGGTGGAAATATCCTTTTAAAACAAAGCACTCTATCCTCACCTTTTTTGATTAATGCTAGCGGTTATATCGATACAATTGAACCTTATTCGTTGATAGTAAGTATATACCCTGATCAAACTCTTTTAGATGCAACGTATTTTGCTATAATTAAACAAGGGGAAACAGAAATTTATAGATCTAATATAACAATTCTTTTAATAGATAACGGCGGTTATCAATATTATTATGGCTCACAAACCATCCCTTCACTCCTACCCGAAACTACTTATGAAGTTAATTTTGGAATATCTTTCACCAATCCTTATACAGGATTATCTGAGACAAGAGTCTTTCAAACGGATGAAGTTACAACCCCTCCATATTATTCCTTTTCAGCAACTATACAAGAAGTAGATACCAACGTTCTTGTTACCCTTACTCTCTATGATCCTTCAAATGTATTATCTAATTTAAAAGTCACCCTTTTTAATTATAACGAAGGATCTTATATATATGTGACAGAATCCATAGTTGCTTTGAGTTCAGAGGAAGATATTAAAACAGGGATATTTGAGCATTTTCTACCTGGATCCCAATATAGAATAGTGATTACTGGAGACAAAAATATAGACGGAACTCTTTACCCAAGTCAGAACCTTCAAACTGTGGAGATTATCCCTTAGCGTAGAGAGATTATTAGAATTATATTATTTCATCAACGAAATAACATTGTAACCGCGATTAGCGGAAATATATGATAAGTGAGGAAAAGATATGTTTAAAAAATTTATGGAAAAACCAAAAAAGACCCGGGTTACAATAATAGTTGCATCTCTTGCTGTGTTGTTCTTAATTCTTTTGGCTGCTCTTGCAGGAGTAATATTCCCTAACTCGCTATTTTCTAGAATCATTGATAACTCAATTGGAAAATTTTTCAATCTTGCTGATTTCTTCGTTAATAATTATGTAAGAATCTTAGAAAGCTTGGCTGTGCTCTTTTTTGTTTGGCTACTAAATAAGTTAATTAACGTAATTGCTGCAATTTTCATAAAAAAAGGCGGTAAAACCGAGATGATTAGCGAGTTAATTCAAAGCTTAATTAAGTATGCAAGTATAGCCGCCGCCCTCTTCCTAATACTTTCTGCCTGGGGAGTTCAAACTCAAACCCTGCTTGCTGGAGCAGGTATAATCGCCCTTGCAATAAGCTTTGGAGCACAAAGCCTAATAGAGGATATAATCTCCGGTTTGTTCATCATTTTCGAAAAACAGTTCTCAATCGGAGACATAGTTCAATTAAATGATTTCAGAGGAAAAGTAGTAACAATGGGAATCCGAACCACGAAGTTTGAGGACGTAAACGGTGATATTAAGATTATTAACAACTCTGATATCAGAGGTGCAATTAACACTACAACAAATCTTTCACCAGCTGTTTGCGACATCTCTATAAGCTATTCCGAGGATATCATAAAAGTTGAAGAGGTAATAAAATCTAACATCTCAAGGATTAAAACAAACATCCCAGATATAATCGAAGGGCCTTTTTATAAAGGAGTTCAATCGCTTGCTGACTCCTCTGTTGTAATACGCATGTACGCGAAGTGCAAGGAGCAAAACCGATATCAGGTGGTAAGAGACCTCAATCGTGAAATGAAGATTATTTTTGATGAAAACAAAATTTCTATTCCTTTCCCTCAACTGGTTGTACATACAGAAGAGAAAAAGGAAGATAAATAATACAAGTGGGGCAGAACAAATTCTGCTCCTTTTTTTATACTTGCTATTTGTAACAACTTAAACGTTCGACTGTATTAGTTTTTGCGCTGAACTTTATATCTCAAAATTGTTTGAAGCTTTTCTGTCTCTGTTTTTCTCGCATCGGATAGATATATTTCTTTATGAGCTTGTTCTCTTATTTCTAAGTTGTGATTATTGATGTAATCCTTCATTAAAGAAAATGAGGCTGGCTCATTGTCATATGAACCTATATGTAGCATTTGTACCGAGAGCCCGTCCTCTACCTCTTCATAAAATGCCTGACTAAGCAATTCGGCGTCCTCTTTTTTCCTGGCAATCTCAAACGCTCTGTTGACCACATCCTGAGTTATAAAAGAAGGCTGTTTAATAGATATTTTGTATATAAACTGATCCTTATCAAGTTTGTTGCTTTTCTTTCCTTCTTCCGATAAATCCCAGACTCCCTCAAGAGGATATACAGTATATTCAAAATATCCTTCCGGAGTGAACCCTTTTTTAGGCATCATTCTTACTGCGTAAGCAAGAGAATACAAAACGGATACTCTTTTGGCAAAATCATCTCCGTTTGGATCTCCCTTCCCTTTTATCGAAAAATATTTTGCTGAAGGTATCTGAACCAAAGAAGGGGTTTTCCCTGGCGAATAAATCTCTTTTTCTTCTTTTTTCCATTCGTACTTCATTTCATATCCCCCTGTTAAGCAATATCTTTTAATCTACCTATCCATCGATTTCAGTTTATATCCCAAAATTCTCTGTGCAGCTCAAATATTTGCTTGAAATTTGTGTTTGTATACCGGCTTCTTCATGATGCTCATGTGAGGCTTCCTCCCACTTGGGATAGAACACCCCTGCTAATACTGCTATAGCTATTACCAATAATATAATAATGAGCCTAAATATTTTCTTATTCATTTTTAACCCAACATTACAGACATGATTGGCTTCTAGAAACAACGTTGGTCTCTGATAAATAATATACTATCATTTAGCAATATTAATCTATTATTTTTTATTATTGTAATGGAATACCGAAATTTATTTAAAATGGATCTAATAACAATATTAAACAGCTTTTTCCTAATGTTTTGTTGGATAACGGGGCAGAATGTCCAATTAATTGTTGGATAACGGGGCAGAATGTCCTATGCAAAAATAATTTAGCTGGGGATGATAAAATAGTTTACCTTCCCATATATATGATTATGTTCATTGATGAAAACAGCCGAGATATCCCGAAATATTCTGCCATAAACTTAACTCAACTATAAAAACGACAGGATTTAAATCCTGTCGTTAAATACTTTTTTTTAGATATTTAAAATTAGTTTAGAAGCAATAATTTATTCCTCTTCAATTACTTCGGAGAACTCTGCGTTTTCATCATGTGGAGTAAGCGCAACTGCTGCGACCTTTCCTCCATCTCTCAGCCTCATAAGCCTGACACCTTTTGTGCTTCTGCCAATTTTGCTGATATCCGAGACCCTTATTCTTATCATTATTCCCGTATCGGATATGATTATAATATCATTCTCTTCCCCGGTTTGCTTGAGGGCTATTAGTTTTCCGGTTTCATCGCTGAAGTTACCCGCTTTAATTCCTTTTCCAGCCCTACCCTGGAGCCTGTACGCATCTGTATCTGAACGCTTCCCATATCCGAGCTCACTAACAGTAATGAGATCAAACCCAGGCTTCAGAACAGCCATATCAACTATTGTTTCAGAGTCATCAATTCTCATGCTTCTGACACCCATGGCAGTACGACCGGTCTTGCGAATATTGCTCTCGTCAAACCTTATACATTTACCCCCTGAGGAAGCGAGGATAACCTCATCCTTTCCAGAAGTAACATCAACCGAGATAAGTTCATCATCATCAACTAAGGTTATTGCGATTTTTCCTGACGTCATTATCCTTTGGAATTCCGTTACAGAGGTTTTCTTAATTAATCCTTTTTTCGTAGCCATCAACAAAAATGCGTGATTTTCTCTCTCATCCGGGATAGGAAGAATGGCAGTTACCTTTTCGTTCTCGATAAGAGGCAACAAGTTAATGCTAGCTCTCCCCTTAGAAGCTCTTGGCGCTTCGGGAATTTCATAACCCCTCAGCCTGTAAACCTTACCCCTGTTAGTAAAGAACAAGACATCATCGTGAGTAGAACAAATGGTAACAGAGGTTATGAAATCTTCTTCTTTTGCTTTGTGAGCAGTAATTCCTACGCCACCTCTTCCTTGTGCTTTGTATTCGGAAAGAGATAGTCTCTTTATATATCCCTGATATGTCATTGTAACCGCAACATCTTCTTTTACAATAAGGTCTTCGTAATCGATTGCTGCCGGATCAAAACTTATTTCTGACTTTCTCGGTCTTGCGTATAACCTTCTGACTTCAAGAATTTCCTCTCGAATAATTGAAAGTACTCTCTCGGGTCTTGAAATAATATCGGTGTAATCTTCGATTGATTTATTCAGTTCTTCAAGTTCTTGATTAAGTTTATCTACCTCCAGAGATGTCAGCCGGCCAAGCTTCATTTCGAGGATTGCATTTGCCTGCTTCTCTGATAGTTCGAACCTTTCCATAAGTCTAGCTTTGGCTTCTGCGGTCTCTCTAGACTTCTTGATTATCGCAATGACTTCATCAATGTTTGCTTCTGCTATTACTAATCCTTTAACAATATGCTGACGTTCCTCGGCCTTATTGAGAAGGTATCTAGTTCTCCTTACAGTTACATCGATCTGATGGTTGATGTAAGCCATCAATATCTCTTTCAGGGTCATTACTTTTGGTGTTCCCTTGTCGAGGGCCAGGAGAATCATATTGTCCTTGATCTGAAGCTGAGTTTGTTTATATAAAGTATTTAAGACAACCTTGGGGGAAGCATCTCTTTTCAGCTCAATAACAATCCTCATTCCGTCTCTATCACTATGATCCATGATATTGGAGATTCCGTTGAGTTTCTTATCTTTTACCTGTTCGGCAATAGCTTTAATTAGATTTGCCTTGTTAATCTGATAGGGAAGTTGGGTTACAATGATGTAATTCCTGCCATCTTGCTCTTCAATTTCGCACCTTGCGCGAATAACTACTCCGCCCCGTCCAGTCTTGTATGCCTGTTGGGCTGCAGCTCTCCCAAGAATTAATCCGCCAGTTGGATAATCCGGAGCCGGAATATATTGGACTAAATCCTCTGGATCAAGATCGGGGTTGTCGATTAATGCTACGGTCGCATCAATTACCTCACCTAAATTATGAGGAGGAATGTTAGTTGCCATACCAACAGCAATACCTTCTGCTCCGTTAACCAAAAGGTTAGGAAATCTTGCAGGTAAAACGGTTGGTTGCATTAATGTATCATCAAAGTTTGGATAATAATCTACCGTTTCCTTCTCTAGATCCTTAAGAAGTTCTGCCGCGATTTTTGTAAGTCTTGCCTCGGTATACCTTTGAGCAGCCGGCGGATCCCCGTCCACTGACCCAAAGTTTCCGTGTCCGTCAACCAATGGTTCATTTATTGAGAAATCCTGAGCAAGTCTAACTAGGGCATCATAAACAGAACTATCTCCATGAGGATGATACTTACCCAAAACTTCACCGACAATACGAGCACACTTCTTGTGTGGATTATTGTATGTATTTCCCAAATCGTTCATAGCGTACAAAATTCTTCTATGAACAGGCTTTAGACCGTCTCTTACATCGGGAATGGCTCTCGTAACGTTTACTGCCATTGCATAGGCAATAAAAGACTTTTGCATCTCGTCTATAACTTTTATCTCGCGGATTTTGGTCTTTTCAAGTATTTCTTTTATGTTTTGAACGTTTTTGTTTGATTTATTATCCATATTACACGTCGAGCTCCTTTACCAATGTCGCATTTTGTTCAATAAACTCTCTTCTTAGGTCGACGACATCTCCCATTAACATTGAGAATATCGCATCCGCCTCCTCGGCATCTTCCACCGTAACCTGCAAGAGTGTTCTGGTTTCGGGATTCATGGTAGTTTCATATAGCTGCGTAGCATTCATTTCTCCAAGACCTTTATATCTCTGAAGATCATATCTTGCCCCTCCGATCGTATCGAGATATGCCCTTAATTCATCATCAGAGTAGAAGTATTTTTCTTCTTTTCCTTTTGTGACCTTGTACAAGGGAGGAAGTGCTATGTATATGTGGCCACCAACAATTAACGGCTTCATAAACCTGAAAAAGAAGGTAAGAAGCAATATTCTGATGTGGCTACCATCAACGTCAGCATCAGTCATGCATATTATTCTGTCATATCTTCTCTTGGAAAGATCAAAATCATCTCCATACCCACATCCAAAGGCTGTAAACATTGATTTAATTTCTTCATTATCCAATATTTTGTGAATCCTAGCCTTCTCAACGTTCAAAATTTTTCCTCTAAGTGGCAGAATTGCTTGATACTGTCTATCCCTTCCCTGCTTTGCTGTTCCGCCTGCGGAATCTCCCTCGACGAGGTATATCTCACAGTTCATTGGGTTGGTATCTATACAATCGGCTAGTTTACCAGGAAGTGCCGTGCTGTCCATGGCAGTCTTTCTAAAGCTTTCTCTGGCCTTTCTGGCCGCTTCTCTAGCTCTCTGCGCGTTAACACTCTTGTTTATTAATTCTTTGGCCTCCTTGGGGTTTTCCTCGAGGAATTCGGAGAATTTGTCAGTAAAAACTTTTTTCACAAACTCACGCATAGTAGAATTGCCCAGTTTTGTCTTAGTCTGCCCTTCAAACTGAGGATTAGGAAGCTTTACGTTTATTACTGCGACAAGTCCTTCTCGGACATCTTCTCCAGACAGCTTTTCCTCTTCTTTAAGAAGCTTAAGTTGAGTTCCAAAATCGTTTATTACTTTTGTTAGCGCGAATTTGAAGCCATCTAAATGAACTCCTCCTTCTTCGGTCTTAATGTTGTTTGCAAAGGTATATATTGCCTCATTGTAGCCACAATTATATTGCAACGCTATCTCGACTACTTGCTCATTACATTCCTGATACATATATATAACGTGCGGAAGCAATGTTTCTTTGCCTTTATTGAGTTGTTCTACAAAGTTTACAATACCCTCTTCGTTATAATATGATTCAGTTCTCTCTTTTCCTTCTCTCTCATCGGTAAAAGTGATTCTAAGACATTTATTCAAAAATGCAAGTTCTCTAAGCCTTACTCTAGCTATATCAAAATCAAATTCTATCCCCTCGACAAAAATACTTGCATCTGGGTAGAAACTGATCATTGTCCCTTCTTCCTCAGTCTCACCTATGATTTTTAATTCTGTTACCGGAAGCCCTCTCTCACATCTCATCCAGTAAATCTTTCCATGTTGGTACACCGTTACTTCCAACCAATCACTAAGTGCATTAACTACGGATAACCCTACTCCATGAAGTCCTCCAGAGATAGTGTATCCGCCTCCGCCAAATTTTCCTCCGGCATGGAGCTTTGTCATTACAACTTCTATTCCGGATTTATTTTCTTTTTCCACTATTTCAGCGGGTATCCCCCTTCCATTGTCTCTAACCGAACACGAGCCATCCTTATTAATTGTAACCTCAATATGAGTACAATATCCAGCGAGAGCTTCATCAACAGAGTTGTCGACTATTTCAGTAATTAAATGGTGCAATCCCTTTGAATCAGTTGTCCCTATATACATCCCCGGTCTTAGCCTGACAGCCTCCAGCCCCTCTAGGACTTTAATCGCATGCCCATCATATGTGGTAGTGTTCTTTTCCATTAATATCTCCTTATTTATATTAATATCCCCTTTCGAGGAATTATTTTTCGCAATGATATTTGTGAGTTATCCACAAAAATATAACTTAAAAATTATACCATATACACTTATATTTGTATAGTATTAATTATCTATAGTATATATACATACGAGCGCGGGCATTTGCGCACGCACGTGTTATATACAATGGCATAGCATGTTTTTTAACTCTACAAAAAGGTCTAATGATTGCTGGGCGCAAAAAAAAGAGATTAATATGTGGCTAGGGCCAATTTTTCCTTTACAGTAATAATACTTATTGATGGTAGATGGGAAAGTTTTTACCTTCTAAAAATATATGGCACAAAAGAATTTTTAATCATTGTTCGTTTTGTTCTTCCTGTTCCATTTTGCCTTGTAATAGGTCTGTCTTAACTTTCTTAGAGCCTTTCCTTTTCTCTCTTCGGCATCTGACTCTTCTCTATTGTTTGATAAAACAGATATATTTACTCCTTCGTGAGCTAACCTCGTCAAAAAGACTCTTTCAACTTCTGTACTTACTGTCATCCTAGTAAACGAAATGGACATTATGTCATTTGAGGATACAATTCCGATATTTAAGGGTGTCTTTTTGCTAATATTAACGTGAAATGTCATTTTGTCTATTTCCCTACTAACATCTGCTGGGAGGGGAACAAATCCTAGGTTAGATACGATTAAAGTCTGTCTTGGCTTTACTAAAAAGGTCTTGGGAACCTTGATAAACAGAGTCTTAAGTCTTGAAGGCATTAGCCTTAGATACATCTTTTCTGACATCAGTGCAGCAACAGAAAGTTTCTTTTGTAACAGATCTTTATCTGCAACTCCTTCACGAATTCCCTTTTTAATCACCCTTATATATGCGCTTAAATCGGGGGGTATAACGTTCTGATTGACCTCACACCTAATCATAGTAGTAAAATTATTTAACGTTTCTGAGGGGAAAATCTTACGCAAATTAACAGGGATCATTACCGCCATATGTTTGTTATCTTTCTTTTTTAGGTAGGCGTCATGTATTGATAAAAGAGCTAAAGATGCAACAAGTTCGGTAACTGTAGCGTCATATCTTTTTGCAACAGTCCTTACTTCCGAGGAATTCATCAATGCAATTATTGAGCCATAACCGGGTCTAGCAAACATTTTCTGCTTGATGTATACCGAGTTATTTCCGGTCATATTCCCGACCGCATCATCATTTAACGCAAAGTCTCTATAATACTTTGCCGTTGAATCCTCGTTCTCTGCCTCAGATACTTCATCTCCAGGTATCTTAATAGTGTCCGGATTTATTAACTCCTTTCCTATTTCCTTTAAATACAAATAAACTAGTGTTTTCAGAAACTCCAATGCTCCGGTCCCATCAGTCAAACCATGGAAGAAATCAACTGAGATACGTTTCCCAAAATATGAAACTTTTATTAAATATCTGTTGTTCTTTTTAAAATCAATGGTCTCAAAAAACACTCCGCTTTCCGGAAATACACGTGGCTGAAGTTCGTTTTCTTCAAAATAATATCTAAAGAACCCTTTTCTCAAATGGACTTTAAACGCAGGATACCTTGAGTAGGCATTATTCAGGGCATCTTTCAGGGCCTCAGGATTAATATCATCGTTCAGAGTCACTGTCAGTCTAAAATTGCTTTGTACTGTCCTTGAAAGACTCATTGGATATATATCCGCTGAATTATCCAGACGATACCATCTCTCTAGTTTATCTTGTGTTTCTTTCATCTATATTTTAGACCTAAAAATCCTTCTTGTATTTTTACTCATAAAAATATATAACCGGGAAAAAGCTAATTAATTATTCACTGATCTTGCCTCTTAAGCAAAAAGTGTTTCGCAATTAAACCTCTATCCTTTTATCCATTAATCTTGCATCTGGAACAAAAAAGCGTTTCGCATATTGCTTTTGCAGCCTTTCGTCCGGCGCTCATAGCTAGTATAACTGTTGCCGCTCCAGTCGCAGCATCCCCTCCAGAATATACATTAGGCATCGAGGTAAGCCCGTTTTCATCGGTTACTATTATTCCTCTGTCCATTTTTAATTCGGGGCTGACTTTTGAAAGGAGAGGGTTAGGACTGGTTCCTATAGCCATAATTACCTGGTCGCAGAACAAATCAAACTCACTTCCAACAATAGGTATTGGTCTTGGCCGACCTTTTGCATCCGGAGCTCCTAGCTCCATCTTCTGGCATCTTATTCCCTCTACCTTAGTTTCTCCTAAGACGGCTACCGGATTAGTGAGGAGCATCATCTCAATTCCTTCTTGCTCTGCATGGTGAATCTCTTCTAATCTTGCTGGCATTTCTGATCTCGACCGTCTATAAACGATGGTTACTTTTTCAGCCCCCATTCTAAGAGCAGTCCTAGCCGAATCCATCGCCACATTTCCAGCCCCTACAACCACTACATTCTTTCCCTTTTGGACAGGGGTTGCCGAGTCATCTAGTCTGGCTCCCATCAAATTAATCCTGGTTAGATATTCATTTGCGCTGTATACCCCTGCCAGATTCTCTCCCGGAATATTCAAAAACACCGGAAGACCTGCTCCAGTGCCAATAAAAACAGCATCATATTCTTCTCTCAGTTCATCTAACATGACAGTTCTTCCAACTACAACATTCTTCTCTATTACTACTCCCATGTCGATTAAACCTTGTATTTCATTCATTACAATACTCTTGGGTAATCTGAATTCGGGAATCCCGTAAGTCAAAACGCCCCCGGGCATATGAAAAGCTTCGAATATCGTTACTTCAAAGCCGGCTTTTGCACAATCAGCAGCACAAGTAAGCCCTGCCGGGCCACTTCCTATAACCGCAATTTTTCCTCCGTTTTTGGTAATTGCCTTAGGTATTTCTCCCTGGGATATTTTATAGTCCCCTACAAATCTTTCAAGTGCTCCTATCGCGACTGGATTTCCCAACTTATTGAGCACACATTTTTCTTCACACTGAGTTTCTTGGGGGCATACCCTTCCGCATATTGCCGGTAGCAGATTTGATTCAGAAATGACACTACCAGCCCCGCCAAAATCCTTTTCTCTCATTTTTTTAATGAACCCCGGGATATTAATACCCACCGGGCATCCACTTATGCAGGGTGCAGTCTTGCACTGCAAGCATCTCATGGCTTCATTTACCGCGACTTCCTCGGTAAAGCCCAGACTGACCTCTTTAAAATTCTTCCCTCTTTCAACAGGATCTTGTTCTAAAGGTTTATTCCGTTTTTGAACTGCCATATTTTCTCCCTATCTATATTCTTTATTGAAGATTTAATATATCTGAAAACTTGTTTTATACACTACGCATCCCAAGATTTTCTCTAATTTTTTTGCATTCCCCTTATTTTGCAGAGATGATCCTGTTCGAATTCTTTATAAAACTTAGATCTGGCCTTTGCCTCAGCAAAATCAATTAGCTGGCCATCAAATTCAGGGCCGTCAACACAGGCATACAAGGTCTTTCCGCCAACTGTTACTCTACAACATCCACACATTCCAGTACCATCAACCATTACGCTATTCATGGATACTATCGTCTTAACGTCATAGTCTTTGCTTACCTTGCATACTGCTTCCATCATTGGAAGGGGTCCTACTGCAAGTATTGCATCAAATTTCTCGCTCTCTAATAATTCCTTTACTTTATTTGTCACAAAACCTTTCTCTCCATATGATCCATCATCAGTC
>Ga0209723_1006280_pt1 | contig 11569 bp, 10 predicted proteins | sample BiotimSIPDNA_2_FD_185750 | JGI IMG/M metagenome (GOLD analysis project Ga0209723, IMG submission 185750) | Anaerobic biogas reactor microbial communites from Washington, USA - Biogas_R2 time_0 SIP DNA (SPAdes) (version 2) | ecosystem: Engineered > Bioreactor > Anaerobic > Unclassified | place... | reverse complement strand
TTGGTCTCCACATCCTGAGGTTGAAGTACGGTTCCAAGCCCGCGGACATGAGTACCAGCTGATCAAACGCTTCGCCGGCCAGAGTGGCACCACTCGACTAACGATGATCGGCGGCGCGACGTGGCAGGGCGACGAGGCCCAGGATCGGCTGACGGAGTTGCTCGGCGTTCCAGACGTGGGTGGCGGCCGCAACATTCTCGAGAGGGTATGCAAGCAATGGGCCCACCTGTGGGTGTGGCAGGGTGTGAGCGGGGGCGACCCCGCGGCACAGCTTGTGGCGCAGCAGACGTGCCTGCTGCAGCAGCTCCAGGAATCCGGCGGAGCGGTGGCCATGCAGTCAGCCGTCGATGGTCGAGTTGCCGCTCGTTTCTCGCAGTTGAGAAAGGACCTGTTCACTCAGGGAGGGGTCGCAAAGCGCGGCTCCGAGCTGGATCTTGCCCAAGCACAGGTCAGTCAGCTGGAGACCACGGTGGCCGCTGCTGGGGAACGGGTGGTCGAACTTCGCTCAGCGGCCGAGGAGTACGAGGAGGCAGTGGCCACCATCGCTGCGTCCTCCGCAGCTCTCGAAACCCTGTCGACGCAGTTGCAGCGGGTCGAAAAGGACATCGAGAAGCTGAAGGAGCTGCAGCGGGCGGAAGAGACCCAGAGCAGCGCCGTCGACACTGCCCGCGAGAAGGTGGATCTGCTCGTGAAGGTCGAGGAAGACATCACGAAGCTCCAGGAAGCAGTCGACGAGTTGCAGCGGTCCTTGGAGCCCGCAGAGGCCGTGCTCAACGCGACGGAGGAGAAGTACGGTGATTGCCGCAGACAGAGCAAAGAGGCCGATCTGATCTATGACCGATTCATTGCACGAACCCGAGAGGCGCGGCTCAGTAAGGAGTTGGCCGAAGCATGTGTTGGTCTGTTTCAGAAGAACAATCGTCTCCAAGAGCTGCAGACACGCGTGGCCCATGTGTCGGGCCTGCAGGCGAAGCTGAAAGACATTCAGGGAGAACTGGCGCGCCTAGCGCCCCTGGAGGAGGAAGAGTTCAAGAGCCTGCAGGATCTCGAGGTTGCGATTGGACAGGCGCGCGCCGCCCTCGGTGGGATGGCGACGGAGGTGGAGGTCATCACCGCGGAGGAGCCGGTCCGTCTCGGGGACGACACTATCTCTCGCGGTGACCGGCGCACCATCACAGATCCGACGATCCTTCAGGTGGGAACGGCACAGCTCAAGGTGTTCCCAGGAGGCGGAGACAGCCTTTCACAAGCGCGAGAGCGGCTGCGTCTGCTGACGGAAGAGCTTCAGCAGACACTCGACCTGAAGGGGCTTGCGTCGACGGAACAAGCGGCTGAGGTGTTTGTTCAGCGCAAGGATCTCAACGCCGAGGCAGACACTATCAGAGCCGCTCTCCGGGAATGGGATCCCGAAGACCTGAGCGAAGAGGTGCAGAAGGCCGATCAGGCGGTTCAAGCGGCTCTAGCGGACGTGCAGCGCCGCGCCGATCAGATGGGTGAGGAGAAACGTCCCCTGACTCTGGATGAAGCGATGAAATGGCTGGGGGAGGCCGAGAACAGGCTCCAGTCTGCAGAGCTGGCAGAAGAGCAGGCCGGTCGGGTACGAGGCGGTCTCCAGGAGCGGTGTCGCGTTCTGGAGGATGAGCTTGCCGCGAAGCAGGCGGCAATAGCTGAGGACAGGAAGCTATTGGTCGAGTCTCGCGCACAACTCAACCTGCTGGTCGCCAACCACGGCACAGAGGGTCTGCGGCGGCGGGCTCTCGAAGAAGCCCGCAGGATGAGAGACGAGGCCGAGACTCATCTCGCGACCACGAAGGAGGCCATCGCGGCGCTGCAGCCCGATCTGCTGAAGGCCGATTGCGACCGGCTTCAGCGCGCGCTGCGCGAGGCGGACGCTCAGAAGCAAACGGCCATCACCGGGCGAGCGGTCAGCCACGAGAAGCTGCGTTCTGAAGGGACCACTGACCCTGCCGCCGATCTTTCGCTGGCCGAAGCCCGGTTGGCTGCTGCCTCCGAAAGCCTGGCCAAGGTTGAACGCAGGGCCAACGCTATCGCCTTGGTGGACGATCTGTTCCGAGAGGAACAGCAGGCGCTGGCCGATCAGTTCTCACAACCCCTGGCGGAGAGGATCTCCGAGTATCTCCAATCGCTCTTCGGCCCTGGCGCCAAAGCGACTGTCGCGTTTCGAGACAACTGCTTCCAGAGCATCGAACTCGTCCGCCAGGCCGATGAAGGAGCGATTGAGTTTTCCGCGCTGAGTGGTGGAACACGCGAGCAGGTGGCTGCGGCAGTACGTCTCGCCATGGCGGAACTCCTGGCGGCCGACCACGATGGCTCTCTACCGATCGTGTTCGATGACTCCTTCGCCTATTCAGACCCAGACCGAGTCCAAACGCTGCAGCGAATGCTGGACCTGGCAAGCAGGCGGGGACTCCAGATAATCGTCCTGACGTGCAATCCGGCGGACTACACGGCCCTTGGGGCTCACCAGACTGTGCTGCGGGCCGACCATGTGGCGGAACACTAGGGGCTACGAGAACGCACCTCTGTTAGGTAGGCACGAGAATGAAGGCAATTGATCACCCGTTCACCACGATCATCAACAAGCTGACGCTTTGGCCTCGGCGTAGGCAGGTTCCATGACTCAGGGCACCTCGGTTCCCTTCAGCGAGTTTGTTCAGTACGCAGGCGACGACGCGACCCGGTGGTCGCAGTTGGCTGGAGGGACTCTCGTTCATCGGATACTTGGGGATGGCCTCATAGAGGACGTCGTGTTGTTCGAGGGGCAACGGAGGATCGTCGCTGTCTTCGACTCGGACGATGGTCAGCGGCGGAAGAAACTCAGCGTTCAGGCTCTGCTTGATTTGCAGCGCGTGATCGAGGTCAGGGTCCCTGGGGATTCGGCAGAGTTGGTCGAGTTGAAACAGCGGTTTGACCAGCGTGCGCATAAGATGGTGAGGCTCAAGGAACTCGCGGCCAAGTTCAAGCTACCGTCTTGCTCGGTCAGGCCCTCTGCCAAGCTACTCGAGACCCTCGACCTGATGGACGCCGGTAAGCCTCTTCCGACTGGGTGCGTAACCTGGCTGCGGGGCAATCAGGACAGAGCCCTAGTCAAGCTTCTAGCGGACTACCGATACCGTGAATACCGCGCCACTCGGGATCCGTGGACTCTTGCTGAGGCGTCGGCGTTGTACCGAGATGCAGGTCTAGCCGGACACTCCATCAAGGTTACAGACGGTTTCACGCCGGCTGGTGCAGCCGCGGCCGCGTCGGCGGCTGTATTGAACAGCAGAGCGGCGGCTCTCGCGGACGCTGACAGAGTTGATGAGAGCTACCAATGCGCCCATCAGGCACTGGTATTAGACCCTGAAAGCGCGTATGTCTCCAATCTTCTCGGTCGTCTGGAATACATACGTGGACATGCTGAGCTTGGAGATGCCTACTTCGCTAGGGCCGAGGCGGCAGAGAATGGCTCGGTGCGTGTTGATGCTCAGCGCAAACGAGCCTTGGAGGCGGCGAAGGGCGAGATCAAGAGGGATCTTGCGCGATTTCTTCTGGAGAAGGACCCAAAGCGCTACGCGTGGGCGAAGAGGCATCTGCAGCAGGCGCCCGGCTCTCCGTAGGACGGGAGGAACTCCGGTGCATGACTACAACGCCAACCAGCCACCAAAAGCCGCCGTACTGCATAAACCAGGAGGTAGGACATGACCGAGCCGACCGCAGACGAATCAACCCTGAAGACCGAAGTCCAACGCCAACTCGACGAGGCGAAGGAGTTCGCCAAGACCCTCAGCCCCGAGGAAGCGCGGAGCGGTGACTGGTTCCTCAAGCTTCTGAGCCAAGTGACCAAGGCCTATGACCGGAACGCCAGGGCCACCTACTTCCAGAAGAAGTATCCAGGACTCCCTGCCGACGGCATTGCCGACACCCTGCTTTCGGTGGCTACGCGTTACGCCGCCATCACCGGCGCGGTCACGGGGGCCGCGGCAACGGTCGGGGTCGTGACTGCCCTACCAAGCGGTGGGGCGACGTTGGCGGTATTCCTGGGCAGTCTTGGCGCCGAGATGTTGGCCCTTTCAGCCATCCAGATGCGTCTTGTGCTGGACATGTCGGTTGTCTATGACCTGCAACTCGACCCCGAGGATCCGGAAGACGTGCTGATGATCTTCGGCTATGCAGTCGGAATCAAGCCGGCGGACGTGGTGGGAGCCGGGGTGTCAAGGGCGGCAGGGGTCGTGACCAAGAGTTCCATCAAGAAGCATCTGAGTAAGCAGACCCTACAGGGGGTTCAGAAGTTCGGCCAGCGGATTGGTGTGAAGATTCTTCAGAGAACCGTGATCAAGTACGCCGTTCCCCTGGTATCAGCCGCGGCGGGCAGCGGCTTCAACTACGTGACTACCAAGTCACTTGGGGAGATCGCCAAGAGGCACATGAAGAACCGCGGCAAGGTTACCGATGAGCTGCGGGCTGCCGTGTCGAAAAGCAGAGCCTACGAGCTGGCGGTCCCGGCCGCGGCCATGTTCATGGCCCGCTCTGACGGTTGCGTCGACGCCAAAGAGAAGGAGCTTTACAAGGCCATGCTCTCCCGGATGTCGTTCGACGACCATTCGCCAGATGACTTCGACCGGCTCGTGCGAGACAAGGACAGCATCTTGGACGCGATCTCGAAGATCGAAGACCACGACATGCTCGAGGCCTTGGTCGAGATCGTGACTCTCATGGCCATCTACGACGGCGCGATCGTCCCGGAGGAGCACGAATGGCTGCTCTGCGTCGCTGAGGCGGCGCACGTGCCGATCGACCTGACCGAGGTCGAACGTCGCGCCCGCGAATACGAGACGGTGATCAAAGAGACCCTTGCCGGCAAGGCGCAGGACCTGGCCGGTGATGCTGCCGGTGTGGCAAAGGATAAGCTCAGGAACGTGTTCGGACGAAGCGAGCGCTGGCGGACTCAGGAATGATTGGAGACGCATACGGGTGCTCGTCCTCTCCAACACCCTGGGGAAAGAGGGAGGTCTGTTGGACGTCGAAACCTTGATCGAGCGCTTCATGAACATCAGGACCCATCCTCGCGCCCGGCACAAGCCTCTGTTGCTGTTGCTCGCGCTCTCGCGTGTCCAGCACGGCGAAAGCCAGTTCATCTCGTACGCTGCTCTCGAACCCGTGTTGCGGAGACTGCTAATCGAATACGGCGATCTGACATCCACGGCGCATCCCGAGTATCCGTTCTGGTGGCTGCAAACCGACGGTATCTGGCAGGTCGAGGGCGCAGAAGACGTGCCGCGCCGAGCAAGAGACAACGCTCCCACCGCGGCCGGGCTTCGCCGGAGCAAGGCAAGGGCGGGTTTCGCCGACGACGTGCAGCGCTCTCTCGAGCAAGACGAGGACCTGCTGATGGACGTGGCCCGTGGACTACTGGACGAATTCATTCCCCAGGCCTATCACGATGCTCTTATTGCGGACCTGGACCTCAGGATTGCGTAGGTGTTATCAGCAGTCTCCACCGGATGTGGAGCGGTCGGGTTGTGGAACCCCTCGCTGCAGTTGAGCACGGTAAGTCGGGCATCGTATCCGGCGGCCGCTCGACCAGCGACAATGCTGCGATGGCCTGTACGATCGTCGACACGCAGATGGGAGGAAGCCGAACGCGCAGGGAATTCTCGGCCGCCGATGACGCTAACGATGTCTCAAGCGGCTGAGATGCTCGGCATTCCTCGTGCAGCCATGCAGAAGAGGTTCGCGCGCAAAGAGTTCAAGAGCGTGCACAGGCTGGGCAAGAAGCCGTTTCTGCTCGTGCTGCGCAGCGAGGTAGAGGAACGCGCCGATGAGGCCTACCGGGTGGCACATCCCTCCAAACCGATCGAATGCGACGAAAAGGAGTAGTCAGATATGTACTACCATCGTGCCCTCGATGACGAGTTCTTCAACCTGCTGAAGGAGGGTTGTCCGCTCAGGCCGCTCGTCGATCTTACCCGCGAGAAGTGGCAAGGCCGGGATGTGTATCTGGACCTGCAGTTTCGCGGAGACACCATCAGCTTCTACGCCGGGCTGACCACGTTGCTGCAGATCCGGAGGGACAAAAAGGGCAACCTTCGGCCTAGGGCCGCTGCCGCGTATTGCCTGCGAGAGCATGGCGTGCGCGCCCTCTACCGTCCCGGAGAGTTCTCTGACCTCGTCTGCCATGCCGGGCAGTACTTGGAGCGGGTTGAGGTCAGGAAGCGGTATCTCAGTGGCGAGGGCCTCTGTCAGAACTGGCTTTCCTATCGCTATGGGCAGCGAAGGCGCACCGGGTGCGGTGAACCCGTGGCCATCGACCGCGAAGTAGTCGTGGGGTACACGGATACTGCGGAGCAAGACCTGATGTGGACTGAACCAATCAGGAAAGAAGCTCTAGGGCTCCTAGAGCAAATCAGCAAGGCCAATCCGGAACTCTACGGACGTGATCTTCACAAGCACCCCCTGGGGGATGAGCTCGACCTTCTGATGTGGGAGCCCCCCGGCACCTTCCTGCTTGCTGAAGTCAAGGGCCGCAAGAATGCACATGGCATCTACATGGCACCGATTCAGGTGACGGCATACACCATGGTGTGGAAGCGTTTCGCGGAGCCGAAATCGCTTGCCGACCTCGAGAGGTTGGTCGACCAGAAGCGCGAACTTGGGCTGATCGCTATGGACGACGACGAATGGCAGTCTTTTGAAGCCTCACTGTGTAGTCCGGAGTTCGTACCGGCCCTCGTGGTAGAGAGGCCCAATCGGGCGAGCTCCTGCTGGAAACGCCTGGGCGAGGTCATCAAGCACACATCTGATCACTGGCCGGCGGGCTGGGGCACACCGTTCGTGGACTCCCTTAGAGTCTACGCGGCTTGTGACTCCGAGGATGGGTGGACCGATGTGACCGACGACTTCCGCGAATGGGGTCGCGCTTGAGAATCACCATCCATCGAGGTGCGCACGAGATCGGCGGCTCCTGTGTCGAGTTGGTCTCGGCCGGAGGCAGCCGGATCCTCCTCGATCTGGGGATGCCTCTAGCCCGTCCTGACGGTTCGGAGTGGCCCAAGGGAACGGCCCTTCGGCCGAGCAACGAGCTCCGGGCGGAAGGGCTGCTGCCCGACATCCGCGGCTTGTACGCCGGCGACCACCCGTCGGTCGAAGGTCTGGTGCTTTCCCACTCCCATATCGATCACTATGGCCTCGCTCACCACATCCACCCGGAGGTGCCGGCGTTCGGTAGCCCCGGAACGCTCGCTGTCCTCCGTGCGTCGCAACTGTTCTTGCCGGGCACGGCCATTCCGACGGTTCTCCGTGAACTCACAGCGGGTAGTCCGACCAAGATAGGCGACTTCATGGTGACGGCCATCCCCGTCGATCACTCGGCGCCGGCTTCCTGCGCAATCCTTGTCGAGGCGGATGGGCAGACGATCCTCTACTCTGGCGACCTGCGCGCGCATGGACCCCACCCTTCGCTCTTCGCCGGTCTGTGCGAGATCTGCACCTCGCCGGACGTACTCATCCTCGAAGGTACTACGGTTGGTCAGCCGGCCGGCGCCCACGGGTACTCGAGTGAGGCCGAAGTGCAGTCCAAGCTCACGGCCCTCTTCGCCGAGCACACCGGACTCGTGGCGCTTGCCGCATCCGGGCAGAACGTCGATCGCTTGGTCTCCATTTACAGAGCCTGTGTGGCAACCGGCAGACAGCTCGTCATCGACCCTTATCAGGCCTACATACTGCATGTGCTTGCCCCGATCTTCGGCGATCTGCCTCGCTTTGACTCCCCGGGTGTGCGTGTCAGGTTCGTGCAGAGTCAGGTGGGAACGCTGAAGGCGGCCGGCAGGTTTGATCTGGCCTGCGAAATGTCGCGTGCGGCCAAAGTCACACGGGAACAACTCTACAGCGAGCCGGGGGCCTATGCGCTTCTCGCCCGGTCCAATCGAGCCACTCTCGATCTGCTCTCCCGGGTTCCCCACCCGGAGGAAGTGGGCGTAGTGTGGTCGATGTGGAGGGGGTACTGGGAGAAGGCGAACCCCCTCAAGACCTTCTGTACCACCCATGGCATCGAGCCGCACTTCATCCACAGTGGAGGCCACGCTCATCCTGAGGACCTCAGGCGTCTCGTTGACGCCCTTCGCCCGAGGGCCGTCGTTCCCATCCATACGCAGAACGCTGCACAGTTTCGCGAGGACTTACCGAGCGTCTCGCTTCTGGACGACGGCCTGCAGGTCGAACTGACCGACCTGCCGCAGCACATTCAGGCGCACAGCCAGAAGGAGTGCCAGACCGGCCCCGCCCGCGTGGTCGTGCTGTCGGACTGTCACGGATACCCTCAGACCATCCGCGATGCGCTCGCCCATTTCGCCGAGAACTACGGTCCCTTCGTGGACGGCACGGACCGGCTGGTGTTCGCCGGCGACTTCCTCGATCGTGGACCTGATCCGGCCGGTTGTCTGGAGGCGCTCCAAGAACACGACGCAGTGATGCTGGTCGGTAATCACGACCAGGCCGTAGGGTTGGGCTACCGGATCGCCGACCAGGACGAGGACAGCCGGCGCTTCGAGCCTTGGATCAGGGAGAGACTGGAGAGCGGGCGCGTGCGCCTCGTCACCGTGGAGCAGGGAGTGCTGATCAGTCACGCCGGCGTGTCGTCTCAGTACCAAGCCGACCTCGATGAGGTGTGCCGCGGAGATCTGGAGCTCTTCGCGCGCCGGCTGTGCGATGAGTACGTCGAGGCGATCAGGGACCAACTCAAGAATGGCAGGAGAACGCCTTCACCGCGAATACTCGATGACTTCGCGCCGCACCGCTATCCGACACATCGAGGGAGCCCGGGGCCGCAGCGACCGGAGGATCCCAACGGCCCTCCCCCGCTGCTGACCGGCCCGCCCCACATAGTCGGTCATCGCGCGCCCGAGGACACGCGCGAATCATACCGGTACCGTGGCGTCGGCATCTACCAGATCGCCCTGCCCTACGGTGCGCTGGACACCGGCTACTTCCGGTACGCGGTGATCGACGGGGGCAGAGTGAGCGTCGAGTCAAACTGGCCACCGCCGCGGCCACCGGACGGGCGGCACTCCGAGCCTCACCACGTGGTGCAGTGTTCTTCTGCCTCTCCTGGGTCCCACCGAACCGCATCGAAAGGACGTGCAAAGGGCCATGAGCAGCCGATCTGACCTCGAGGATCTGTTCCCGAATCTCGAAGATGATGAGGCTTCATCCGACCTTCCCTTGGACCTCGTCAAGCGAGCTCAAGGGTGCCTGCTGGGGCAACTGGCCGGGGATTCTCTGGGGAGCCTGGTCGAGTTCGAGAGCGAGGACTCCATCAGGCGGCGGTACCCAGAGGGCGTCTCCCGACTGGCAGACGGCGGAACCTGGGGCACCCTGGCCGGTCAACCCACCGACGACTCTGAGTTGGCCCTCATGCTGGCCCGGTCCATCATCCGCCACGGGGGGTTCGACGCGGCTGAGGCGGCTGTCGCCTACGCTCGTTGGTACGGCTCGTCCCCGTTCGACTGCGGGAACACCACGGCCCAGGCGTTGCGCCCGGCGCACGCCGCGCTTGTGGGCGGCGACGGCACCGAGGGGGTGGCCGCGGTCGCGAGGAGTCGGGCCAGCGGCGAGAGTCAAGCGAACGGGGCGCTCATGCGAGTGAGTCCCTTGGGGATCTTCGCCCATGGTCTCCCGGCGGATGTCTGCGCGGACCTTGCACGTCAGGACGCCCTCATCACGCACCCGCACGAGGTGTGCCAGGACGCAAGTGCCGTCTTCGTCGTCGCCATCGCCCGTGCCATCTCTACCGGCGCGAGCGCGAGCGAGACCCACGAGTTCGCGAAAGAGTGGGCACGCGGCGCGGTGGGCGCGACCGTCCGTCGATGCCTGGAGGAGAGCGCCGAGAGCGCTCCGCCGGACTTCCAAGACCATCAGGGCTGGGTGCTCATAGCGCTGCAGAACGCGTTCTGGCAGCTGCTGCATGCCCCCAGTCTGGAGCACGGGGTGTGCGACACGGTCATGCGAGGGGGCGACACCGACACCAACGCCGCCATCGCCGGCGCCCTACTGGGAGCGGTCCATGGCTCGGACGCCATACCCGAGCAGTGGCGGCAGGCGGTCTTGTCGTGCCGGCCAGAGCAGGGACGCCCGGGGGTCCGCAGACCTCGACCGAGACCGTTCTGGCCGGTGGATGCCCTCCTGGTCGCTCGGGTGTTGGCGGAATTGGGTAGCATGGGCCACTGAGGGACCCCAGAGGACCAGAGGCGGGGCGACAATCGACCGCTGCGGGAAAGTTGTGCGACGCTACCGACGGGCAGACAAGAGCCCGCGCCGGTTCAGGCAGAGTCCGCCACGTTTCCTGTTCCGCGCTATATTGCCACCGCATGGTTGAGGCCGACGTGAACCGGGACCCAGGTCAGTACCGCGAGACAAGCGACGCGCGTGACGCCGAGATGGTCTCGTACCTGATCGACGTCCTCCTTCTTCATCGGGAAGCCGCCTTCTCGAGCGAGGAGTCATGTCCTGAGAAGAACGCGCTGATGCAGTGGAGCCAGGTCGGTAGGGCAATGCTCGACCAACACCCGGTGCAAGAATGACGCCCAAGATCATCAACTTCTACCACCGCTACGACTCGCACGGCGAGCTCTCGAACTTCGCAGAGTACCCCATCACTTTGGAGGGGCTCCAGTGGCCGACGTCTGAGCACTACTTCCAGGCGCAGAAGTTTGCCGGCACGAAACACGCTGAGCGGATACGGCTGGCGAAGCACCCCAGGACCGCTGCGAAGATAGGCAAAGACCGGACGCTTCCCCTGCGGGCTGATTGGCCGCGTGTGAAAGAGGACATCATGTTCGAGGCGCTCCGAGCCAAGTTCACCCAGCACCAGAATCTCCGTGATCTGCTGCTCTCGACGGGGGACGCGATCCTAGTCGAACACACGCGGAACGACTCCTACTGGGGAGACGGTGGCGATGGGAGTGGGAAGAATCGACTCGGCGTACTCCTCATGCGTTTGCGTGAGGAGTTGAGGGGCTGCGACGAATCAGTTGCTTCAGCCGACCCCGAATCGACCGAGTGAACTCGGGAGGCGAGCCGCGAAGGCTCAGCCGGTTTCTCACTTGCTACCGGCTGTCGCGCATGACGCACGACATGTCGTCCGTCGGACAAGGCATGCTCGGGAGGACCGTATCTCGGAATCCTGCCTCGCCTGTCGACCAGCCGAGGTACAGCATCGGGTGCCGGAAGTCGGGTACTCTCGAGATGGGAGAGGAGGGGTCTGCGTGCACTGCCGAACAGAAGTTCTCGTAGTCAGCGCGACCGCTCGGCGGCGTTTTCGTGCTATAGGAATGCACCAGCATCACCGCCACACTCGCATGGAAGTCCCGTGCTGTGAGAAGAGCCGACGCCGTGCGGTGTAGCAGCTGGTAGCGAACGTCGTCTTTAAGCAGACCTGTGAGACCCAGTACTCCGTGAAGATAGCCGATTCTCTGGTGCGTATTCCGCCCCAAACCGATCAGCGATTCCACGTCATGCCGATCACCTAATCCACGCCATGCCGATCAGCCAGTACGCTCCATGGCGATCGGCC
>Ga0209723_1006279_pt1 | contig 11576 bp, 9 predicted proteins | sample BiotimSIPDNA_2_FD_185750 | JGI IMG/M metagenome (GOLD analysis project Ga0209723, IMG submission 185750) | Anaerobic biogas reactor microbial communites from Washington, USA - Biogas_R2 time_0 SIP DNA (SPAdes) (version 2) | ecosystem: Engineered > Bioreactor > Anaerobic > Unclassified | place... | reverse complement strand
TGGAGAAGGAACTGCCTGACTTCCTGTTTTATCACAATGTCAAACACACCGTTGATGTGGTCACCGAGGTAGAACTCATCGGTTGGGCTGAGGGGTGTACTGACGAGGAGATACTGCTTCTGAAGACAGCGGCGCTGTTCCATGACGCAGGTCATACGGTATCTTATGACGATCACGAGTATCATGGCACCCTGCTGGTGAAAGAGATGTTGCCGGCGTACGGGTACAGTGAGGAGCAGCTGGAAAATATCTGCAGGATCATAATGTCAACCAAGCTTCCGCCGAAGCCCGGTGATCTCCTCGAACAAATAATATGTGACTCAGACCTTGATTACCTGGGCCGAAGTGATTTTATCCCGGTGTCCAATACACTTTACGAGGAGCTCAAGGCGCAGGACAAGATCACCAATCTGAATGACTGGAACAAGATGCAGGTGAAGTTCATCTCCGGGCACCAGTACTTTACAGCTACGGCCCGTCAACTGAGGGAGGTGAATAAAAAACTCCAGATTGAGAGAATCAGGAGTTTAATTACAGAAAGCTGATCATCCTTTGGCTGCAGGGCTATCTTATCACCAGCATTTTTGTCACTCCGGCCAGGGTTCCGTCTTCGTTTGCGCAAAACACGAGGTAGACTCCCGTTGCCACTCTCTGTGACCGGTAGTTTCGCAGATCCCATACTGCCTGCCCGCCAAGGGATTTTGTCTCATAGACCAGGTTGCCGCTCACATCTGTTATCTTCACCGATGAGTTTCCGACGAGGCCTGTTATTGTGACCACGCCATTGAAATCTTCCCTTACCGGGTTGGGGAAGGCATAGATACCGGAGAAATCTTTTTTTCCTGATGTTGCTTCGCCGCGGTACGAGATAATGCCTTCGGATGTGCCGAACCACACATCACCGGTGACTCCGTTAACAGCTATTCTTACGATATTGTCAGAAAGGAGGGGGCTGTTGGTTGTGGTGAAGTGAGCCAGCTCCTTCCTGCCATCGTCAGACATAAGAAATGCACCGGCACTGAGCGTCCCGAACCATTTTCTGTTGGCGCCGTCAACGGCAACAGCTGTCACCGTTTCGGTACCGAGCAGATAATCAGCAAGTCCTGATCCGTCGTTTCTTGGTATCTTGACGCGGGAGGCTCTTATTTCAGAGCTGAAAACCTTGCCCGTATTATAGAATACTGCCGGTCCCATGTCTGTTCCCACCCATATGTTTCCGTCAAGGTCAACGGCGATCGAAAAGAGGTTGTTCATGATTTGCCCGTCGGCATCCTGAACCTGCAGCCTGATAAACCTGTCATCTGAAGTATTTGAGGGAGTTCCTGCCGGGTCATAGACAAGAAGTCCGTTACCGCGCGGCAGTACCACCCATATGTATTGATTCCGGTCAATAACCATATCTCCAGCCACATCCATGTTAAGGTTCACCTCCGTGATGATCCAGTTGCCGTCAGGGGTGAGTGCCTTCAGGTTGCCCTGCACTCCTGTCTGGGTCATCCAGAGGTTGCCCGGCAGGTCCCAGGCAAGGCCGCAGATGCGTGAGTAGTTCTCTCCGGGTATGATGCTTGACAGCGGGGAGTTGTACTGGTTGTAGTTTTGAACCAGCCTGCCATCGAGGAATTCATAGAGGCCGTTGCCCCATGATGAAACGAAGAGGTGATTTTCATTGGCGGGATCAATTGCGGCCCGCATTGCATCTCTGTCAGCTTCGCCGTAGAGTATATGGCTTTTCCAGGAATTGGCCGAGCCGGTAAATACCTGAAGCGGCCTGTAGACGTTGCCCCACGCGTTGTCAACCGTTCCTCCGGTGACACAGAAGCTGTTACCTGAAAAGACAATGTCTGCAACGTTGGATGTATACGGACCGGCGATAGCGTGGTTCCTGAAATCTGTAAAGTTGGTGGTTGATACCAGGCCCACGGAAGCGTCAGCCACCCACAGATCCTGGCCTGTGGTCAGTGCGCCGTTCGGAGAGGCTCCGGCCCATCCATATCCTGTTATCTCCCGGGTGACAGCACCCTGCGGAGAGAGAATTCTCAGGGAAGAGGAGAGTGAAACCATCACACGGTTGCCGTCGCTGTCAAGAGCCCTGATTGTTCCGGCAGGCTCGGTGGCAATCAGGGTGGCAGGCTGGCCCGGCGTGACAAGAAATAGAGAATCAGCCGAAGAGGCAGGTCCGTTTTTGCCCGGTTTGCATATCATCAGGCCGGTGCCTGCAGAAGCTATCATGCCGTATTCTGATATTGGTTCAGGAAGGTCATCAAGCAATTCCCAGTTACCGAAATAGGAGAGACCCTGCCGGCTCACCGGTGCAGACCATACTCCCCTGGCGGTGGCGGCATAAACCCGGTCACCCAGTATGACAGCTTCGTTTACGCTGTTTGTTTCCCCGTCAGGCCCGGGTCTCCAGGTGTCGGCAACATACCTGCCACGGATGTCAATCACAACAATTCCGAAGCTGGCCGTCAGCAGGGCCCTGCTTCCGCTGACAGTCACTCCGTAAATCTCCTTCAGACCCGGTATGTACTTGTTTTTAATGTCAGTCAGAGTGGTGATGACCCCGTTTTTCAGGATGTCTATCCCCGTGCTGCGGTAGACGATGATAAGCGACTCTTCCGCTTCACACCATGCAACCAGTGCGACAGCTGTCTCCGTCAGTCCTGATACCCTTGAGAGTGATGAGTTAGCACCGCTGCCCGGATCATGGACGAGCACCGCGGAGCCGGTAGATGAATATATTTTCCCGCCGCCGGCGGATATTGAATATGATCTGCTATAAGGGAGGTGATCAGTCCATGATCCTACGCTCCCCTGACCGGATACCAGGAGAGAGGATAATGCAAGACAGAGGAGAGAGCAGATTCGTTTCATTTTATGGCCTTTCATTTTCCGGCGCCGGTCTGTTTCTGATCACTGAGGAAGCCGATAAGCTTCCTCATGGCTTTGGCCCTGTGCGAGACCCTGTTTTTTTCGCTCAGGGGTATCTCGGCAAAAGTGAGGTCATATCCAGAGGCTAAAAAGACGGGGTCATAACCAAACCCGCCGCTGCCTCTTCTTTCCCTGATGATTTCACCTTCAACCGTACCCTCGAAGAGATACTCCGAGCCATCAAGAATCAGTGCGATTACAGTTCTGAACCGGGCGCTTCTTTCAGTCATATCCTTCATCTCGCGGAGGAGTTTTTCGATGTTGTCATCAAAGCTTTTGCTTTCGCCTGCATACCTTGCCGAGTGCACACCGGGTGCACCGCCCAGGGATGGTACTTCAAGTCCTGTGTCATCTGCGAAGACGTTCAGCCCAGTCTTTTCATGTACATACCTTGCCTTGAAGAGGGCATTCTCCTCAAGTGTTTCGGCTTCCTCGGGAATATCTTCAGTGATACCCGTGTCAGCAAGTCCGAGAATCGTGAAATTGTCATCAAGAAGATCATTTATCTCCTTGATTTTATGCTTATTGTTGGTTGCGAATACAAGTTCCATAATCTGAAGGGTAAAAGACAAAATTAATCATTGCATCGTGATGCAGCCTTTCAGGCATACCAAAACCGGAAAATATTAGTTTATTTTGGTAGAGATCACCAGATTAAAATCCTCTATGGTTATCAGCCATTTCCGCGGGTTCAAAATGGTTTGCACCCTGCTCTGTGCGGGTGTATTCACAGCTGTATCTGCGGCCGTGTCTGTGGCTGTGTCTGAATCTGCGGCTGCAACTGTGTCTGCGGCTGTGGCCATGTCTGAATCTGCGGCTGCGGTTGTCTCTGTGGCCATGTCTGAATCTGCGTCTGTGTCTGAATCTGCAACTGTGTCTGCGGCTGTGGCCATGTCTGAATCTGTGTCTGTGTCTGCATCCGCGGCCGTTTCTGTATCTGCATCCGTGGCCGTATCTGCGACTTATCCGGGTCAGGGGTCAGGCATGTTGTCTGAGGCTTGTCCGGGTCAGGGGCCCGGTCTGCAGTCTGAGGCATGTCCTGATCAGGTGCCCGGTCTGCAGTCTGCAAGGAGTTTGACCGTCATGAACACTGCACTGTCAGCAGGCGGCGTTTCCGCTCAATCAATAATCCGGCCTTCAGGCAGGTTGACCGGCATTTACCTCTATCAGTCAGGGCATATGATTGACACGGCAGAGACTGTACCTGTCCTGAGATACCGTGACGGAATTGTATTCACCATGGAGGATGATGCGCTTGTTGAGTACTCCTATTTCATGGCTGGGCCTGACAGTGAATGGACTGTATGGACTGACAGGGCATACAAGGAGTACACGAACCTTGACGCGGGAAGATACACCTTCAAGTACCGTTACAGGGAGAAAGGCGCCGGAGACAGCAACGGCGGGGGTTCATTCAGTTTCAGGGTCAGGCCACCGTGGTATTTCTCACTCCTGGCGCTGATCATCTATCCGCTTTTGCTGATTGCCGGGGGTATCATGATGCGAAGACGGACGCACAGGCTCTACATGGAAAGACAGAGCAGGCTCGAACAGCTTATAGCGGAGAGAACGGAAGAGCTTCAGCATGAAAAGGAGAAGTCTGACAGCCTGCTTGCCAATATGCTTCCGAAGGGCACGGCTGAGGAGATAATGTCAAAGGGGAAAGCCGATAAGAGAAAATATAATTTTGTCACGGTGCTATTTTCTGATATCCAGGGATTTACGAAGATAGCTGAAGAAATGAACCCTGAGACACTGATTGATGAGCTTGATCGCTTCTTCTTTCATTTCGATTCGGTGGTGGAAAAATACCGGATAGAGAAAATCAAAACGATTGGAGACGCTTACATGTGTGCCGGAGGCATCCCGGAGCGGAACAGGACAAATCCGGTTGAGGTAGTTCTGGCAGCGCTTGAGATGCAGAAGTACATGCAGGAAATGAAGAGTGATCCGTCGAGGCCTGCAGCCCGATTCTGGGACATCAGGGTAGGAATACATACCGGAACGGTAGTTGCAGGTGTTGTCGGGCATAAGAAGATCACGTATGACATCTGGGGTGACACCGTAAACACTGCCAGCAGGATGGAATCGTCCGGAGAGGCAGGAAAGATCAACATCTCAGGCACCACTTACGAATTTGTGAAGGAGTTTTTTACATGTGATTACCGTGGCAGGATGCCGGTGAAGTACAAGGGTGACCTTGACATGTATTTCGTCACCGGGATAAGGCCTGAACTAAGGGAGCCTGACGGATCTCCGAACAGAAAGTTTCTTGCAAGGATTGAGATGATACGCATTCTCGATGTGGAGGAGCATGTCTTCTCCAGGTACTCTGAAATCGCTTCTCCGGACCTCTTCTTTCACAGCGCTGATTATATACGGAGCATATCATTGCAGGCTGACCTGCTTGCCAGGGCTGAGAATCTTCCTGACGAGGAATACATTCATCTGAGGCTGGCTTCAATTTTCATATACTTCGGTTATGCTTTTGACTACAATGACCCTGAGGCTGCTGCTCTGAAAAGAGCCGGTGAGATATTGTCATTTTATGGTTTTGGGCCGCACACACTCGAAGCGGTAAGGGAGCTTATTGCCTCGGCTTCTTCACCGGAACAGACCGGCATGGCCGGCCGTGTGCTTCATGATGCTGTATATGATTTTACCGGAAGGGTTGATTTTATTTCCATGGTTGATAAACTCTACAGAGAGGAGAAAGCCTACGGGAAGACAGGTGATCCGCAAGTCTGGTTCAGTGAGCTGGCTTCCAGGATCGGGGAAAACCGGTTCCTGACTGAAACAGCATGCAGGCTGAGGGCTGTGGCTGAGGATGAGCAGCTCAGGGCCCTCCGGGAGTTTGCCGGCGGACGGCTTGACAATGCTTAAAATCATTTGATACTTTGGTTTTAAAATGTACATTTGGGAAACCCAAAATTTAAGATCATGACAAATTTAGACTGGAACAATCTTCCATTTGGTTACATTAAAACAGATTTCAACGTAAGGTGTTACTATAAAAACGGCCAGTGGAGCAAGCCAGAGGTTTCGGATTCAGAGTACATCGACATCCATATAGCCGCAACAGGGCTTCACTATGGTCAGGAGGCCTTTGAAGGAATGAAGGCATACCGTGGCCGTGACGGTAAGGTAAGATTGTTCCGCTGGGATGAGAATGCAAAAAGACTTATATCATCGGCAAACGGAATCCATATGGCTCCGGTGCCCATGGAGCTGTTCAGGGAGGCTGTTGTCAAGGCGGTGAAGCTGAATGAAAAGTTTGTTCCTCCTTACGGTTCGGGTGCATCTCTCTATATCAGGCCGCTGTTGTACGGAAGCGGTGCAGAAGTAGGAGTAAAGCCGGCATCGGAATATACTTTCATAGTCTTTGTAACTCCCGTGGGCCCATATTTCAAGGGAGGCGTGAAGCCGGTTGACATGCTTATCTGCCGCGATGTTGACAGGGCAGCTCCGCTGGGCACGGGCAACATCAAGGTAGGAGGCAACTATGCAGCCAGTATGAGGGCCATCGTTAATGCCCGTGAGGGTGGCTATGGCAATGCGCTCTTCCTCGATGCCAGGGAAAAGAAATACATCGATGAATGCGGTCCGGCCAACTTCTTCGGAATAAAGAGCAATACCTACATAACCCCGAAGTCGGAATCGATCCTTCCTTCAATCACCAACAAGAGCCTTATTACCATTGCTGAAAGCATGGGGATAAAAACCGAAAGGCGCAGGATTCCTGTTGAAGAGCTTGCTGAGTTTGAGGAGACAGGCGCATGCGGCACAGCAGCCGTTATCAGTCCGATAGCTAAAATATTTGATCCCGATACCGGGAAGGTTTATGAGTATTGCAAAGACGGTAAACCGGGGCCTGTTTCGATGAAGCTTTTCAACAAGCTTGTGGGGATTCAGTACGGTGATGAGCCTGATGAATTCGGCTGGATGACCGAGGTGTAAGCTTTACGCTGCACACCGGTTATTTTATCTTTTAAGCCTAAATATCAAAAAATTGCATGGCTGCTGATGGAATTGGCGGTTTGTATGCTATTTTTGAGACAAATTTTTTAAAATGGCAAAATCGACGGGAGGGATATCCAGGTACAGACTAGGCAGTTCATATGTCACGCTCGTTGTAAGTGTTTCCCTGGTACTCTTCCTGCTGGGCATCCTTGGCATGGTGCTTATCAATGCCCGTCAGCTGTCAGATTATTTCAGGGAGAGTCTTTCGTTTACCATCATGCTGAAGGAAGACGCACGTGAGGCTGACATCAGGATGTTGCAGAAGGAGCTTGATGCCAAGCCTTACGTCAAGCTTACCAGATATGTTTCAAAGGATGTGGCGGCAATGAATCTGCGCGAGGAACTGGGTGAGGATTTCCTGGATTTTTTGGGATACAATCCGTTGATGCCGACGATTGACGTATATCTTCTGGCAGAGTATACACAACCTGACAGTGTGATAAAGATTGAAAAGGTAATCTCTGAATACCCGGTTGTTGATGAGGTTTATTACCAGGAATCCTTCCTGAACCTGATCAATGACAATTTCCGGAGAATAAGTGTTTTTCTGCTGGTAATAAGCTTCCTGCTGTTTCTGATTGCCCTCACGATCATCAATAACACAATTCGTCTTTCGATATATTCGAAAAGATTCCTGATAAACACGATGCAGCTGATTGGCGCAAACAGGTCATTTATTCGGAAGCCATTCCTGCTTCGGAGTCTCTTTTTCGGCTTCCTTGCTGCTCTGATTGCCATCGGGCTGCTTATGGGGCTTATGTATCTCGTTGAAAAAGAGTTCTTTACCCTGTTTACCTATGAAAACATAAATCTGTTTCTCCTTCTATGCCTGGCGCTGGTTGTGGCAGGGGTGATTATTAACTGGATTTCCACATTTTTTGCCGTGAACAGGTATCTTGGCATGCACGAGGATAAATTATATTATTAAGAAGGATATGGTCGCTAAAAAGGAAGAAGAAAAGAAGACCGGTTTCGCCCTGGGGCGGGAGAACTATAAGCTGATGGCCATCGGCTTTGCCGTTATCATTGTCGGTTTCATTCTTATGGCCGGAGGCAGATCTGATGACCCCAATGTTTTCTCGGATAAAATTTTCAGTTTCCGCAGGGTTACATTGGCTCCGCTGATAGTTCTGGCCGGCTTTATTTTTGAGATATATGCAATAATGAAAAGGCCAAGGGATTAAAGCCCTGGTTCTTCTTTGATCAAATAACCGGAAATGAATTGGTATGAAGCCCTGATCTTCGGGCTGGTACAGGGATTGACTGAGTTTTTACCGGTCAGCAGTGACGGTCATCTGGAGATTGTAAAATTCCTGTTTGGAGGGGTAGAGGAGAGTTTTCTCTTTTCTGTTGCCGTTCATGGAGCTACCGTATTGAGTATACTTGTGGTGTTCTGGAAGGAGATTCTGAAACTGCTGAAGGGTGTATTCAAATTTGAAATGAATGAAGAGACAGTCTACACCCTTAAGCTTATAGTGTCAATGATACCGGTGGCAATTGTAGGTTTCACCATGAAGGAGCAGGTTGAGTCACTTTTTATTGCTGACATGGATATTACGGGGTCATTTCTGCTTGTCACGGCACTCTTTCTGCTGATTGGGCATTTCGTGCCCAAAAGGAATAAGCCTATCAGCTATGGCAATGCATTTGTGATAGGTATAGCACAGGCTCTGGCTACTCTTCCCGGGCTTTCCAGATCCGGGTCTACAATTTCTACCGGTCTGATGCTTGGAAACAGCAAAGACGAACTGGCCCGCTTCTCATTCCTGATGGTAATAGTTCCGATTCTGGGAGCCAATTTCCTTGAACTGGTAACCACCGAAACCACAGTAGTAAGCGGTGTGCTTGTCCCGCTTGTTATTGCATTTGTTGCAGCGTTTGTGTCTGGCTATGTAGCCTGCCGCTGGATGATAAACATTGTCAGAAAGGGGAAGCTTGGGTGGTTTGCACTCTACTGTATCCTGGTAGGTCTTTCATTAATAATATTTGCCTGAAGGTGCTGAAGAGGTGTTCCGACTTTGAAGATGGAGAGGTACTGCTGTTTCAGAAACCGGTTTACTGGACCTCCTTTGACCTTGTGAATAAGGTAAAGCTGGCCATACGTCATCATTGTGGAATAAAAAAACTGAAAGTAGGGCATGCCGGCACTCTCGATCCGCTGGCAACCGGGCTGATGATTATTTGCACCGGTAAGGCCACGAAGAGGATGAATGAGTTTATTGACCTCGATAAGGAGTATATTGCGGTGATCAGGTTCGGGCAGACAACACCTTCTTTTGATCTGGAAAGTGAGGTGAATGCAGAGTACCCTGCCGGTCATATAACTGAGGGGCTTATCAGGGAAAAGCTGAAAGGATTTTTAGGAGAGCAGGAGCAGGAGCCTCCGCTTTTTTCGGCCAAGTTTGTTGACGGGAAGAGAGCCTATGAGCTTGCCAGGAAGAAGATCGAGCACAAACTTGAAAGTGTGAAGGTTGTTTTCCGTGAGATGGAGCTGATTGATTACAGCGGGGTTGATGCCACTATAAGGATTGTCTGCAGTAAGGGGACCTATATCAGGGCATTCGCCCGTGATCTGGGGCAGGCGCTTGGCAGCGGTGCTCACCTGAGGTCGCTTGTTCGCAGCGCCATAGGCGATTTTCGCCTTGAAAAGGCACTTTCGGTAGAAGAATTCAAATTTTTTCTTGAAAATTTGAAACATAATGAAAACTCATACGTATAATTACTTTTGCACTAACCTTTTTCGATCATGAAACTATCTCAATTCAAGTACACCCTTCCTCAGGAATTGATTGCCCTTTATCCCTCGAAAAACAGGGATGAGTCGCGGTTGATGGTAGTGCACATGGATACCGGAGAGATTGAACATAAGGTGTTTAAAGACATCGTGGAATATTTCAGGGAGCATGATGTGCTTGTATTCAACAACACCAGGGTTTTTCCGGCGAGGCTTTATGGGAACAAGGAGAAGACAGGGGCTGAGATAGAGGTGTTCCTGCTTCGCGAGCTGAACCGTGAGCAGAGGCTCTGGGATGTTCTGGTTGACCCGGCAAGGAAGATCAGGATTGGCAATAAGCTTTATTTCGGGGAGGATGACATGCTGGTGGCGGAAGTGATAGACAATACCACATCGAGGGGCAGAACACTTCGTTTTCTCTTTGACGGACCCTATGAGGAGTTCAAGAAGACTCTTTATTCGCTCGGCAAGACTCCGCTTCCCAAGTTCATCAACAGGCCTGTTGAGCCGGAGGATAATGAGCGGTACCAGACCATTTTTGCAAAGCATGAAGGAGCGGTTGCTGCACCGACGGCCGGGCTTCATTTCAGCAGGGAACTGCTGAAAAGGCTTGAAATAATTGGCGTTGAGTTTGCCGAGATCACCCTTCACGTGGGACTTGGCAATTTCCGTAATGTTGATGTGGAGGACCTGACCAAACACAAGGTTGATTCCGAGAGGATAATCATCTCCGAGGAGGCATCGGCGCTGATCAACAAGGCCAAAGAGAGGAAAAACAGGGTCTGTGCAGTAGGAACCACAGTGGTACGAACCCTGGAGAGTTCTGTTTCAACCTCGGGAATGGTTAAACCGTTTAACGGATGGACAAACAAGTTTATCTTTCCACCTTATGAATTCAAGGTACCCGATATGCTTGTGAGCAACTTCCAGCTCCCCTATTCAACTCTGCTGATGATGGTTTCAGCTTTTGCGGGCTACAATCTTCTTTTTGAAGCATATCGTACTGCTGTCAAGGAAAAATACAGGTTCGGAACCTATGGTGATGCCATGCTGATTCTCTAGCATATAAGCATCAAAATCATTGATAAACACGTGATTATGTAGATAATTGGTGTCGGTATCATTTGCCGGCACTTTTCTTTCCCCTGAAATTCACAAATTCAGTCACTTAACCACTGCAATGAAGTAACCTTTTTGACGTTTGATGAGTATAGATGACGTACAGCAGTTAAAGAAGCCACGTAATCAACCTGTAGAATGTTAAATTACAAAAGAGCGATATTTTCATTGCTGGGAGGAATACTCGCTTTATTATTTGAGTTATCAGTCTATGGTCAGTGCGGACCAGGGAAAAAGGCTATGCCAATTCAGGGCACCGGATCAATCGTGACTCAAAACGTCGGTGTTGAACTGCCTGAGAATATACTGGGAAATCCTGATGGAACAGGAGCACAGTTTCATGATAATGGAGACTATATTGTTGTTGATTTTATTGATACAATACTTGCCGGACAATCTTATGTAATAACCTGGAGACAAAGTCCGTCAACTCCAGGAACTTCAAGACTCTATTGGAGGGAGGCTTTGGTAGTTGGTACATATATGGCTCCCAGAAGTATTACTACAACCAACGAACAGTTCGCAAGCGTTATTCTTACTGCAAACAGCGACACCAGGTATCTTCGATTATACAATTCTAACGGAATTGACTTTGAGGTTGATGCTGTAACTTATACTACAACTAAATGTTTTTCTGATGATTGCGGGGGTAATATGTACCTGCAGATCCTTTCCGGGAATGCCTTGCCTCCCGGAGCCGGAGATAATCATGGTGTTCAAAATGCAAGTGATATTGCAGGTGTACCAGATGGAAAGTATGGGATTTTCGACAGCA
>Ga0209723_1006275_pt1 | contig 11581 bp, 11 predicted proteins | sample BiotimSIPDNA_2_FD_185750 | JGI IMG/M metagenome (GOLD analysis project Ga0209723, IMG submission 185750) | Anaerobic biogas reactor microbial communites from Washington, USA - Biogas_R2 time_0 SIP DNA (SPAdes) (version 2) | ecosystem: Engineered > Bioreactor > Anaerobic > Unclassified | place... | reverse complement strand
CTTTTAGATTTTTTGCAGTTACCATGCGGTATCCGACTACATAAAATCCTTGATTTTCAAGCCACTTCATTTGCTTCTCTTTTGAATCTCCAAAATCCGGCAAATTTTCGATTCTTTCTTTTTCCCGGCCGGACAATGCGGTACTGACCAGCGCAAAAGCTCTGAATCGGACATTTCTTTCTGCTGTTATCAGGTTGTTCAGCTGTCTTACCGAACCGCTGCAGAGATTTCTCGGATTTTTATATTTCGCCTCCAGCTCAGGTATCGCCTCGTTTATCTTTTCAAAATCCGAATAAGTTATTACTGCTTCCCCTCTCAAAACCGTTTCTCCCGCAAAAGGTATCTCAAGAGGCAGATCCAGAAATACCCGGGCATTATTTGTTATTACTTCGCCCACTTCGCCGTTGCCCCTGGTTACCGCTTTGAAAAGTTTCCCGTCTCTGTAGGTCAACACTATGGTGAGCCCGTCAAGTTTCCATGAAAGCATTCCTTTTCTGTCTCCCAGCCATGATATAAGCTCTTCCGCATCTTTGGTCTTGTCCAGAGAAAGCATTTTCTTGGGATGGGCCTCCTTGACAAGATCGGAAAGGGTCTCATAGCCCACATGCCTTGTGGGGCTGCCGGCCATTATTATGCCTGTTTCATTTTCAAGGGCCATCAGCTCATCATATAATTTATCATACTGTAAATTTGAGATGATCTCTTCATTATCCCTGTAGTATGCCCTGGCGGCTTTTTTGAGGAAAGCTGTCCTTTCCCTTATCTCCTGTTGTATGGATTTTTTGTCGTCCATTATATCACTTTCATTTTTTATGTATTTCAGTTGTATTTGTTTCAAGGGTTATACCCAGCTCTTTTGCATACTCGAAATAAAGATCCACCTGCTCCATGCTCATCATATCAGAAGTGAAAAGTCCGGGAGTCTTGAATTTATCGTTTATAAACAATTTGGAATAAAGATATCCTCCCTGACCCGTCAGATACATCTCTGCTGTTATACCGGCCTTTTCGTATGACTCCAGAAGTCCCGGTGCCATAACATGCGTTTCAACTTTGACATCCCTTCCATCCTTTTTGCCGTAGGCCTCTATGACCATGCATCCCGAATCCGAGATAAGGCCTTCTTCGATTATCTCTTTTATTTCCTCCCTGAATTTGGGCGGATGGGGCAGATGGGCCAAAACCACATCAAAAGGTGCCACTTCCACTCCGTTTATTATTTCTTTTTTGTGCGAAAGAAGTCCCGCCCGGGCAAGGGGCCTGCAAAAGTCCATTCCTTCTCCTGCATATTTGAAATAAGCATTTTTCACGCCTTTAAAATATTTTTCTGCGTTGAAACTGTAGTGTATGGGCTCATCATGACAATGTTCCGCAAAGGTTATTTCTTTTTCCATATAGTTATATTGTCTGTTTATGGTCATGCCGAAAGCCGGAGTCCTTACGAGTTTGCCGTTTTCCAGGGCATAAGCATCCTCAGACATATCGTGAAGAGCCGTAACGGGAGACCACCAGAAAGGCAGAAATCTTTTTGTTATTACTCCCTCCCATACAATGTTCATTATCGTATCACAAGTATCAAGATATTTCATTGCATCTCTGGTGGCGGCGCATATAAGTCCGGGTGCCGATCCCGTCCCTATTACTGCAGTCTTGCCGATGGCTTTGAATCTGGGACCGTATTCATCAAACTGTATCCTGTAGTTCTCGACCCAATCTTCATGCAGTGACGTGGTACCGGCATAGTCCTGATAATCCGTACCTGCTTCAAGGGCTGCCTCCAGGACATTTTTTGTGCATTCCAGCGGCAGGGCATTCAGTATAAGATCCGCTCCCTTTGCTGCGGCCACAATGCTGTTCTTATCGTGGGCATCCACAACTTTTCCTTCTGCTTTGGTGAGTTCTTTCACCAGATGGTCAACCGCTTTTCTGTCTTGATCGGCGCAGACCACTTTGCTTACTATTGATTCTTCATCCAGTTTTTTTGCTGCGGCAGAGCCCTGTGCTCCAACTCCCAGAACAAGTATCTTTTTCACAATTTCACCTCAAATCTTTATTCTGATACTGTGTAAGTTTATATAATAATATTATACAATAAATGTAAATTTATTCCAAGGATAAAAAGGCCGCCTGCCCCCCTCTCTTTCCGCCCATCTTTCTGTGGGAAAAAAGCAAATCGCTGTTACACATCGTACATATATCCGCCGTGTATATGTTTTCTTTTTTTACCCCTGCTTCTTCAAATATTATTTCGTTCGCCCTTGAAAGGTCCATCATATATTTGGGGGCTTCTGTTTCAGATCCCCGGGAGACATTATGAAAATCTTTTTTTTCTATCAGTATTTGATCCCAGTTTTTCTTATGGAAATTTTTTTTTGCCTCAACGGCAACATCTTCTCCTACTTCATAGCATTCTTGGCATATTCCCGGGCCGATGCAGACGATCACATTTTCCGGCCGCGTGCCGAATTCCTTTTTCATTGCAAGAAGAGTCATCTGTCCTATCCGGTTTGCCGTTCCCTTCCATCCGGAGTGGCTCAAGGCTATGGCTCTTCTTTCGGTATCAACTATAAAAAGAGGAAAACAATCCGCATGTCCTGTCACAAGCATCAGTCCCGGCGCATCGGTCATAAGTCCATCCGTTTCTTCCGGGTCTTTTTGTCTTGTGATCCCTTTCCCTTTGTCTTCTTTCCCTACTCTTCTTACATTTAAACTATGGGCCTGATAAGGCGCTGTCATGTCCGATGGCTTTATCCCCAGAGCATCTCCCATTCGCCTTAGATTTTCTTCAACATTTTCTTTTTTGTCTCCTGTGGTGAAGGAAAGATTCATTGTGCTGTAGCATCCTTTACTTACTCCGCCCAGTCTTGTTGAAAAACCATGTTTCACCAGCCCTGTTTTTTCCAGTGCTTTGAATCCGAGATAAGCCACGCCTTTTTCTTCTCTTGTGAAAAGAGTCCCCCTATTGTTTTTCTTTTTCCAAATGATTTCATTCATTTAAGAAGCACCACTGTTATTCCTTTGTTCCCTTCTATATGCCTTTCAAACTCCCTAAGAGCCGGGCAAATATCAAGGAACTCTTTCTTTTTGATGGTCCAGTTTTCTCCCCTTACGCTATCCCTTGCTGTGCCCCTAAGGGATGGGGCCTTCAGCTTTGATCCGACTTCTTCTTTGATTATGCCGCCGGATCCGGAGGATCCGTACCCATGTATAAGTATGGCCGCCCTGCAGCCTGATCTCTTTGCGGTGGTCAGGCCGTTCATCATTCTCTTTATGGCTTCCTCCACATGGGGCATGCCACGTTCCAGATTTATCTCTATTACTTTTGCAGCCATCTTTCTCCTTCCTTATTGATTCTACTCTTTTATTTTCTTGAGAGGGGCTATATCAGCCGCAAGTTTTTTTGTTCCTGCTTTATCAAATATCACAGTGATGACTTTCCCTTGGGAAGAGACAACAAGACCGGTCCCGAATTTGCTGTGGGCTACTTTATCTCCCGCAATAAAGCTTTCTTTTTTTTCGCTCTTTTCATGTACTTCGCTGACGGCTTTTCTTAGGATATTCGCGTTTCCGGATCCCGAAAACCTTTCTTCAAAGGGCCTTAGAGGTTCTTCCTTTGAGAACCCGTCCAGATCCACCTTTTCTCCCAGCCTCACTTCTTCTCTCTTTCTGAATATGGCATCCCCTTCGGTGAGTTTTGGATCCAGTTCCCTCAAAAAAGAAGATTCTCTGGTGTAGTCCCCTCTTCCGTACATGGTCCTGTAAGCGGCACCGGTAAAGCATAGTCTCTCCTTTGCCCTTGTCATTCCCACATAGCATAGCCGTCTTTCTTCTTCCATTTCATCAGGCTCATCAAGTTTTCGCCATCCGGGGAAAAGTCCGTCTTCCATTCCCGGCATAAAAACAAAATCAAACTCAAGGCCTTTTGCGCTGTGCAGTGTCATAAGAACTACCGCATTCTCAGAAGGGTCGTGATTGTCCACATCTGACAGCAATGCTATTTTTTCGAGAAATCCCGTAAGAGATGGGGCTTCTTCCCCCATGGCCTCTTTTTCAAAATCATATATTACAGACTTGAATTCCATGAGGTTTTCTATGCGTCCGTCGGCTTCTGTGGCGTTTTGGGTTTCAAGAGCTTTGATGTACCCGCTTCCCACAAGTAGTCCGTCATATATATCAGAAATCTTGAGGTCGTCTTTTTCAATGCTATAGCTCTTTACGGCATCGTGCATCCCTTTCAGTTCTCTTCCGGTCCTTCCCTGCAGGGAATCCATGATCTCTTCATCACCCAAAACAGAAAAAAGCGACTGCCCCCGCACTGATGCCAACGCTTTTAATTTGTCCAGTGTTTTTTGTCCGACGCCCCTTTTGGGTTCGTTTATTATCCGCATTAGAGAAATGTCATCATCCGGGTTCTGCACCAGCCTCATATAAGCCATCATATCCTTTATCTCTTTTCTTTCGTAATATCTGGTGCCGCCTATAACTCTGTATGGGATATCTCTGGCGGAAAAGGCCTCTTCAAAGGTCCTGGACTGTACATTCGTCCTGTAAAGTACAGCGAAATCACTGAAGGACCTTCCCGGACCGCATAACCTGTCTATTTCCTGAGCCACATAATAAGCTTCCGCTTTTTCGTCATCTGCTCTGCAGTAGATTATTTTGCTTCCTTCTTCTGCTTCGGTCCAAAGCTTTTTGGGTTTTCTTTTTGTATTGTTTTTTATTACTGAATAGGCGGCTTTTAGTATATTGCCTGTTGACCTGTAATTCTGTTCGAGCTTGACGACTTTTGTGCCGGGAAAATCCTTTTCAAAGTTGAGTATATTGGAAATATCCGCTCCCCTCCACTGATATATGCACTGGTCGTCATCGCCTACCACACAAAGATTTTTATGCTCTTCAGCAAGCATTTTTATTAGTCTGTACTGTATCCTGTTTGTGTCCTGATACTCATCCACCATTACATAACGGAATCTTTTCCGATACTTGGAAAGGACCTCTTCATTCTCCCGGAAAAGTCTTACGGCATTGAGAAGAAGATCGTCAAAGTCCATTGCATTGTTTTTTTTCAATACTTCTTCATATCTTTTATATACACGGTATATGGTTTCAGTATTGAAATTTTTTTCGTATATCTTTCTGTAATCCTCCGGTGAATGTTGTGCTTCCTTGCACTTGCTGATCACCGAGATCAACATTCGGTAAGGGAAGTTTTTTTCTTCTATATTGTATTCTTTTATTATATTCTTTATAACTGCTTTCTGATCCACGGGATCATACACGGCGAAATCACGGGTATATCCGGAAAGACCGGCTTCCGTTCTCAATATCCTTAAACAGGCGGCATGAAATGTCATTATCCACAAAGTATCGGGGCCTCCCAGAAGTTTTTCCACCCTTTCCCTCATTTCTCCTGCCGCTTTGTTTGTGAAAGTCACCGCCAGTATACTGTAAGGATCAACACCTTTCTCCTTTATCAGGTATGCTATCCTGTGGGTCATTGTGCTGGTCTTACCGCTGCCTGCCCCTGCCAATATCAGCAGAGGACCTTCTGTATGCATGACAGCTTCAAGCTGTTTTTTGTTCAAATTATCTGAATAAGCCATGGTTCTATTCTAACATATAATATGGAATTGCTGAAACTAATATGATATAATTTCTATGATAAATAAGCATAGAAATTATAAAATCAGAGAGGAGTGCTTAAATGATCTACTCAAAAGAAGTAAGCGATATGTGTCCTGTAAGAAACAATGCAAATCACGGACCGTCTCCTATACCCGAGGAGGGCAGATGGATAAAGGCCAAGGAAATCAAAGACATCAGCGGCCTTACCCACGGCGTTGGAGGATGCGCTCCACACCAGGGGGCATGTAAGCTTACCCTTAATGTCAAAGAAGGTATAATACAGGAAGCTCTTATTGAAACCATCGGCTGTAGCGGCATGACCCATTCTGCTGCCATGGCTTCAGAGATCCTTCCGGGCAAAACCATCCTGGAAGCCTTGAATACCGATCTTGTTTGCGATGCCATAAACACGGCCATGAGGGAGCTTTTCCTTCAGATAGTATACGGGCGGACACAAACAGCTTTCTCGGAAGGCGGACTGCCTGTGGGAGCAGGGCTTGAAGATCTTGGGAAGGGGTTCAGGAGTCAGGTGGCCACAACTTACGGAACAGCGGTCAAAGGCCCCAGATACCTTGATATTGTTGAAGGTTATGTGACAAGGATAGGTCTTGATAAAAATGATGAGATCATAGGTTATGAATTTGTTCATATAGGGAAGATGATGGCCTCCATAAAAAAAGGCACAGATCCGGCAAAGGCTGTCAAAGATGCTTCAGGCAAATACGGGCGTTTCGATGATGCTGTAAGGTATATCGATCCCCGCGAAGAGTAGAACGGAGGACTGATCATGACTTTATTTGAAAATTATGAAAGAAGAATAGACAAAATAAACAAAGTGCTGACAAATCACGGCATCAGCTCCCTTGAAGAAGCAAAGGAAATTTGCACTCTCAAGGGTTTTGATCCCCATGAAATCGTCAAAAAAGTTCAACCCATCGCCTTCGATGATGCATTCTGGGCTTATACCGCCGGTGCTGCAATTGCAATAAAAGAAGGCTGCACCACCGCCGGACAGGCTGCCGAAACCATTGGTCATGGTCTTCAGGCATTCTGCATAGACGGCTCTGTGGCCGAAGAAAGAAAAGTCGGTCTGGGTCACGGCAATCTGGGAGCCATGCTCTTGTCAGAAGAAACCAACTGCTTTGCTTTTCTTGCGGGTCACGAATCCTTTGCCGCGGCAGAAGGAGCCATAGGTATTGCAAATAGCGCCAACAGATCAAGGAAGAAACCGCTTCGCGTCATACTTAACGGACTCGGCAAAGATGCGGCTCTTATCATCTCAAGGATAAACGGATTCACATATTGCCGGACAAAATTCAATTACTGTACCTGTAAGATAGAAATACTAAAAGAAACAGCCTACTCCGACGGTGAGAGAAGCAAGATAAGATGTTTCGGGGCTGATGATGTCAGAGAGGGCGTTGCCATTATGCATATGGAGACAGTGGACGTTTCTATCACCGGGAATTCCACCAACCCCACCCGTTTCCAGCATCCCGTGGCAGGCACCTACAAAAAAGAATGCGTTCTTGCAGGCAAGAAGTATTTTTCTGTTGCCTCAGGCGGAGGTACAGGAAGGACCCTGCACCCGGATAATATGGCGGCGGGCCCGGCTTCCTACGGTCTGACCGATACCATGGGCCGCATGCATTCGGATGCTCAGTTTGCAGGTTCTTCTTCCGTTCCCACACATGTTGAGATGATGGGCTTCATAGGCATGGGGAACAACCCTATGGTGGGTGCCACCGTGGCAGTGGCCGTGGCAGTGGAAGAAGCCATGAAATAGACTTTTTGTGTTTTAGAAAGACCGCAGGAGAGTTTTCTGCGGTCTTTTTCAATCATTATATATATTCATTCTCTCTCCCCTTACAAATCCTGCAAGAGACACATTACATATGCGCGCCATCTTAAGGGCCTCTCCTGAAGGTGCAGATCTGGAACATACTATGGGTATCCTGCATCTAACGGCCTTGACGATCATGTCAAGGGGGATCCTGCCACTGGTAAAGAGAATTGCTTTTGAAAGATCTGCTCCGTCTATAAGTGCCTGTCCGATGACTTTGTCAACGGTATTATGGCGACTGACGTCATAAAAGGAGTATTTTATTTCTCCTTCAAAAGACAGGGAAGAGCTGTGTGCCGCCCCTGTTTCAAAAAAAACTTCCGAAGATTTATAAAGAGTCTCTGCCTGTGTGAATATATTCTTTCTGCGGGCAGCGTCTCCTGTTATTCTGTTTTTCATCGCCGGAAGAGGTGTAAGCCCAGTCTTTTTTGCTTTTTCGCCTCCTCCCGCTGCGATTCTGACTGCATCCTTTGATTCGATGGGCAGCTCAGTTTTTCTGCCCTTGGCAAGAATAACATCTGCCTTTGCCGCCAGACCTTTTATTTCAATTTTTTCTATATCCTTTATGCTCTTTATGTGTCCCTGGGTCAAAAGATGCCCCGCAACAAGCTGTTCAAGGCAAACGGGGGAGGAGCAAAGATCAAAACAAAAAGCACCGTTGACATATACATCCATAAAATGCTCCTGTATAACAGGATCCGGATGCGCTTTTATGTCATCGCTGCCTTTGAACATTTTTCTTATGGGTTCCGGCTTTGATACCGGAAAATTTTCATACTGCGCGATTATTTTCATTTTCTTTCAAAAATTCTTCATAGGCATCTTTTGTATTGATGTTCAGTATCTCTTTTTCAATTCCTTCTATTTCAAGGATGGTTACTTCTGCCCTGTCAAGAGCCCTGAAAACCGGTGCAGATCCCTTTTTTATGACCGGGTATATCTTTCTGTAAAATTCCCTTTTGTATATGCCTATCAGAGGTTCTGTTTTTTCTTCATGCTTAAGAAGAGTTACTTCATTTCCCCCTTTGGTGTGTTCATTAAGCAGCTTCTTCATAGTATCCGGCGAAACAAGGGGAGAATCCACAGTTATAACAAAGCAGTCTTCAAAAGAAGCGGCTTTGAAACATGCATGAAGTCCTCCCAGAGGGCCCCTTTCTTTCAATTCATCTTCTACAGAAAAACAATCGCTCACTTTTCCCCTGTATCCGGACAGTATTATCTCACCGAAACCGAGACTCTTTCCCTTTTCGATGATTATATCCAGAAAACATTTGGCCTTCCAACGGAGGTGTGCTTTGTTTCGTCCCATTCTGGAACTTTTGCCTCCCGCAAGGATAATAAGTGAGCAATTGTTAAATTCCATAATAATTCCGGTTTTGCGCCCGGATATACGCTTTTTTAAGCTTTCTTATATGAGAACCAGTATACCATACCAACCAGTATCATTCCACCTACAATGTTACCTAAAGTTACAGGTATAAGATTGTCGATGAAAAATCCGCCCCATGTCAGGTTTTCTATAACGGCCGGATCAAGAGAAGCACCGAATTCGCCTTTGGCAAAAAGACCGGCAGGTATGTAGTACATGTTGGCTACGCTGTGTTCATATCCAGAGGTCACGAACAGTGATATGGGGAAGAAACAACTTAAGAATTTACCGACCATTGTGTCTGCTCCAAATGCCATCCAAACTGCCAGGCATACCAGCCAGTTACAAAGTATTCCCCTGTAAAATGCGGGGAGGAACTCCAAATTGCACTTGCCCGCCGCTATACTTACTGTTGTTGCTCCAAGAGCTCCGTCGCCGGATGCCAGCAGTCCTGAGTTGACTACCAGATATGCAATAAATATGGATCCTACCAAGTTGGCGATATAAACTATTACCCAGTTTCTCAGCATACCGCTGACATTGATCTTCTTTTCCAGAACTGAACATACCATAAGTGTGTTCCCTGTAAAAAGTTCAGCTCCGCAGCAAACCACCAGCATCAGTCCCGTTGCGAATACCATACCTGCTATCCATCTTCCGTAGCCGAATGTTCCAGCATCTCCCAGTGCATTGAATGCTGCCATATTTGATCCTGCGGCCGCAAAAGCAATAAAAGCGCCTGCTAAAATGCCCAGCATGACCAGTTTTGAAACGCTGCTGTTGGCTTTGCCCACACCGATATTGATGGTCGCATCCAGTATTTCTGCCGGTTTTAATGGTGCCATGCTGTTACTGGGTTTGGGTGCTGTTACCTTAGGTGCAGTCTCCAGTTTTTCCGTTGGTTCTAATGGTGCCATTTTTGAATTTTCGTACGAGGGCTCAACCCAAAAATAAACGGTATCAAACCGCTCGTACACTCCTTCCTTTTTTGTTTTAAATAACTTTTAACACCGGATATAACTATCCGAAAAATACATCATTATAGACAGTATATTTAGTATAATATAAATTGTCAATACGTTTTTTAAAATGATACATGCATAATTCTATATATGAAATATAAGTATATAGTTGCATCATTCCTATTCATATTATCTATTTGAATCCATGCCCTGCAATATACTATAATGTTAAAGGAGGTTGAAAAGCAAAACTCCCAAGAGCCGCTTTTCAGAAAAAAAATGGACATAATATACTTTGACAACAGTGCGACTTCGTTCCCAAAGGCTCCCGGTCTTGGGAAGGCCATAGGCGAACATATAGATAACAACGGCTTCAATATTTGCCGTGGCAGTTATGAAAAATCTTATCAACTTCAAAGCGCCATAATTGAAACAAAGGAACAAATGTGTTCTATGTTTGGTTTTGACCTGCCGCAAAATGTTATTTTCTGCTCCGGAGCGACTTTCGGACTGAATCTGATAATAAAAGGTATTCTTGAAACAGGGGATCACATTATCACATCTTCCATGGAACACAACTCCGTGGCCAGACCTGTGACTGCCATGAAAAACAAAGGAATTATATGGGATATCGCCGAATGTCGCCGAGACGGAAGCCTGGATCCGTCTGCAATTGAAGCTTTGATCTGTAAAAACACAAAAATGGTGCTTCTTACCCACGCATCAAATGTCAGCGGCAGTATAATGCCTATAGATGATATCGGCCGTCTATGCAAAAAACATGGTGTTTTTTTTGCTTTGGATGCCGCTCAGACCGCAGGCAGCGAGATCATTCATATGAACAATAATAATATAGACGCTCTTGTACTTCCGGGACATAAAGGACTTCTCGGCCCTCAGGGAATCGGAGCGGTACTACTTTCCCAAAGATTCGCCTCTGAACTTGGTACTGTCATAGAAGGCGGTACCGGCAGTATTTCCGATAATTTTGAAATGCCTTCCTTCATGCCGGACAAATTTGAGACCGGTACCCTTAATATCCCCGGTATAATCGGCCTTGCCCATTCTCTTGAATATATAGAAAGTCTGGGTATAAACGAGATAAATGCAAAAAAAAAGAAACTTACTGAAAAATTCATAAGCGGGATAATGGAGATACCCCATGTCAGCCTTTCGGGGATCAAAGGCATGGATATGCGATGTTCTGTTATCTCGTTAAGTTTTAATGGTATAGATAACAGCAACGCAACTTATTTGCTGGAAAAGGATCATGGGATCATAACAAGATGCGGCCTGCATTGTTCACCCATGAGCCATAAGACTCTCGGTACATATCCGCTGGGTACTGTACGTTTTTCGATAGGTCTTTTTAACACTGAAAAAGAAGTGGATACTGCCATATCAGCCATAAATGAGATCGCCAAAAAACATCAGTAGAAAGCAACTTCATAAATATTCTCATATTCGATTTTGTTTTTATTCAGGGTGTCTGCCACTTTAGCTTTATCATTTTTACCGCCGCGCCAAGCAGTTCCGCAGCTTGCTTTTATCTCTCTGGGGACAGGTATCAGCCCGCCTTCAAATCCTTCTTCTCCAAGTATTTTTGCGGCTTTTGAGGCTTTGAACGTGTTGTCAAAAGTGACCACCATCCAGATCGCTTTTTTTCTTTCTGAAGTTCTTCCGGGCCCATGCTCATTTTTGGTTTTGACCGTTTTTTCTTTCATCTGTTCCAATCCCCTGCTCACGGTCTAATAACGCTTTGTGCTTTTGACATTTTATCGA
>Ga0209723_1006272_pt1 | contig 11583 bp, 7 predicted proteins | sample BiotimSIPDNA_2_FD_185750 | JGI IMG/M metagenome (GOLD analysis project Ga0209723, IMG submission 185750) | Anaerobic biogas reactor microbial communites from Washington, USA - Biogas_R2 time_0 SIP DNA (SPAdes) (version 2) | ecosystem: Engineered > Bioreactor > Anaerobic > Unclassified | place... | reverse complement strand
GTTATACCCGCCATTGAGTATAGCTCTATATCTACCCCAAAAAGTTTATAGAAGATGACCGCACTCAACAGATTTACCGTAATGGTCACTCCCACCACTGCCAGATAACGGAAACTCCGGCTCACGGCAAGCACGAAAAGAAGCAGAATAGCCAACGACATTACCGCACGGAAGAAAATCCTGTTTATCTCGTCGTTCAGATATTCCGATGCATCATAGTTCAGTTTCACCGCATAATTTTCGGGCAGCGATTTGCTCAGTTCATCCATTTTCTGCTTGACGGCATCGGTCACCGTAATGGTGTTGATACCCTCCATAGCATTCACATCCAGAGATATGGTGTTCAGTCCGTTAATCCTGTTATAGGATTGCGGAGTCTGCTCCTGATATGTTATCGTGGCAAAATCGCCGATATTATACAGGCGTCCGTTGATCTTGCTTATGGGGATACGTTCCAGTTCACCCCTTAAGTCAGGGGTTTTCAGGCGTACCAGCATCATACGGTCGTCTATAATCTGTGTCCCCACTATGCTGTTTTGAAAATAACGTCCTAAAGCATTGCTGAGACTGCCCGGACTCAGCCCTGCGGCACGAAGCGAATTGGGGTCGAATGTAATCACCCACTCGAACGGCGAAGCCCCCGATGTCTCCACCCCGTCAACGCCGTCAATGCGCGACAGGGGCGTGACCAGATGCTCCTCGGCATAACGCACTATCTCCGAGGCCGGCATATCGGCATTTATCGTATATGAGAGGATATGTGCCTTGCCGCGTCCTCCTCCGCCAGCCGAGCCGCTCACCGATGCCCATGCTCCTTCCGGCAGCTTGTCGCGTATCTGACGAAGACGGGTGGAAACATCGAACCGCGTGGTCTCCATATCCGTGCCCCTCTTGAAATCCATTGAAATATATCCGCCTCCCTGCCATGACACGGCGCGTATGTTGCTCACACCTGCCACAGTATTCAGCGCACCCTCCAGGACCGATGTCACCTCGGTCTCGATCACTCTGGCAGAGCCGCTGCCGCCGAAACTGACCGTCAGGTTAAGATTTTCCCGTATGGGACTGTACTGCACATTGAGCAGGGGGATACAGGCCGCTCCCACCACCATCAGGACCACCATTATCAGGATGGTGGAAAAAGCGCGGTCTTTTCCGGGTATAAGCTGTTCTCTCTTATCCGGCTTCATCGGTATCTCTTCTTGTAGATTTCATAATAAGCCAGAGGAACAAAGAAGATACTGACCAGCGTTCCCGCAACCATTCCCGATATCAGCGCCAGCGAAAGAGGATATTGCAGGTCGCTTCCCATATCGCCGCGCACAAGGAAGGGAGCAATGGCCAGTATCGTGGTGAGCGACGTCATGATGATGGCATTCAGACGCCGTTTTCCGGCCTCCAGAATAGCATGTTTCAGGCCATACCCTGACTCGAGCAGGCGGTTTATGGTATCCACCTTGAGTATGGAGTCATTGATTGCTATACCGCACATAACTACCATGCCTATCATAGACATCAGGTTCAGACTCTCGCCACAGAGCCACAGCACGGCCAGCACCGCAAAAATGTCAATGATAAGCTCGCTCAGTATGATCAAAGGCTGGATCAGACTCTCAAACTGAGCCGCCAAAATAAAGAAGAGCAGCAATAAGGATATGACCAGTACCCCCGAGAGTTCACGTATCATCTGGCGGTTATTGAAATAGGCGCCCGTAAAACTGACGTCAAACCGCTCATCCTCACGTACCACCTTTTCAATTACATCCATTGTGTGACGCGCCTCTTTGCCGCTCACCTCCAGCGGCAGCGGATAGTATTCGCCGTCCACTCCCGATGTTATGGATTTCAGGTCACGGTTACGGGTCTCCTTAAGCAGGATCTCAAGCGGCACACGGCCGCCACGGGTATTGATGTAACTGCCCTGGATCAGGTCGCGCGCCTCCTTGTCGCCCATACCGATCATCACGGGCATGGATATGTCGCCCTTGGATATTCTGAGTACCGAACCTGCATTCATGGCGTTTCTGAGATAGCCCAGAACCATGTTATAGCTGACATCGTAGAGAGCCAGACGTTCGGGGTCGGTAATCAGTTCGATATGTTCGTTCCACTCGGAGGGTTGGATCTCAACCCCCGGCAGAGCAGCACTAACGGAAGAGAGCAGCGTGGTTAGCTGATCCGGCTCGGGAGTAGAGCCGTCACTTCTTTTGATACGCGCCACCAACGGGGCTTCAGTATCCGGAAACAGCATATCGAATACGTTACCCGATGCCTGACAGCCGTATGCTGCATCGGGCCAGTTGTTAAAGATATAGGTCATTGCCTCTGACTCAATATCCGTAATATCCTCAGCGCTGCGGGCCTTCATATAGATGATTGCCTCAGACAGACCTGTCTCACGCGTATGGGAAAGCGCAAACTGCTGGGCGCCCGTCATACAGGTGTACTGCGTAATCCTGTCAGGGAACTGAGCCATAATCTCTTCGCAACGACGGTTATTCTCCTCAACCGAAATGCGCTGGTTCCATTCTATGTTCAGCAGGGTATCACTATGTGAGATGGCAGGCATTTTCTCCTTTTCCAGATTTACGAACAGCACGCCTATCAGCGCAACGGCAATACCAAAGACGCTCCACATCACTCCCCTGCGGCGGAACAACCACCGTATGGCATGTTCGTAACCTTTGGTCATATTGCCTATGCCAAACCTGCTGATAAAACTGTTAGGCCTGAAACAGGGCTGTTTTCTGTATAAACGGTAATAGAAGACCGGAATGACCATTACCGACACCAACAACGCCGAAAGCAGCGTTATAGTCACCGCCATAGCCTCATCATAGAAGAGGGCGCCCGCTATTCCGCTCATAAAGATAAGGGGAATGAAAACGGCGCATGTGGTGAGCACCGAACTGAGCATGGGAGCGAACACCTCTTGCGTGCCGAGTACGCAGGCATCATCCAGAGGTTCGCCTTTCTGCCATCGCTGGGTTATGTTGTCTATGGTGATGATGGAGTTGTCCACCATCATACCCAATCCCAACACCAGTCCCGACAGAGATATGATATTGATGGATATTCCTATGACATAAAAAAAGAGGAACGAGATAATGAGTGCGGTAGGTATGGTTATCACCACCAGCAGCGGACTGCGAAAATCCTGCATGAAGAAGAATATGATGCAACAGGCAAACAGCGCACCGAACAGCAGGTTGCTTATCATATTGCTTATGGAGTAGTCAAGCAGCTCGGTCTGGTCACGCGTCACCTGAAACTCCAGATTGGGATAATCCCGTTCAAAAGCCGCCATCAGGTCGTGTACTCCGTCCCGAAGATCCGCCATACGGGCATCGGAACGTTTTATTACGGCCAGCGTCACACACTGAGAGCCGTTGCCGGTCACCATACCGTTTATGCGCTGCTGCTCCTCGCTCACCTGAGCCAGATCCTTAATCTGATAAGTGCGTCCGCCCAGTTTGAGCCAGACGTTCTCCACATCTTCACGCGTCACCACGCTCGACTCGAAACGGACGTTAAAACGGTACTCCCCGTCGCGTATGGAGAGATTGCCGAGCCGTACGTTAGAGCCCTGTATGGCATTACTCAGTTGGTCTTCGTCTATCCCCAGGGCACGCAGTTTCTCCATATCGGGAACAATGAGCAACTGAGGGAACACCTGTCCCGATATATCCACCATAGCCACCTGAGGCAGTTGCTCCAGACGGCGCACTATCACCTGGCGGGTAAAATCGCTCATCTCCAGAAAACTGTTGCCTTCAACATTCAGGCCCTCCTTGAGAGAGACATTGATAAAGAAAGCCGGAATATCCGTAGCGCTGGCTCTGGCTATCAGAGGACGCTCCTCGCCAATCGGCCAGTTCGTAGTAGCGCGGTCCACGCGCTCATTGACATCAATGAATATGTAATCGGCATCGGCACCGTACTCGAATGTCATCTGAATAAGTCCGCTGCCGTCTCTGGCAGTGCAGGTAATATCGGTAAGATGCGGAACCTGCACCAACTGCATACGCAGAGGAGCAATCAGCAGGTCATTAAGCTCACGGGCGCTGCGGTCAGGCGAGGTGACCTGTACCGTAATCTGAGGAATGTCGATATCCGGCATCAGCGATACCGGCAACTCTCTTATAGCGGCTATGCCCAGAACTATAGTCGCTATTAAAACCATGGTTACCGCTATGGGGCGGTTTATCAATCCCTTGAACATGACGAATCATTCTATGACTACCGGGGCATCATCGCCAAGGTTAAGGTTGCCGGCGGTAATAATAAGATCTCCAACGTTAAGGTCTGCTCCGCGCTCCTTGTTCGGCTCCACCACATGCTGCGTGGTGTTGGACATGAGCACGTGTACGTATGTCCAGAGGCTGCGACCTTCCACATAGCGGAACAGCACCTCCATGTTGTCCCGTATCACCACGGCGCTCTTGGGTACCACAAGTTGGGAGGGTATGCTGTTCTCCACCATAATACGCACGTTCATACCGTCCATCAACGCATCGGAACCGGGTACCTGCGCGGTCACTGCAATCTGACCGTTCTGATCCACCGTGGGATTGATGGAGAGTACAGTGCCTTTGAGCGTCACGTCGCTGTCCACGAAAGGCGAGACCAGCACCTGCTGACCCACATGCACAAAACGGTACTCGGTCTCCAGCACACTGAACCGCACCAGATACCGGCTGTCGTCAATCAGCGTGCAGAGCTGACCGCCAGGCTCATGAACGCGTCCCCTCATGTTGGCCACCTTGCCGCTAAAAGGAGCCTTGAGGTCACATTGAAGGAAGGTGCGCTCGGCATTCTCCAAAGCCATCTTGGCGTCTATAAAACCAGTGTTGATATAGATAAGACGCTTCTGTTCGGCAGGAATGGCTGCCGTATCGGACAGCGAGTAGCCGTAATCGAGCAGACGGTCGGCCAGACTCAACTCGGCTTTGTCAAAAGCCAGATGTGCCTGCTCCAACTGACGGCGCGGCTGCTCCTTGTCGAGCGAAGCCAGTATCTGCCCTTTTTGCACCTTCTGACCGTCACGTACGTTTATTTGGGCTATCTTACCCTGTGAAGCAAACTGGAGAGTCGCCTTGCCGTGTGCCTCCAGCTTACCGTTACATACCAACTGCTTGTTGAACACCGTACGCTCCAGCGGAATAACGGTAACTGTATTCTTCTCCACATTATAACTGCCGCGGGCCATCTCGACATCCGGCTCCGGGCTTTTCTCTTTTTTGGACTTACAGCCGCAAACGCCAAGCATCAGGGCTGTCAACACAAAACAGGTAATCCCTTTAATACAGACGTTACCGTTAAGCCGGATTAGCAATGGGAGCCTGTTTGCTCTGCCACGGCAGGAAAAGGACGGGTGTTTCATGATCATCATTTAAGTGTTATGTTATTATTTATTTTATAAGCTTGTCAAATTCGGCGGTTATGTCGGTGCCGGTAATGTAATCGTAGAGCGTTGCACGGCGGATCCTAAAATAGCTGTTCCAGAAACTTGCCACATTGCTCAAATAACTGCTGAATGCACTGTCGCGCTTGTCTTTGAGTTGGTCCAACTGGCTCATGGTCATGCTGCCGCTGCTGAAATTACTCAATGCAAGCTGATAGCTGTCTTCGGCCAGCTCTGCCGCACGCTTTGAAATATCACAACGGCTGCGCTGGTCATTGAACTGCATAACCTGAGTAAACAGATCCTGACGATAATCAATCATGTTCTGCTCCAAGCGGTTGCGGGTGGTCTCGGCATTGGCTTCGGCCATACGTACACGCCCGCGCGCCAGACCCCAGTCCAGTATTGGTATGTTCAGTTGCACACCTATCACCTCCTGGTCCTTAAGAGAGACGAAAGTATCGTCCAAACGGCCTCCAGAACCCGACATACCGAACCGGGCATTGATCTGAGCCGAAATGCCGCGATTCGACTTGGCCTGAGAGACGCTGCGTTCGGTATCTATATACGATATCTCCTGTTCCAGTTGGAAAGAGGAGTTTTTCAAAGCACGCTCCAGCACATCATCGTAGTCCAGAGTCAAATCGGGAACATTATAATCTATTATAAGATTAAGCTCAGTATCATCCTGATAACCTATATAGGAACAGAGACGATTAAGCGAAGTTCGTAAGCTCACACGGGTGGAACTCATACTGAGCGAATCGTTAAGAAAGGTCACCTCAATCTGCATGAGTTGGTCACGAGTAATGGCACCCGAGAGAAACCGTGTCTGCCCCGCTTCGAAAAGACGCTTGCTCTCAGTAAAATTCTTGAGTGCACGCTCATATCTCTCCTTCAGACTGGCATAGTTCCAAAAATATGTCACCGCAGTCAGATTGGTCTGTTCCATTCTCTCTATATACTCACGCTTGGCCGCCTCATACTGCTTAGGCTCAATTTTACGGCTCCAATGGAAACGGTTGTGCCCCCGCAGAGACTGCATATACGACAGATATATGGGCTGTACGTAATAGGTAGTACGACGAGTGGGACTGTACTGGTCCAGACGGGACATATGTGTAGAGAGTGACACCCTGCCCCCTGTCCACGGAATATTTTGGGTAAAATTAAGAGTAGCCTCATTTGAGAGGTTGTAATTGGCACGGTAACTTATGGCGCCGGTATTGTAATCCTGAAGAGCCACAAGCGAACGGTTGAAATTGCCAATACCGGCATTGATGCTGAGCGATGGGAGCAGCTCGGCACGGAAAGAACGGAATCGCCAATACGCTGACGCAAAAACATTGCGGTTACTCATAGCAGAGATAGAGTTCTCCTGAGCCAGACGCACCACATCCTGCATGGTCAAAGTACGCGGTTCTATGACCTGAGCCGTACAAACCGAACAGGTCAACGATAACAGACACAAGCAGATGCCGAAAAATCTTTTTTTCATGTACATTTCAAACTATATTTTAAACGTTAATAATTTGGTTTCCGACAAAAGTAATAAATATTCCTTTTACCGTATGTCTCTATCCATATTTTTCATTCCGCATATCCCTTTACCTCAATTGTAAAGAAGTCATCGCTCCCTGCCGTCTGCACATAAACATACTTATGAAACTCACCCGGCGCATCTGCTGCCGCCCTGACCTCCAGCTTACCGAATCCGCGCGGCGCCAGCTCCATACTGTCGGTACTCAACACGGTACAGTCACATTCCGGCAGGAAGGTCACCGTCATTGCGACATCGGTCCGGTTCCTCATGCGGAACGCAGCGCTGACCGAATCGCCCACATTAGTGCGCCCCACATCGACAGTCTTCCTTGAGAACGATATTGTGCCGCCCGAACCGTTACAACCAACGACCGATACCGCCGCAAACAGCGCAATGCACAAATATACCGACTTACCTTGTACAACAGAACTTATTTTCATAGTTTTTCACCTTATATTAATATAGTTATGAATTCCTTTACCTTATTGTCTGATTCGGATTGTTTTTTACCCGTCTGCCACCCACTATTCCTATGATGAAATCCTCGGGTATGAAACCCCAATAGCGGGAATCATTGGATTCAAGACTGTTGTCGCCCAGGGCAAAATAATAGTTGTTCAGAAAGGTGTGTGATGTCATATCATCGGAGGGCCAATGCCCTGTCTCATACTCTATCACAGGACCGTATATAGCCCTGCTTATGCTGTCAAGCTCTATTGTCACTCCCTGATGCGGCACATAGAGCGGCCCGAAATTCTTCATATTCCACATGGGACGGGTAAAAGGCATGGTCATCATAAAACGCTCGCGCCAAAGTATGCTGTCGGGAGTATTGCGTACGGCATGCTGGTTCTCAAGTACGCCTATTGTCCCTGCATAATTGCTGTTCCAATTTATACCGTCCTTAATACCTATGGAATCACCCGGCGTTCCCACAACACGCTTACAATAGACATAGTTTATCTTAAACTCTATCTCGGTCCACTTGTCATAGCCCAGTGGGTAATTAAAACAGACCACGTCGCCCGGACGGATCTTCCTTACTCCCGGCATACGGAAACACTTAAGGGGCGCATGGTCCTCGAAATTGAAAGATGTGTATATCCTGCCGCCAAAGAGCAGTTTGTTTACCCACACACGGTCACCCGGAACAAGCGTGGGCTGCATTGAATCTGTCGGTATGTTGAATCGTTCGGCTATGAATATCCGGCGAGCGTAATGAAGCGCCGCCAAAAGAAACGCTGCAATATACAGAACCATTATTACCGTAAGTAAACGGTTCAACCGTGGGGAACGAATCGTCCCCCGTCCGGTCTCAACAGTTGCAGATGGCAAGACATCCCTATGTTCTTCCTCTCTGTTCTTATCCATTGTTTACCAAATATAAACGCAAATCATTTTGTCAGAATTTTCCGTCTCTCTTGTTAGCTCCTAGCGCCGTCTATCTGTCAGAAACACATTATAGACACTCATTAGATTAAAGACAATCTATGGAAGCAACCCCGACAAATCAAATTCATACAAATCTTCTGTGGGAGTTAATCCGTACAATTTTTTATGTTTCTCGTCATATCCTATGTTGCTGCTCATTACCCTATCTATCTTGAAACTTTTTATGAAGTTACCATCCCAATCAAATACCATCAGTTCCGGGCATCTTTTTTTTAAATCGGGTTCACTGAGTGAATAATCCCCATGCTCATATAATAAAAACAGGTAATCCGATGAGTTTGCTTTTCCGTAAAAATGGTAATAATCGTTACCCGGATCTTCATATCTGTCATCAAATGTTCGGGAACCTTGCTGATGAACGGCAAATGTTTTATCATTATCCAAATCAAAGAAAAGAATATAATCCATATAATAATGGGGATGAGCTATCAGATTCTTTTGGGGATGCTTTATAGTATATGCTCCAAATGGCATTTGTACTTGGCTCTCCTTAGATACGTCAACCAGTCTCCTGTATAATTTTATCTCTTTTGTTTTTGTGCCGGGCTTATTTATGGTATATCTAACCATAACTTTTGTGACATTTTCGACGTAATTCTTTCCTATGAAAATATTTCTCTCGTGTATAAAACGTTTGTCGAGGTCATTATCAATAAAAATAGTATAGGCATCAACAAATGGTATGCAATCAACAGTATTTAACACAACAGTATGACTAAGTCTAAGTGATTCCGTAATATCAACCTCTTTGATTACGCTCATATAATCAACCAGCGGTAAGACCACGTGACCATTCTTATAATATACCTGAACGGTTGGAGCATAAACTCTAAGAAATTCATTTTTTGCACGACCTCTTGTGCAAAAACCTCCAATCGAATCCAGCGTATTGGTACTATATACCACAAGTTGGCAATAGGGAGTGTTTCGGGTAATCATAATGAGTGTGTCAAACACTACTATACGCTCTGCACCTAATATGCCCGAATAGACCAGACGGCCTTCAATCATGGACTCGGATTTATTCAGAAAGTCAATCTCACGAACTTCAACCATCAGATTGGGTTTTTTGTTGCATGAAATAATAAGCAAACCAAGTATTATTACAAATAACAACTTAAATCTCTCTCTCATAATTGGATTTTAATTTGTATTAAATAAAATAATGTCATTCTGAGGATTATGTAACCCTCAGAATGACAAAAACACTACGGCATTACAACTATCTCCCAGCAAGTTCCATCCTTTTCTTCCGTACATGGTAATAAAGAGCAGAAACTTGGGTTTTCATTTGGATTACCTCGCGTTCTCCCAGCCGCACTCTTAGCACCTTCTTGAACTTTGTATGCTGGGTAATATTCCAGTTCAAAAGACTCACCACTGGTAAGGGCTTCTATATTTCCACAAACCACCTTGTTGGTGGAAAAAAGACAGGCAACTCCAAAAGAGACAGCAACTATTGCACCGGCTAAAAATAATTTTAAACTCTTTTTCATAATAATCAATCGATTGATAAAAATTAATAACTTAGTTCGTTTAGTAGTTAAATGAGAAACTCATTTTATTCAATTGAAAAATAATGCTCAATACGTTCTACGTACAAAAACATGGTCAATTGAAATAGTAATCAGGTTATTAGTACTATCTTTGCATCACCAAAAATTAAGGTTATACTTAAGATTTGGGAAGGAAGGGGTAAGATGGAGGAAACCTTGCAGGAGTTGCGACCATTACAATCCCTTCCTTTTTTCCAAATCCGTTAACTATCTCTATTATCGATACAAGTATTCATCGTTATGTTGTTTTAAATCAAGTTGTTGACTGACATCAAAAACACACTTACTAATATGTAGAGTATTATATACATCCTACTCCTGATTCTCATAATAATCAACCTAACTTTAATAACCATCAAGCATTGATTGAATATGCGATTTACATAGATCATACATTGATTGAATCCTTATTGGATCCCCAAGTAAAATAATTTTATGGTCCTTGTCTATCAGAAATGCATTGTAGCCACTTGATAATTTGGTTAAAGAGTTATTTTTCAAGTAAAGGTTATTAGAATCATAAACGACCATTACCTTTGATGGATCTGTTTCTGAAAGTGACAATGCGTACTGCAATTCGTCAATTGGTCTCGGGTAAGCGATACAAACATATTGAATGCTGTCAGAATTGAACAGGCTGACATATTTTTCGGCACCACGTAAATAGTTTGCAAAACATTCGGGACAAAGTTTTGCATCAATATGAGAGACTATTGTTATGGGCTTTTTTATCTCAAACCCTGTCAAAATTGTGTCTGACATAATTTGAGAACCAGGCCAAGAAAAATCTAAGACTCTACCATACTCATGCCTTATCATCATACGAAGTCTTATTTTCTTACAGTAACTGCAACCGCTTGTGGTAAACAGAAGTATGCAAAATATTGTAAATAAAGACAATCTATGGAAGCAACCCCGATAAATCATATTCATATAAATCTTCTGTGGGAGTTAATCCGTACATTTTTTTATGTTTCTCGTCATATCCTATGCCCCATATGACTCTATCCATCTTGAAACTTTTAACAAAGTTACCATCCCAATCAAATACCATCAGTTCCGAACATCTTTTGTCTAAATCAGGTTCACTAAGTGAATAATTTCCATGATCATAAAATAAAAACAGATAATCCGATGAGTTTGCAGTACCTGTGAAATATATCAAATCGTCACCCGGATCTTCATACCTGTCATCAAATGTTCGGGAACCTTTCTGATGAACGGCAAATGTTTTATCATTATCCAAATCAAAGAAGAGAATATAATCCATATAAAGATAAACATTAGCTATCAAATTCTTCTGAGGATGTTTTATGAGATATGCTCCGTATGGCACTTGTTCGTAGTTATCATTAAATACATCAACCAGTCTCCTGTATAATTTTATCTCTTTTGTTTTTGTGCCGGGTCTATTTATGGTATATCTAACCGGAATTTTTGTAATATTTTCGACGTAATTCTTTCCGATGAAAATGTTTCTCTCGTATATAAAACGATTGCTAAGGTCATTATCAATAAAAACAGTATGGGCATCAAGAAAAGGCATGCAATCAATAGTATTTAACACAACGGTATGATTCAGTCTGAGTGATTCCGTAATATCAACCTCTTTGATTACGCTCATATAA
>Ga0209723_1006270_pt1 | contig 11585 bp, 10 predicted proteins | sample BiotimSIPDNA_2_FD_185750 | JGI IMG/M metagenome (GOLD analysis project Ga0209723, IMG submission 185750) | Anaerobic biogas reactor microbial communites from Washington, USA - Biogas_R2 time_0 SIP DNA (SPAdes) (version 2) | ecosystem: Engineered > Bioreactor > Anaerobic > Unclassified | place... | reverse complement strand
CTTATAATATTCCTCATATAATTTATATCTTTTGTTTTTATCTTCAATTGAACAACAACAATCATAAACATTTGGGTTGCAGATATCTCCCCTATGCGCTCTTAAAATATTTTTATTCCAGCTATTAAATGCATTAACAACCATAATCTTATTTTTATCATAATTTTCAAAATTTAACCCCAAATTTTTCCAATGTTTATATCCCCATACAACGATAACACATTCTACATCCCCATTTTCAATTAAATTTTGAATATGAAGTCTAACTGCATTTTGAGTTGGAAAAAAATTATACTTGTATTCATCATCAAGGTTAAGTTCCAATCTAATTTCCTCAAAACTATCAATAAAATCTTTTAGTGATTTTTCATTTTTATCTATTGGATCATTGATCTCATTTATATTTTTTATTACACCATATGGTTTTTCTGAATAATCTTGACTTTGATAACCTAGCATATTAAAAAAACCAATATTATTATGTACTTTTTCTCCGTTTTCCGCTAAAAGGCCTAAAACTTTATTACTCCACCAATCATATGATGATGTTTTCTTGAATTTTAATAACTCTATTCTTTTTTCTTTATCATTTAGATTTTCGATTCCCTCTTGAAATGCCTCTATGAATTTAATACTGTCTTCACTTGATTCTTTATCCCCCATTGATTGAATCTCATCAAATTCATCTTCTAATGGCTTATAGCCAGGATTTAGAGCTAAAACTATTATTTTAGGTGATATAATATTTCCCCAAAAAGGATGTACCATTAAATGAGTTGGATAAAAATAAGACATTTTTAGTTTCTTTAAATCATCTCCTATAACTCTTTCTTTTAGCGATAGTTTATCTAACTCAGAAATGTATTGTGGCTCTTCCTTATTTTTTATATCACAAGACCACTTCCAACTTTTTTTTAATAGTTTTAATGTTTTATTAATAGTTAATTTAACCTTTTCCATAGTTATATTTGTATTTTAATATATTGAACTTACTCTAAATCTTTATTTTTTCATATTTTCTATAAATTGTTTTCTATAAATTATGCTGCCAATAGTCCTTCTGTGGATATCAGCTATTTCACGATCAGTTAAGCCTTGTTCAATCTCTTTTTCGAGTTGTCTATCTTCTTCGGGTGTCCATATCCTATTTGACTTCAATTTTTGATTATCATCATAAGTGTAGGTGCCTGGTTTAATATAATTTTCATATTTTTTAATTATATTGAACAATTCTGGGCCATATTTTTGTGTTTTATATGGGCCAAAGCCATAAATTTTTATTAGTTCGTTTGAATTTTTTGGCATATTTTTAATTAATTCATGTAATGTTTTATCACCAAATATACTTCTAATATCTTTTTGAACTTTCTCAGCTTCTTTTTTTCTAAAAATATTTAATTCATCATATAGTTTTTTGAAATATTTTTGATCAATTATTGTGGGTTCGGATTTTATTTCCTCAGTTATAGTCACGTAGCCATGCAACTTCATTCCCTTGCCAATTTCAACCCACAAACTTTCTCTACCTGTTGCAAGCAAAGCAATTTGCTTCAATGGAATTTTTTTTAATTCCTTGCTATATTTAATACCAAATAAATGGACAAATGTCATCTGATACCCCTTAGGAGCGCTGTCATACATTTTTTTTAGAATTAATGCATACTTTTCCGTTTCGTTATTATATCGTTTCTTTTTGTCTTTAATTTGAATTTTTTTATCATTTATAGCATTATCAATTGCGCTCTTATTAGAATTAAGAATCTCAATAATTCTTAAAAAATCATTTGGCAATATCCTTAACATTATTAATTCATCATCATACGAAATTTGAGGGAAAATATCGGCTATTTTTTTGGAAAACTTTCTAATATCTTCATTCTTAATAAGTGGATTTCTCTCTTGTAGATTAGTCATTTGAAACTCTATTGAAATAGGATCTGGTTCTAAATTCACAAATAATAAATATAATTCTTTAATTAATTTTAAAGTAGACAGATCACTTTCTCTTAAAAAATCACTAAATCTAGTCATCTATTAAATCTCCCAATAAAACAACATCTTTATCCTTAATATGATCATATATGTAGTCTAATCCTAAAATAATGAGTGATCTTAACCCAATGTCCGGACTTTCCGGACAAAGATTTAAATGCATTACTAAATCTCTAAAATATGACCCAACATCTAGTAACGATGTGTTCCATCTAGTATTTAATTTAGTGCCAACTTTCATCAAATCCTTGCCCTCATATAACTTTTTTCTTATAGCCAAAGATGCAGCAAAACGAGCTCCTTCTTGAAGTTCATCTATATATCCATATTTTTTTAACATCTCGAGGCAAATTAAATTATCGTCAGTTACTCCAATTTGTGCTAATGGTTCCATTATTATTCCACCCTTCTAATTTCCGTTTTATAACTAGAATCCGCCTTGGTTCTATCTTGAAAAATCTCAAATTCATTTAAAAGATTTCCCTTCATATCTTCTCTAATTTTCATTAAATCTATTTGGTCCTTGTAAACAAGTAAAATAACTTGAGGAGAAAGTTTTTGAAATGTAGATATAATATTTTCGCGATGAAATTCTGTTAAAACACTAAAAGGTGCATCTAAAACTATAGTTCCTGTTAATGAAGAGTTCTTGTGGAGACCATATATCAAAGATATCGTGATAAGATTCATATATCCACTTGATATATTTGGAACAACTCTATTCTTATTATCTAACAATTTTAGTCCATAATGTTCGTCAAATGCCAATCTACTATATTCCTTATTTTCAGATATTTGTTTAAACATTTTGGTTGCGTCTTCTTGAACTTTCATTCTCATTTTTTCGGAAAATTTATCAATTGATAATCTAAATACTTCTATTAACTTCTTTGTCGTTTTAATTTTTGATTCCATTGATGATAAATCTATTTCTATGATATTTTTATCATATATTTTATCAATCTTTTTTTGAGTCTCTTCAAGTTTTAAGCCACATTCCTCTATTATTCTTTCATAGTAACCAATATTTATCACAGCTTGAGAATATGCTTTACCCACTTTTTCTAAATCACCAACACCACCAAGGACTTCTATTTGATTATTAGTCATTTTTAGTAATTGGTCATAACCATCTATTTCAACAATTTTTTGTTGAATTTTAAGTTCCTCTTTCTTTATAAAACCCTTGTCTAAATCTGGTACATCTTCAATCAAATCGTTTAATTTACTACTTTTTTCATTGTGCTTTGCCAATTCTAACATATCGTTTTCGGTTACCGGAATAATCAAATGTCTCAATTTTTCGATTTTTTGTTCTATGATTCTTATTTCTGAAGGTCCCATATGATTACCACAATATTGACACTCTTCAAAATCAAACATATCTTCAAGTTGTTTTATTTTTTCTATTTTAGATTTATTGGCGTTAACATTATTTTCGATTTCTATAATTTTATTTGGAGTATTTCGCAATTCAATTTCAATATGTTCTTTGGAAAAACTTTTATACTCCCTAATCTTATCTTTTATACCCTCTTTAAGTGTGTTTATATCTTTTTTAGCTTGATAGATTATTGATTCATATGAATTTTTATCTTCCATTAATCTTCTTACTCTTTCATTATTTTTTAAAATAAGTTCATTTTTATTTTTTTCTTTTTTTGTTTCCTCAAGTTTTGCTCTAGCGTCTTTTTGTTGGTCTAGTAAATTTGTTTTTTCTTCAGAATATTTTGCAAGTTGAGTTCTTATTTTTTCATTTGCAGTATTTTTTGTAACGATTTTAACTTTTTCAGATTCATATGTTGATAACTGATTTTTTAAATCATATAATGAATTTTCTAAAAGATTTAAACCTAAAATTTTTCTAATAGAATTATAAATTTCCATGTTTTGGTTGCTATCAAGCAGTTTTTTATATTTACTTATAGTTTCCCCTTCAAAAAGAATGTATTCAGATATCTTCTTGGGGATAATATTTTTTAGTATTCTATCCGTTTCAACATTCGATGTTATAATTCCATTCTTGTGAAGCGTAACATAACTAATGAAATCAGCATCGCTTTTTGGTTCTGAAATTCCTGCTTTTACCTGTTTGCCACGTTTTAAAAGATAGGTGTCATTGTCATATGTAAAATCTAATACTACATACATATCGAAATTTTGTTCTTCCCAAGCAATAATGTTTAATTCGTTTTTAATTTTAAAATCTAAATCATTATCAAACTCATCGTATAAAACAAATTTAAAAGCTCGTATAAGAGAACTTTTACCGATTCCATTATCTCCCATTATTATTGAAAGACCATTTTTTTCACCAAAATCAAACCTTTTCATCCCATAATAAGGTCTGAAATTTCTAATAATTATACTGTTAATGTGTAACATGCATTTATTTCTCCCTTATTTAATTAATGAGTCTAAAAAACCTTTAATTTTAGGTCTTTCATCACTGAATTCGTAACTCTTTTCGGCTTCGATTATTTTTTCAACCATATTTTTAATTCGTTCTTTTTCAGAGACACCAGCAATAATTTCATCAATTACTTCACTTATAGCATCATCATATTTTTTATTCGTCAATGCCAAAACCTCCTTCTGAAACATCAATGTTATTATTATTCATAATAATTTTTAATTTATTTTTTACTATAGTAGAATTTTTTGCATTTTCAGCAAATTCCCATGCTCTTGAAATCTCGCCTCTAATTATTGAAAGATTTGGAACATCATCATCAATTAAACTATTTGGTGATACAAAACAGTCATAGATAAATGAAAACAATTTATTGACGCTCTGTCTTAAAACCCTTCCTCTTCTTTGTATATACTGTCTCGGATTTTTACTTGATGATAATATTAGTGCGTGGTCAATGGATGGTATATCTACACCCTCATCTAAGCAATTTATTGACAATAGGATTCCGCCGTTACGAGTAAAATAACTCAAAGTATTTGGCAGATCTCCTTCATAATTTGAATGATATTCAAAAACTTGATTGCGGAACATTGGGTATTGTTGCAAAAGGTTATATAATTCCTTAATATGACCTGTGTCATCTAAATAAACCAACCATTTTTGGCCTGGTTTAAATTTTTCTAACAATAATTTTTCAGCATAATGAACTTTTTGTTTAGCTTTTTTCACTATATCAGATCGTAAAAACAAAAGCTGTTCTAGCCCACTATCATTAATCTTTTCATCTTTAGAACGAGACACAGCTATCCTTTTATTTATTTTTCTAGTCAGATCATTCCATTGTTCTTGTTCATTAATTTCTAATCCTACTTCAAACACATCATAATAATATTCAACCAAAACACCATCTTTAATAGCGTCTGCAATTCCATATTTTGGCTCAATAATACCATTAAAAAAACTAATTATCTTTTTTGTTCCTTCTTCATCAAAATATCTTTCAGGTGTCGCGCTTAAACCTAATTTAACTCCTGCATCAACTTCAAGGAGCTTTTTAACCTGAGGAGCTCCCATGTTATGAACCTCATCGCAAACCACAAATATGTGTTCCCCCCATTTTACATTCTTTATGAAGTTCTCTTTTGATGCGGTAGAATATGTAGCTAATATACACCTTTTTAAAGATATCTCTGAATTTGAATAAATCATCAGTTTTGTTTGATCAATACTATGCCCTGCTCCAGCACGCAAAATTATTACTTCATTTTGAAATGAATTTTCAATTTCACTCTCCCATTGTTTAAATAGAAGTTTAGATGGAACTAAAATTATTGGAACCTCTTTTTTGTCGTAGATAGATTCCCTTATTGCACATAAAGCTATGAAAGTTTTTCCGGATCCAGTACTCATTTCAAGAATGCCCTGCCTACCATTCTTTTCCCAATTATTTAGTGCTTTTTCCTGATGTTTTCTAACTTTCCTAGAGTTATATCCTGAATCCGCGTACCACTTTTTCTTTTTTGGATATAATTCATTTTCAACTTCTTCATACAATTCATTTAATTTCTCCTCTGTTGCATAACCTTTGATTCTATCAAGAGATTCACTTGGCAATTCAAATGTCCTAAGTTGGGGCTCATCGTTTGACCACATTTTTTCAAACTGATCAATAACAATATTGACTCTTTCTGTATCTTTATTGTTTTCCCAATTAGTAAAGGCATCAAAAGATTCGCTGTTCCCAAATTCCGAAACTCCTTTAAATGTTTCATTAATAGATCCTCGGAAAGCAACAGCATTACCAAAAGAATCAACAAAAACTCCGGCCTTGTCATGCATAAGGCGATAATATGCATTATCGTTATCAAAAACCGCAAGTTTTATCTCTAAAAAACCTAAACTTATTAATTTTGATAATAATTTAACCGAATTGGGATACTCCTTTTCTAGTTCTGTTAGTATTTCGTTAATACTTGAGGCAATATTATCTTTTGTTTTTTCAAGATATCCAGCACGAATAGCATTAATATCATTATCGGTTAGTACAGGTGAGCAGATAATTCTTATTTTCCCTTTATTTTCAATAAATGTTTTTAATGCTTTATTAATCACTAAAAAAATAGAAGATCCAAAATATCCAGTAATTCTGTCATATCTTATAGAATTCTCCATGCATGGCTTGTAAAACTCTTCATAAATTTCATTCCTACTTTTAATATAAGTAGGTAAAAACTCCATTTTTTTTAACATCTCATAATCAATCCTTTATTATGGATTTTTGAATATTATCTTCAGCTAATTTTGCAAACTCTTCAGAAATATCTATCCCAATAAACCTTCTATTGCCAGCAAGAGCAACAATTCCTGTGGTGCCGCTCCCAACCCAAGGATCCAAAACTATATCTCCTTCATTTGTACAGGCAAGCATATATTTCTCAGGTAAATAATTTGGTTGAACAGCTTGATGACTTACAGATTTATTAGAAACACTACCTTTCACAATATTAACTGGGGCATCGGTGTCGACATTCTTTGGTAATGCTCCTACCGAATGCGGATTTATTTGTCTATCTTTTGAAACATAAAGCAATCCATTAGTCCTTCTTTTATATATTGTATTTCTATATGTGTGTAAAGAAGACGGGGCGTATTCAGTCCTAATAGCGTCAATATTTACTTCCCAGATAGGAGATTTTGAGAACCAAAGATTATACTCATAAGCATCTTGACAAGCCACTCTTACTCCAGTGGGAACAGGATTAGTTTTAATCCATATTTCAATATCAACACAATATAAGTTAAGTTTTTTTTTCATATGAAGCATTAATTCTTCAATAACTAATGAACGCTCTGACGATCTATCTTTTGTTGAACGAAGTCTATTCGCTTTGACATTTATTACAATAAATCCGTCATCAGTTAATTTTGGTATTGCATTTTCAATAAAAGGTGATATTTCATTAATATAATTATCATTTTCCCATGTCTTATAATTCCTTTTTGCGTTAGGATATGGCGGTGAACCATACATCAATTTTATTGACTTATCTTTTAATAGTTTAATTTTTTTCTTTGCATCACCTGTTATAATGATAAATTTCTTTTCATTAAGTTCATTGTATATGCTAATTGTCTCCTTTTTTCTCATTTAATCCCTCCGAATATTTTTCGCCTGTATCATAAAACACATAATGTTATTATTTATAAAGTAATTTAAAAGAATACAAACATAGTTTGTTAATTTTTCAATACTATTCTATCATATTTTATAAACTTAATTAAACCTTTGGGTTTATTCAGCACTAATTGATCATATTTTTTCTAACTATGAAAAATAATGTTAATGATTAAAATTTTCTAGTGTTCTATAAGACTATATTTATAAGTTGCACAATAAGTAGCTGAATCTAAATAAAAATTATCTTCTATTGCCCCATCAGCTAAATAACATTTAGGCATTCTTGAAGTAATATCGAAAATTCTAAATATTCAATATTGTTCTTTTTATCCTACGAAACGATCACTTCAACATATATTTCGAAAGTTTATTATCTAAATAATCAACTTTATTATATTATTTTAGTTGTCAATAATGTTATTTAAAAGAAAAGGACTAACCATTTTTGGTTAATCCCTTTGTTGGAATGTCTGAATTGTTATAAAAATAATAACATAATAGCTGCAATAGAGTAATAAGTTAATATTGCCAATATATCAGCTAATGTTGTTAGAATTGGACCGGATGCATTATCTGAATCCATGTTACGACTAGTAAAGAAAATTGGTAAGATAGTGCCTAATAAACCGGAAATGAACATACCGGAAAATAATGCTCCGCCGACTACTAATCCTAGTTTATAAGGAGCTAATAGTTCACCAGCACTATTAGTTTGTTTAGTAATTAATGAAAAGATGGAGACGACAATAAAGCCAAAGATAGCGACAACTAAACTATTAAACAACATGATAAGTGTTTCTTTTAATAAAAATGACCTTCTATCCTCTTTAGTAGACAGTTCATTTTTATGAATTCCTAAAATGGTAACCGCTAAGTTTTGAGTTCCAATATTTCCGGCCATATCTAAAACTAATGGTTGGAATAATACTAAAGCAAAGACTTGACTTAGGGTTAATTCAAAAGCTGGAACTAATAAGAATAATATCGCAATTAAGATATTTAAAATGGTAGCTATGACTAGCCACGGAAGACGCTTTTTACTTCTTTCAAATCCAGTATAAGCGTCATCATGACTTGGTAAGAATGCAAATCTATTGTATAATTCATCATACTCATTAATTAACTGTTCTAAGACGTCATCAGCAGTAATAATACCTAGAAGATATCCTTCGTGATCAATTACTGCGATTGATGAAATATCGTAATTTTTTACGATTTGAATTGCCTCTTTAATCGTACTATCATTATACGCATAATGAAGATCAGTTATCATCAAATCAGTAATAGACTCATTCGCTCTGGCGACAATGACATCTTTTAAGAATAATATTCCGACTAATTTATTATCGTTATCAACGACATAAATATTATCAATTAAGATATCATCATTGGCATTATTAAAGATATATGACGTTACTTCTTTAACTGATGAATTGACATTAACGCTTAAATATTCAGTCGTCATAATTGATGGTGCTAAGTCGTTAGAATAGATTAATAAATCTCTAATAATGTTGGCTTTATCTTTATCAATATGTTTTAAGATATCGTCTTGCTTGTCTTTATCATAAAAGCCAATGAATTCTTTTAATTCGTCGATTTCTAAATTATTTAGAATTTGTTTCTTGCGATTATCATTCAATCCTTCAAAAACTTCAACTTGCTCATATTCAGATAGTCTTGAGAAAACTTCTGCTGATTTTTTGTGGCCTAATAAATCTAGGACGAGCGTTTGTTCTTTTTCATCAAGATCACAAAATATTTCGGCGATATCATAAGCTTGCAACTTGGTTAATTCTTTTTTAAGTTGATTGTTGGATTTTTTAAAATCTAATTTAATCATATCATGCCAACCCCCTTAAGAATTAATGCGGCTAGGCCAAAATAGACAAGGGTTGAAAAAAAATCAATAATAGTAGTAATAAATGGCCCACTTGCTACTGCAGGGTCAACTTTCATTGATTTGAAAAGATGTGGTATTGCAATTGCCAGCAAACTTACAACAGACACTACAATCACTAATGATCCAGCAATTATTAAGGAAAAGATTAGTGCTGTTTCAACGTTAGTAAATGTATTAGCACTTTCAGGTAAGCCTAATTGAGTAAAGTAAACAAAGACAAATGAAATTAAAAAAGTAATTAAACCAAGCATTAAACTAGTAAATAAGTTAGAAATAAATTCTCTTTTAATCTCTCCCCTGCTCATTCTACCTTCATTAGAAATTGATTTTAAGGCAACGGCTATGGTTTGTGTCGCCACATTACCTGGCGAATCTAACATTAGTGGTTGAAAGAATGCTAAAATGGTTACCCCACTAATCGCTCCAATCATTAAGTCTGAAAAAGACATTAATGGGATTGAGATAATCATTAAAATAATTAACCAAGGTAGTCTTCTTAAAGCCGTTTTCAGCCAACCGTGTGTCCGGTTGGTTTTTGGTAGTGCGGCTAACTTTTCAAAATCTTCTTCAGCTTCTTCAGTAGCAATATCAATAATATCGTCTAGTGTTAGAAAACCAATTAATTTATTATCTGAGTTGACTACTGGAAGTTCATATAACTCATAGTTTTTCATATCATGAACCGCTTCAGTTACTGGTAAATCATCAGTTACCGCTGGTACATCAATCATGATTTCTTCAATTAACTTAGGACTTCTAGTTCTAACTAAAACTCTTAAATCAACGGCACCAAGATAATTATTTGCTTCATCAACAACAAACAATAAATTAATGCTTTCAGCTTCATCGGCTTGTTTAATTAAACTAGATGACGCTTCTTTAACATCCATCTTTGGATGAATCAAAACGAAGTCAGTGGACATATATGCACCCACTAGATCATCATCGTATTCGATAATTTTTTGAATGTCTTCTCTATCTTCTAAAGTTTCGATAATTATGTCTCTTAATTCTTCATCTTCATAAGCTTGAAGAATATCGACCGAGTCATCAACATTCATCTCATCTAAGATTCTAGTTTGTTTGATAACATCAAACTCTTCTAGAATACCAGCAGCAATTTCCGGCTCTAAATAGGCAACTATTTCAGCAAGTTGTTCGTTTGATAAGAATTGATATAATTCTTTACGTTCATTTGGCGCAAGCCCTAATAAATCTTCTGCAATGTCATAAGCATGCATCTCGTCAATTCTAACTTGAAATTCTTTCTTATTCAGTTTTTCTGATAATAGTTTTTTAATCATTTTAATCCACTCCTTCCTTTTTGAATATTAGAATTTCTATCCATTCCTCAGCCATTATACACAATAAATGTAAAAAAAGAAACCCTTTTCTTTACAATTGGTTTCTTTTAAAACGTTTACATTCTATTTTTGCCACTTTAGAGCCTAATAAGGCTCACAAATGGCAATTAATTAAATTGTTAAATGTAACTCTTCAGCTTCTTTCATTGAGATTTTTAAATATTTTGAAACTCTTGAAAGAATCATTAAGTTAGCTTTGTATTGCCCACGTTCAAAAGCTGAATATATTGAGTAAGATAAGTTTATCTTTTGAGCCATTTCTTTTTGAGTTATATTAAGCTTTTTGCGTTCTTCTAAAAGTTTTAAAGATAGCTTGTTTCTTTTATTTGAATAGCCTAAATAATCTGGTTTCATGATCAGTTTCCTTGGCAAAATTAAATGCTACTACTAAGGTTTTATTTAAAACTAGATTTTCATATAATAATCTAATAACGAAAAATAAACTTGAGGACCCTTCAACACTATCAGTTGGGGCAATATAAATATTATCTTTCAAAAGAAAAGGCATAGCTAAATCTTGGCTTCCGGTTTGGCAAGCAGTAGAAATAATTATTTTATGAGTCGCTGTCAGCTTCTCTCTTAAAACCATACCATTTATATGTTTAGGTTCATTTTCTTCGTAAACATCTTCTCCTAAGACTGGCATTAAAAATTCATCTTTATTGCCGTGTCCTGAAAGAATAATATAGATTGCTTCTGAATTGTTTAATTCGTAAATAAAATCATTGGGCC
>Ga0209723_1006267_pt1 | contig 11592 bp, 9 predicted proteins | sample BiotimSIPDNA_2_FD_185750 | JGI IMG/M metagenome (GOLD analysis project Ga0209723, IMG submission 185750) | Anaerobic biogas reactor microbial communites from Washington, USA - Biogas_R2 time_0 SIP DNA (SPAdes) (version 2) | ecosystem: Engineered > Bioreactor > Anaerobic > Unclassified | place... | reverse complement strand
CCAGGCCTGGCATGCACCTGCGCGCAGTCGGCGAAAAGCCATCCGCCGCTGATACACTGGGCATCAACGTGGTTGGCGTGCGCTATTTTTACACCTTCGTTGGCGGTTGTTTGGCTGGTTTGGCTGGTGCGACCATCAGCATAGCCATTAATCCCGGTTGGTACAGCAACCTGACCACATCCGGGCAGGGCTGGATCGCCGTAGCCCTGGTGATTTTCGCGCAGTGGAACCCAGTGCGGGCTGCCATGGGCGGTTATTTCTTTGGCATGCTGCGCCGCTTCATGCTTGATTTGCAGGGTCCTATGCTGCTGCTTGGTTTCCGCAATCCCTTCTTCTATAACCACAACCTGGTGTTCTTTTTGCAGATGACACCCTTCCTGCTGACGATTATTGCCCTGGTTTGGGGTTCGCGCTCAGCCACTCGCAAACGCCTGGGTGCCCCAGCAGCCCTCGGCATCCCATATATCCGTGGTGAACGCGGTTTATGACCGATAAACATAATTCTCCTGGGCAGACCGAGCAAATCCATCTCACCATCAATGGAAAAGCCTATGACCTGCAAATTAGGCAGGGTCAGAAATTGGTGGACCTGCTGCGCAATACCCTGCACCTGACTGGTACCAAAGTAGGCTGCGGCGAAGGGCGCTGTGGGGCTTGTACCGTTCTGGTAAATGGGAAGCTGACCAAATCCTGCATTTATCCTGCTGCTAAAGCGCACGGCAAACAAATCCTGACAATTGAAGGCCTGGCTGAGATTATTGATAATGCAATCCAGTTGCATCCACTGCAGGAAGCCTTTATTGCCTACGGTGCGGTACAGTGCGGCTTTTGCACACCCGGTCAAATTTTAAGCGCTTACGCACTGCTGCGTCAAAACAGCCAGCCAAAGCCAGTCGAGATCAGGCAGGCTCTAGATGATAACCTCTGCCGCTGCGGGGGGTACCATGCCATTGAACAAGCCGTCCTGGCAGCAGCCGAGTCAATACGCACCGGGCAGCCTATCCAGGCACCAACGCCGCCACTGGTTGATTCCATACACAAAGTGATCGGCCAGCCAGTTCCTAGGCCAGATGCGCTGGAGAAGGTCACAGGCGCAGCTGTCTTTACCGATGACCTGGTCTTCGAGGGCATGCTGCATGCAAAAGTCTTGCGCGCTAAAACGCCCCATGCCTTATTGAGAAAGCTGGACGTAAGCGAGGCTCAGAAATTGCCAGGCGTGGTAGCCGTGCTGACCGCTGAGGATATCCCCGGCAAACGCAGCCACGGCTTGGTCATCCCAGATTGGCCGATTTTGGTGGGCGTTGATGAGCAGGTACGCTATGTTGGCGATGCAGTTGCCATCATCGCCGCCGAAACGCAGGCTATTGCTGAACAGGCCATGGACCTGGTTGAAGCCATTTATGAGTCGTTGCCAGTGGTGAGCAGCCCAGTTCAATCCCTCCAGGATAATGCACCCCTGCTGCATAAAGATGGCAACCTGCTTAAGCACATCAAAGTGCGTAAAGGCCAAATCGAACAGGGTTTTGCGGATGCTGATATCATTTTGGAGCACACCTTCCATACCCCACCCACCGATCATTTATTCATGGAACCCGAGTGCAGCATAGCCCGCCCCACCGCGGATGGCCGCATGGAAATTTACGTCGGCTCGCAAATACCCTACTCTGACCGCCAGCAGGTGGCAGATGCCCTCGGGTGGGAATCCGAACGCGTACGTGTGATCGGGCAGCTGGTTGGCGGCGGGTTTGGCGGCAAAGAAGATATTATGGGCCAAATTCATGCCGCCCTGCTGGCAAACGCCACCAATAGACCTGTCAAGCTACTGTTTGACCGCAGTGAAAGCCTGCAAGTGCACCCCAAACGCCACGCCACCCAGATCAGGGTCAAAATTGGTGCTAAAGCCGATGGCCAACTCACTGCCGTAGAAACCGAATTGTTTGGTGATACCGGTGCATATGCCTCATTAGGTGAAAAGGTGCTCACCCGCGCCACCACCCACTCTGCCGGCCCTTATCAAATCCCCCACACCAAGGCAGATTGCTATGCCATGTACACCAATAACCCGCCCGCAGGTGCTTTTCGTGGTTTTGGCGTATTGCAATCCGCTTTTGCCATTGAAAGCATGATGGACATGCTGGCAGAAAAACTAGGCTTGGACCCATTCTACCTTCGCCAAATCAATGCCTTAAAGACAGGCAGCACCACTAACACCGGCCAATTGCTAACGGAAAGCGTCGGCCTGTTAGAATGCCTTGAGCGGATTCAAAATAAACTATACGCAATAGATGGCCCCGAGCCATTCAAACCAGTGCACTATGAGCGAGATTCGCAAAACTTTGTCAGCGCTTGGGGCATTGCGGCCGCTTTCAAAAACACCGGCCTGGGCAGCGGTGCTGAAGATAAATCGGGTGCAGAAGTGGAACTCTATGAGGACGGCACCCTGCAGGTGCGCTCAGCTGCTGCAGAATTGGGGCAAGGCCTGGTCACGGTTATGCAAATGATCGTGGCGGAAGAATTACAGGTACCGCCCGCCCAAGTGCGCGTACTTGTGATGGATACCGATCTCACCCCTGACGGCGGACCCACCACCGCCTCGCGCCAGACCTACGTGACCGGCAATGCAACCAGGCATGCCTCTCTTGCCTTGAAACAGGCAATCAGCCATTTTTTGGCTGAAGCATACCAGCTGGACCCTGAAGACACAAAGTTTAGCGGCGGAAGCGTCTATGCAGGCCAAAGACATTGGACACTTGCCGAGGTTTCCAAGGCGATGCGCGCCGCTTCGCAGGTACCCCGCACAAGAAATGACTACATCGCACCTGCAACAAAGGCTTTGGGAGAGAACGGCCCGATCCATTTTGCCTTCTCCTTTGCAGCCCAGGCCGCCCAGGTGGAAGTGGACCTGGGGACTGGAAAGGTGCGCGTCTTACACGTCATCTCGGCCAATGATGTCGGTAAAGCGATTAACCCCCTCGGCCTGCAAGGGCAGGTGGAGGGCGGTGTGGTCATGGGCTTGGGGCATGCGCTGATGGAAGAATTTGTCGTGCGCGAGGGCAAAGTCATCACCAACCGTATGGCTAAGTACCACATCCCTCATATCCAGGATAACCCACCCATTGAGACTATCATCGTTGAAGCCCCCACCGCAGACGGACCCTACGGTGCCAAGGGCGTGGGTGAGATCGTCAGCATTCCCACCCCACCAGCTATTACCAACGCCATTTACAATGCTGTTGGCATCAGGATTGACCGCCTGCCGGTGAAAAAAGAGGATTTGTTACAGTTGTTAAAAAAATCAAAGAACTAGGAGAGTTAAATGATCCTTGAACAAGAAAGAAAATCCATCGTTGAATATGGCAAAAAATTAATTACCTCGCAACTAACAACTGGGTCCGGGGGGAACCTGAGCATTTTTAATCGCGATCAAAATTTGATTGCCATTAAACCAAGCGGTGTGGATTATATGACTATGAAGCCCGAAGACGTCGTGGTTGTATCTCCGAGCGGTGAAATTGTAGATGGTGTCCTTAAACCATCCAGCGAACTTAAATTTCACCTCGCACTGCTTCATCATCGCCCAGACATCAACGCGGTGGTACATACTCACCAACCTTATGCCACTACCGTTGCCTGCTTAAATATCGAACTTCCCCCTGTCCATTACCTAATTGGCTTTTCGGGTGATAAAGTTCCCCTGGCCAAATATGCCACCTTCGGCTCACAAGCCCTCTCCGATTACATCCTTGAGGCTATTGGTCCCTACAATGCCTGCCTGATGGCCAACCATGGTTTGGTCACTGTCGGGGCGGACATCAGCCGCGCCTTTGCCACAGCAGAAGAGCTTGAACTAGTGTCCCGGATTTTCTGCCTTGCCCGGAGCATGGGCGAACCAAGAATTCTATCCAAAGAAGATATGGCTGAGGTAACCGAAAAATTCAAGACATACGGCCAAAGAAAATAAGCCACATATCAAAAATACCGTCCGCGTGGACGGTATTTTTATTTAAACTGATATCTCCTAAATATCAATCCCAAAGACTGACCGAATGAAGTAGCCAATAATAAAGCTCAATGCAGCCACGCTTAAACTAATCCCAGCCATTTCCAGGAAACGCCTGCGGAAGGGTTCGCCTTTTGCCACCGAGATGTAATAATTGAAAAATGCAATAATCATTACGGCAGCTGATAAGGTCAAAGCCAGGGCAACATAATAATTTTGAATCAACAGGTAAGGCAGAATAAGAATGGCCACCGTCATGATATAGGCTACCCCGGTATACAGCGATGCTTTAGCTGGATTTTTGCCTGTATCTTCTGCCCGTGTGGCCAGGAACTCCGAGGCTGCCATCGAAAGCGCAGCAGCAATGCCTGTAATCAACCCGGTCAATGCAATTAATTTAGTGTTTTGTAATGCCAGGGTAAACCCAGCCAGCGCACCGGTCAGCTTCACCAGGGCATCGTTCAATCCCAACACCACTGACCCGGCATAGCGCAGGCTTTCCTCATCAAGCATATCAATTAAGATTTCTTCATGCTTGTTTTCATCTTCGAGAAAAATATCAATTTCCGAGATTTTCCCTATCAACTTCTTATAATGTTCCTGGGCGTTTTCTTCGCCCATTTCCATCAGTTTTATGGCAAATGTAAAGCCAAAGACTTTGCTAAGCAGTGTGTAAAACCAGACTGAAAAACCCCTGGGCTTGACTTCCTGGCCGGTATACTTTTTCCACAACCGGGCATGTTTCAATTCATCTTCGGCAATCATTTCCATGATCCGCCGGTTTTCCGGGGACTTGTTGGCTTTAGCCAGGTTTTGATAAATATGATATTCCGTTATTTCAGATTTCTGGAATAATAAGAGTTGTTTCTTTAATGTTTCGTTGATTTCCATCACAAATATTTCCTTCCTCCGTGACCCTTTTTCTTTTATCGAACTTCATTCTACCATTCCGTGAAACTTTCGGAGCCGTGTTTGAAGCTTTGCGACTTCATTTAACCTGGTTAAGACCCTGTATAATAGGTATTGGTGAAGAAAACTTACCTAATTATTCACTAATAAGAGAATGGAGAGAATTCATGTTTAATCAATTTAGAGATGCAGCTGAGTACGTAAAAAAGGAGGGCATTGAGCTCGTCGATTTGCTCTACAGCGACTTATGGGGGCGCCTGCACCACCTCACCTTATCCGCCCGCGAATTTACCCCGTTAGTAATGTCTGAGGGCGTGGGTTTTGACGGATCTAGTGTGGGCTTCAAGCACGTGCAGGCTGGGGATATGGTCCTGATCCCAGACCTGGGTACAGGCTTTGTCGACCCCTTCCACAACGTGCGAACCCTGGCATTTTTATGCAATATTCATGAGGCCGATACCAAGGAGCTGTACCTGTTTGACCCGCGCGAGATGGTCAGGCGGGCTGAAAACCTGATGATTACCTCTGGCATTGCTGATAAAAGCCTTTGGGGACCTGAGTTTGAATTTTACCTCTTTGACCAGATCACGCTTAAAAACACACCCTCACTGACCTTGTGCCAAATCGATTCAGCCGAAGCAAACTGGGGCACTTACCTAAATCCCAACGGGTACAGCCTGCCTGATCACCAGGGCTACCATGCCGCCCCACCCTGCGATAATTACTTTGAAATCCGTGATGAGATCGTGGTCACCTTAGGTAAAATGGGCATCCCAGTCAAGTACCATCATCACGAAGTGGGCGGACCTGGTCAATCTGAAATTGAAACGCCGATGTTGGGCATCAATACTGCTGGCGACGCGGCCATGTTAATTAAATATGCGGTCAAGATGGTTGCCATGCGCGCCGGCAAGACCGCTACTTTCCTACCCAAACCAGTTTTTGGCTTGGCTGGCAGCAGCACACACTACCATCAAATGCTGCACAAGCAAGGCAGCAACCTCTTCTACGACCTGCAGGGACCTTCTCTGCTGAGCAAATTAGCTTTGCAATATATAGGTGGCCTGCTCAAACATGCCCCGGCTGTGATGGCATTCACCAACCCCAGCAGCAACTCCTACCGCCGCCTGGTGCCGGGTTTTGAAGCGCCGATTAAAGCCATCTTCTCAGCTGGCAACCGCAGCGCCGCCATCCGCATCCCCAAGTATGCCACCCTGCCAGAAGAAGTTCGCATGGAATTCCGCCCCCCAGATGCCACCGGTAACCCTTACCTTTCTATGGCTGCTATGCTTCTGGCTGGCCTGGACGGTATCCGTCAACAGGTCGACCCAACCCTGGAAGGTTTTGGGCCTATCAATGAAAATATTTTTGACTGGTCTGAGGAAAAACGCGCCACCATCAAATCCCTGCCAACCTCGGTGGAATCTGCCCTCACTGCCCTGGAAGCCGACCTGGCATTCCTAACCGAAGGTCATATCTTCGACCAGACCCTCATCCAAACCTGGGTCAAGGGCAAACGTAAAGAGGCTGAACATGTCAACCAGCGCCCTACACCTTTTGAGATCGAGGAATACTACGACTGCTAGGGTATAAATAATTAACAAAAAACAAGGTCAGGCAGCATATTGCCTGACCTTGTTTTTTAAATTGTTTACAGTGAGAAATTCCAGTTAGTTTATTTTTCGTCCCACCACTTTGACAAACGCCCATCAGAGCGCTGGGGTTGGTCCTTATAATGGGAAACATCGTTAAAAAGCATTAAGCGTACTTTTACGCTGTCTTTAAAGTCCAAAACGTTCAAACAAGCCGGCAGCTGATCCAAACGGTCACGATAACCGCGCGCATCAAATCCAAGCAGGCTGCTGATCAGCAAGCGGATGGTTGCTTTATGCGAGACCACCAACACGTTTTGCCCGCGGTGTGACAAGACGATCTCACGGATCACCGGCAAAGCTCGGGCAGTCACCTGCACGCCGCTTTCTCCTTCCAGCGGTGCAAAGGTGTAAGGGTCTTCCTCCCATGCTGCATATTCATCAGGGTAACGCTCCTCAACCTCAGCCCGCAGCAGTCCCTCCCAGCGCCCATGGCTGATCTCTTTCAGGCCATCGCGATAATTTAATGGGAGGCGATGCGGCTTGGCTAATATTTCAGCTGTGTGAATCGTGCGTACCATCGGGCTACAATACACCGCCTTGACATTATCATCAGCCAACCTTTCCGCCAGGCGCTGAGCCTGGAAGACACCTAGCTCTGATAAATCTGGGTTAATCGCACCAGCAAAGCGATCTTCTTTGCTTAACTGCGTGGCGCCGTGCCTTACTAAAAATATCCTGGTTATATTTCCTTCTGCCATTGTTTTTCCAATATTCACACATATATTGTCTTAATTATGAATAACAATTATAGGTTTTTTTTGCTAATTGCAGAGATTCTCAAATTCCAATGTAGTGGTAAGCACGAGTAGCCTTATTAAGAGTAATCCCAGCAAGTACAAGACTTGTAAGAACGCCTAAGAGGTTACCCCATACACCCTCTAAACCAGTCGTCAGAACAACAGGTAGGGCAGCACAAACTGTACTGAGGATAATCGTCAGGGCAGCGATATCTGGCACATTTCCACGCATCAGCATTGTGCTTTGAGCGCGCCTGAAAATATCATATGCGCTGATTCCAGCCACACTGAGAACCATTCCAGGCAACAGCGCACCAATAGCCAACGCTGATCTCCCGCTAATGGCCGAACTGGCCAGTAACCCCACTAAACTGATACTCAATAATAACATGCTGGAAAACATTACATCACAAACTATACGCTTTTTTGTATCGATGGCAAGCTGCTTGAATAATACCCAGCGAGATAGATCATTGCGCAAGCGTTTCGTACTAAACTCTGCAATCCGAACTGACCACGCTGCACTAAGAAATACTTGGCTGGCAAGGTCCGTAAGAAACAAAAAACCCATCGTGGTCAATAAAATAAAAACCAAGTCAAATAAGATTGCCCAACCGAATAAGCGCATGCTCTGGATGATATCTTTCCATGTTAAAGCAAGTGCGCCTTGCCAGGTGGGTTGCCAGCTTGCCACTCTCGCAATGCCAAGGGGTATTTTCTGTTTTAATTCCTGGGCTTCGCTTGCAAATCCATAACAAACGAGAGATTTAAAGGAAACCAGCTCCTTTGTTTGCTCGGCTGATCGGCTCAGGCTAAACTTTTTTGAAGCAGCATACAGGATCAATAAAGAGAGCATGACCAGAATCCACTGGATGCCAGTTACTTTATTGAGCTGTTGCTGATCAATGCCACAAATAAATTCGGAGAGGCCTGGTATCCCAAAACCCAGGCTGGATATTAGAATAACTAGAAAAATCCCTGTTATTACAAGGCCAATCGCTAATGAGATAAGCAGTGATTTTAGATTCTTTTGCATGTTTAAACGTAAAACACCGATGATCCAGGTCAATACAAATAATAAAAGGTGAAAAGGCAAAGTGACCCACAAGGCATGCAACCCTTTTGAACCATAACTCAAAAGCTTTGATGCATCGAAAACACCTGCAAGCAATTCAGATTCAGCAAGCGAAAATCCAAGCAACACAGCCAACAAACCAAACGGGATGGCACTTATGATCGAGGGCAGGGCTAACCAGCGCAGCGTGACAGGGCTTGGACGCAATGGGGTTTGGCACATCAACAAAGCATCTTCTTCTGAAAATTGAACCGGGCTGACTTTTAATGCCTGCAAAAACTTAAAAACCCACCACACCATAATGACTAGCATGAAAATCAACACAGCAGCTTTCGCGGGATGGGCTGGGTTGAGTGTGGTTAACAATAACGCACCACCCCCGGCAAAAAAGACAAGTACAATAAAAAACCAGGTACTGAAAAAGAGCAGCAGGTAAACCAGGTAAAATCGGTTGCTCAATGAATTGTCCTGCATGTTATAAGCAACGTAAGATAACCAGTATGCTAATTCCTGCTTTTCCTGCTTGGATCGAAGCCAATGCACCGCGCGCATTTTATTGTTCTTCCACCCTGCCATCGGATATAACCAACTGGCGATCACCAATCTGCTTAAGTAAATTTGGGTCGTGTGTGGATAAGAGCACACTGACCTCCCTGCTGCGCAAGGCCTCAAGTTCCTTAATAAGGGTACCAACCGCATCCTGATCCAACGCAGAGGTGGGCTCATCTAATAGCAGCACTTCAAAAGGTCGAATAAATGCCAGGGCTAAGCCCAACTTCAAGCGCATACCGCGTGAATAATGGTGCGGAAAATGATGTCGCACTTTCCACAAACCCAGCTTACGTAATATGTCTTCAGCCCTGTTTTCAAAACCTTCTAAAGCCTGGTTCGCCATAGCAATAAAACGCAAATGCTCCCAGGCCGTCAATTCAAGGTAAAACCTGGGGACGTCCGGCACGAAAGCTAAACGCTTCCTTGCTTCCACTTCACTGCTGAAAAGGTCATATCCTCCAACAGAAATGGAGCCAGTAGTTGGTTGGATAATCCCAGACAGGCAAGATAACAAGGTTGTTTTCCCCGATCCATTTGGGCCGGAAAGAATCGTTATTTGTGCTGAGTTTAAGGCAAATGTAGATGGTTCCAGGGCCGTGAATGAGTCATATCTTTTGCTGATCTCTTGGGTTTGTAAATTGACTGTCACAACATCCTCCACAACAATTTGTGCTTAGTTGCTTAACTATTTTACATTATATGTTATCAAATTCCCACCATCAGAAAGCCCTATCATTTGATACACGTTATTTGTGTGTTATACACTTTCAATAAATAATGTAAGTAAAAAAATTAGGATCAGTATTAAAATAAACAGGATTGAGTTCTTTTACTGATCTAAATACGTTTAGGAGAAAAATACCCATGCCAACAGAGACCTCCGCACTTACACCTTGGGAAGAGCGCCCTCAAAATTGCCAGTCTGTGATCTGGCGTTACAGCAAAAACCCAATTATTCCGCGCAACCTGATTCCTACCGCAAACAGCATTTTCAACAGCGCTGTGGTACCTTACCATGGTGCCTTTGCAGGCGTATTCCGCGTTGATGATACCCAGCGCCGCATGAATGTGCATGCCGGCTTCAGCCAAGATGGCATCAATTGGCAGATCAATCCCGACCCAATCGACTGGCAGTTTGAAGACCAAGAGCTAGCCCCATTTGAACATCGCTACGATCCACGCGTGGTTTGGCTGGAAGATCGTTATTACATAACCTGGTGTAACGGCTATCATGGACCCACGATTGGTATTGGCTATACGCAGGATTTTAACCGCTTTCATTTTCTCGAAAATGCGCTGCTGCCCTTCAACCGCAATGGTGTGCTCTTTCCGCGCAAAATTAACCAGCGCTATGTCATGCTCAGCCGCCCAAGTGATAATGGGCACACCCCTTTTGGTGATATCTTCCTCAGCCAGAGCCCTGATATGATCCACTGGGGTGAGCACCGTTTTGTGATGGGCGCCAGCAGCGGCTGGCAGGGCACAAAGATCGGCGCTGGCCCAATCCCCATTGAAACCCCGCAAGGCTGGCTGCTGTTTTATCATGGTGTGCTCACCTCCTGCAACGGTTTTGTGTACAGCTTTGGCGCTGCCCTGCTGGACCTGGACCAGCCCTGGAAGGTCATCCGCCGCAGCGCATCTTACCTGCTCTCGCCCCAAACCCTGTATGAATGTGTTGGTGACGTGCCAAACGTGGTGTTCCCCTGTGCCGCCCTGCATGACCAAACCACTGGCCGCATTGCCATCTACTACGGCGCAGCAGATACAGTGACAGCCCTGGCCTTTTGTCGATTGGATGAGGTGTTAGATTGGTTAAATGCAGGTAATTAATATATCTCAGCTTCTTTTCTTTGAGGGCACCACACAGCAATTGACAATAAAGACTTGATAACTAATATTTAAATTATATTAGCATGAAAAATCTTGTCTAATTTGATTTTAGGAGAAATAAGGGGTATGACTTGGCTTAACCAGCGCTAGCTTGCTTCGGGCAAGCATTGGATACCGTCACGATCATAACCACATCGCTATGGGCTGCCGTGCTAGAGAAAGATTTTTCCAGGCTAGCCCAAACATTCCTCCCTGTGCCAACCAAAATTGTACTCATTGTCCCTGGAAAAACTTGTACATCACAATTTTTCCAAGCATCAATTGCTGCTTCTATTGCCTGTGAGAGCGATTTTTGGCGTAGAGGGTACAAACTAACCTGGGCTTGCAGGTTTGCCGTTTGTTTCTCACCATGATCCAAAAGAGCTTCTTCCAGTGCATCGATTTTTTCCAACACTTTTTGGGAGCTCTCGCCCGATAAAATTATCTGCTTTATCTCATGTAGCCTTTTTACCAGGACTTTTTCTTTCTCTAAGCCACCATTGCTTGTTTCCATGATGATATTTTCTCCTTACAACTTAAAGATTGCAGCCATTCCAATAAACCCGCCCCATGGCCTATGAGAAAATCCTTTATAGGCTGTCCATAGCGTGGTCTTCCAAATGATTTTTGATTCATTTGGTACAACGCTTAAAATCATCATCTGCAATTCTGAGGGCGAATAAAATTTCGCTGCATTCCATATAGATCCACCCATAAGCCGATACTTGAGACCGACCAGACTGTACTTGTTTATTGCCCCAATGACAAATCCCTTCTTAGCAATCCTTGCCATTT
>Ga0209723_1006265_pt1 | contig 11597 bp, 8 predicted proteins | sample BiotimSIPDNA_2_FD_185750 | JGI IMG/M metagenome (GOLD analysis project Ga0209723, IMG submission 185750) | Anaerobic biogas reactor microbial communites from Washington, USA - Biogas_R2 time_0 SIP DNA (SPAdes) (version 2) | ecosystem: Engineered > Bioreactor > Anaerobic > Unclassified | place... | reverse complement strand
TTACTTTTCCTAAATATTGTTTACCATAGTAAATATAATTCAAATATTATTAATTTTATTTATTATACTACACAATATTGTTATTATGCAATATTTATTTACCATAATACACAATATTACCAAACCTACGAAGTGTAACTTTAGCTCACTATTTAAGAATGAGAATAATTGTGGCGAATTAGTAATTCGTGTCTGCTTTTTGATCAGGCAGGATCGGCTCCAGGAACAGGGTCGCCTCTGGGACGACCTGCCGCTCAGCTAGGCCGGGCAAATCAGGCATTTCGTTCACACGGAAGAAGGCACCGCCCCGACTCATCTCAAGCGTATCACCCGCTTTGAGGTTGCCGTCCACCTTGAGCAGATAATAAAAGACATTAAACAGGTGGTTCATCAACACAGCTGGCTCATCCCCCGCGCCCACCAAAAAAGCCAGTTCTGGCAGGTTGAAGACGCCGTGCCCTTTGCTGACCAACCAATACAGCTCATCATTCAAAGGCACCTTCAAGTAGCCAAACCACAACAGGAAGGGGATCGCGTCGTAATAGCTGCGGATGCGCTCGCTCTCCAACGTATCCAAGACTGGGTGCGCCGTCCAGGCCAGCTCGTTCACCACCCCCACCAGCCCGCTGTGTTTGAGCGCATGCGCCACCTTATAGAGCGCAATCATCTTGGAGAGCCCGTCTTTGGCCTTACCGGCATAGCTGAGCACGATTTGCGAGCGGTGCGCTGCCAGCAGCTCCTTAAAATCACCCTGCCAGCGGGTCGCACTGATGATCTGCTGGGTGATCTCTTCCGGCAGTGGCAGGCTGGCGCCCAAGAGCTTGATCTTATGCCCCTCAAACTGCACCTCTGCGGCCAGCTTATCCTTTTGCCCAAGGCGGATATCCACCAACACGTCTTCCGCGTGCGGGCGCTCTTCTACCGCGCTGATCGCCATGGCCAGCTGCAGCGGGTCAGGCAGCTTCAGCTCTGGCTGACTGAAAACCAGGGTAAGGCAGGGTTGGTAAAACTGGCTCGGGCACATTTTGTCTCACTTCCTTCTAACCTTGATTTTAACTCAATTTCACGTATAAAAAAGAAAAACCCGGGCTTTTGGACCCGGGCTTCGGTATACAGGTTGACAATAATTAGTGAATATCGATGGTAAAGGTGAAGGGATACGAGCCAACCCCAGGCATTGAACGCACGTTGATAATATAGTCTTGCGAGCTGGGCAGCACCCCTTCATAACTGGTGCTTTCGCCCATGCTGGAGAGCAGCACAGTCCCATCCACGCCGTAAATGGACAGCGCCAGCGAGCCAACTGGCGCAACGCTCATCTTGAGGGTCTGCCCAGCGGCAGCCCAGGCGATGAAGTTATGCACCCTGCCGGCTGGCACGCTGCCAGTGGTGGTCAGGCCGTATGTGCCGGTGGCAAAACTGAGCCGCTGCGGGATCATCAGGTACAGCTCAAAATTAGCATTACTTGCCCCAGCACGGATATCGATGAACCAATCCCCGCTGGCAGGCAGGTAACCGCGGTAAGATTTGGCGCTGCCCATGCTGCTCAGCAATACGGTGCCCGCGCGGGAGGAGATGGATATGGCCGCGTCCTGCCCAGAGGACAGGCTCACGTCAATCAGTTGGTCTTTAGCCGCCCAAAACACGTAGCGCTGCGACTTGTAGGCAGCCACAGACCCCACCACGTTGGCGTTGGTCGTGCCGGTGGCAAAATTGATGCGCACCTCGGGGATAGTGGGTACAGCTGTTGGGTAAACAATCACAGCGGTAGGGAATATGATCGCCGCGGTGGGCGGGATGCTCGTGTTGGTTGGTGTGGGCGGCACCTCCGTCGGCGTTGGCGGCACTTCCGTTGCCGTAGGCGGCACAGCGGTTGGGCTCTCAGTCTCAACTGGCGCAGCCTGTTCGGTCTGCATCTGGCTGATCTGCTCATCCGCGGCCATCTTGGTCAGCGTGGCCTGCGCAAAAAGCAGCGCTTGCGTCTCTTCGATGCCAGATGGCGTGGCAGGCGGGCTGGGAAAACAGGCAAATAGAAGCGCACTGCCTAAGATTAAGGTCATAAGGATATAAAGCTTTCTTTTCATGAAGCCCTCTTTTCGTCCTGCTCGGACAATAGTTGGAAACTAGTTAATGAAATTATACAATAAATCACCTGGTCAGGGCAACAGGGACTTTAGATTTAGGGTGGGTTCCTCTATTGAACGCATCAATCCATACACTATCACCTTGCATAAATTGCGAAAATCATTAACCAAGAAAACCTCTCCCATTAATGACTGATTACGGATAAATGGATTTGTGAAAAGGGAGACATCGTGGTGGTGACCAGGGTAGGGTGAGGATTTACAACTCTTTCGAGTAGTCAGGTTGCAACCCTCACCAACAAACAATTGCCTAACAATTAATCACCATCAAGTGCAATACCATGACTTATAGGTATTTCTTTTCTATAATTGCATTTTGACTAACTGACCTAAATTGAAAATGAAATATATGCATCGATTAGTTTATTTATGCTAAACTAGTCTTATAGACATAAGTTCACATCGCATCTCATCAAAGCCCCATCACAAAACATCCTAATAATCTTGGCTTATGCTAAATTAGTTCGCTTTAACTTTGTAACAATGTTATTTAAATTATGTGGGTTTCTAATTTCCTTGGAGGGAGCGATGAAAACAAAACAGATAATAACTTGTGCAATAATTTTAGCCTTATTGCCTTTAACACTTTCAGCGGATGCTGCTGTCTTGCCCGCACAATTACCTTGGTCTCAATCTCGAGTAGATGGAAATTGGACAGATTTTCTCGGCACATATGTTTCACTTGCCCATGATCCAATAACCGGGAAAGCTTTTGTTAGTTATTACGATGAGCTTTATAATGATCTGCGTATGGCTTACCAAGTACCTTCTGGCACAGGCAATTGCGGCACCAGCAATGACTGGCGGTGTGAAATTGTCGATTCTGAAGGGGATGTAGGGAGATACAGTTCAATCGATGTAACTCATGTGCAACCTCCATCCCCAGTACCATCGTACTTAAAAATAGGTATTTCCTACTTTGATGTAACAAACGAGGCCCTCAAATATGCTGAGGGAATTTTTATTACGTCGCCTACATGGACATTTGAAGTAATAGAAGATTCTACTGGGAATTTAGACTATGGTGAATACAGTTCGGTGAAATTTGGGTCAGATCATCACCCTCGCATTGCTTACCACATGTCTAATAATTTAACCCCCTCGTATGGAGCTGTAAAATTCGCCCATTATTTTGGTGATGGCTCAGGAAATTGTGGAAGTGATAACGATTGGAGATGTTCCGTTGTAGATGGCATGCAATACCAGCCTAATTATGGCACTCATCTATCATTGGATATGGATTATACAGACATTCCATACATTGCCTATTATGATCCAGTACAAGGAGATCTACATTACACACATTTAATTATGTATTCAAATAGTACCTGCACGAACCCAGGTTGGTATTGTGAAGTGGTAGACAGTAATGGGGATGTTGGCATGAATGCATCCATCCATGCAAAAGACAGTGATACTGATTTACTTAGCTTTGCCTATTATGATGCCACAGAGAAGCAAGTTAGATATGCCTACCCCGAGCCAGGACATGGGCTCGTATCCTTTGTGGTGGATGAAACGGGAAATCTCCAAGGTGGTATCTCGCTGGCAGTGGATGCGCAGGGTTATCCAATCATTGCTTACATGAACTCTGAATCCTATGGTTATGGTTCAGACTTAAAAATTGCTCGCCCAGCGAAAGCCCTTGGACTCAATGCTGGTAATTGTGGTCATTTGAAGCCATACTCTGTGTTACCTTTGTTATATTGGTACTGTGAAACCATTGTATCGGGTGGCGAATTGACCAAAGTTGCAGAATATGCTTCCTTGAGCGTTGACCCATCCGGTCTGGCAGCCGTGGCTTATTACGTACATGACGCGTCCGGTCGTTTAATGTTCACCCGCCAGTGGTTCACAAATTATCTGCCACTAATTACTAAATAATCCATCCCAGGCCACATCCCTGGCTTAACTTTGCAGTAAAAATTGCAAGGTGCTCTCCTCACCTGCCCCATTTAAATCCTTGGGTCGAACGCATTAATAATTAACGACCCTCGCTTTACTATAAGGGAAACACCGTGGTGTCAACCTGGGCAGGACTAGGCTTTACCAATAAATGAGGCTCTTGCTCGGATTAAGAACACATAAAACCTAATTTACTTCTCAACTCAAGCCCATTTCAATCACCAATAAACACCAATAAATTGTTCCTGAGTCTTCAATCCTGTTTATCGACTTCTTAAGATAAATTCTTCAAGCGTCGTTACTGGTTGTTTGCAGACGAACCCTTCGCATACATACACCGTCGTTTTACCATCGATCATGGGACGGTCCGCAAGCAGCCTTGGCGATCTAGCCGAGACAGGCACTTTAGCAGCAGCCACGATCGTATTCGGCCGAAATGCTTTATTGATCTCCCGCAGGAATACTTGAGTCTCTTCAACAAGCGGGTCGCCAATGAGTGCGATTTGCTCGGTCGGGTTCAAGTTGAAATCTGCAGCAGCCAGCCAGCGGCCAAACGCTGTTGGATAATAACCAGCCTCCTCGGCGACCAACCCTAACGCTTTTTCGGCACGCTGCCGCCATGCTTCATTTTCGGTAAAAGCTGCCATTTTAAGCAGAGCTTCCGCAGCCAGGGCATTACCTGAAGGGGTTGCATTGTCTTGCAGCTCTTGGGGGCGCCTGAGAACCAAATCCGCTTCACTGGTTGTATCGTAAAAACCACCTGCTGGGTCGCTAAACTGGTCAATCATCGCTTCGGTTAGCGTGTAAGCTTCAGCATACCAGCGATTATCAAAGTCGGCCTGGTAGAGTTCGATCAGCCCCAATATTAGCGCTGCATAATCCTCTAGGAACACCTCATCGCTCACGCGACCATCCCGCCAGGCTCGGCGCAGTTTACCTTCCACCCGCAGCGAAGTGAGCAAGAAGTCGGCGTTCTTTTGCGCCATTCGCAGATATTCTTGGTTATCCAAAGCGCGTGCAGCTTGCGCAAAGGTACAGAGCATCAACCCATTCCATGAAGTCAACACCTTATCATCAGTTCCCGGCCTGGTTCGGCGGTTTCGCGCTGCCAGTAGTTGGGCCTGCCGCGCAGCCAGTTTAGCCCTAACCTCATCAAGTTCCAAATCAAACTGACTGGCCAGGTCCAAATCACAAGTAGCGCGTTGTAAAATGATTTTGCCTTCCCAATTTCCAGAAGGCGTTATGCTGTAGGCGGTTTCAAAGAGCTCGTCCTTCTCACCAAATACAGCCCTGATTTCCGCAAGCGTCCAAACGTAATACTTGCCCTCCACGCCCTCTGAATCGGCATCCAGGCTGGAGTAAAACCCGCCCTGTGGATCAAGCATTTCGGTTTTCACGAAATCAAGCGTTTGTTCAACCACCCTGAGGAAAAATGGTTCCTTTTTAATTTGCCAGGCATGAAGGTAAACCTGGGCTAACTGGGAGTTATCATAGAGCATTTTCTCAAAATGAGGGACAAGCCAGTCATTATCTGTCGCGTACCTGGAGAAGCCGCCCCCAATGACATCAACCAATCCCCCGAGTGCCATGGCTTTCAAGGCGTGCACAACCACTTTCAAGGCGCCTTCATCTCCACGCATAGAACGGCGCAGCAAGAAATCCAGCGCCATGGGCTGCGGGAATTTCGGTGCAAGGCCCCAGCCGCCATGGGTCCAATCATAGGTCCTAATTAACCATGCTGTTGCCCTGGCCACGATTGCTTCAGTAAACATGCCTGTTTTGGCTGTTTTTTGTGCTTGCTCTGATAATCCCAGTAGAATCTTATTTCCTGCCTCATAAATCCGGTCCCTATCCTCCTGCCACATGGATGACAACGTATTCAAGACGTCCTTGAAAGCAGGCATGCCATAGCGGGATTGTGGTGGAAAATAGGTGCCTCCATAAAAAGGTACCAGCGCCGGGGTCAGGAATACCGACATTGGCCATCCCCCCTGAGAGGTCATCGCCACAACGGCTGACATGTAAATGCTATCCAGGTCAGGGCGTTCCTCCCGATCCACTTTGATGTTGATGAAGTGTCGATTCATAACCGCCGCAACTTCAGGGTCCTCAAAAGATTCATGCGCCATCACGTGGCACCAGTGGCAGGCGGAGTAACCAATGCTCAAGAAAATCGGTTTATCTTCATTGCGCGCTTTTTCCAGCGCCGCCTGCCCCCAGGGGTACCAATCAACCGGGTTGTTCGCATGCTGCAACAGATAGGGGGATGTGGAATCGCTTAAATTATTAGGCATGGTCTCCTCAATTCGGTGAGAGTATTACTTATAAAAACGCACCAATATTCATCAATTGTACTGAATATAGCAGGCTTGTGTTGAAACAAGGTTAGGCAATACCGCTAAAACATTTTTAGTTGATAAGCACCATTGCTAAACATCAAAAAATAATGGGAGACATGATGATATCAACTAGTTGAGGGTGATAGCTTTGCAGTTAAAGTAGGGTGCCGTTCTGAAGTTGAACGCACCAATATTTTGACTGCACCCTATTACAAGTAGTCCAAATCGCTTGTGACAGGTCTTGTAGTGCAAACTGCCGGTACCCTAAAGGGCACCTTGCCCGTCAGGGTATCAGTTCGCACAACCTGAACCCTGAAGGACAAATTGCCAACTGAGAAAACAGTTCACACAAATTGCTAACATCAGTAGTATAAAAACCCTCTCCCTCTAATGGTTGATTCCAATTAATAAAATTCTTAAATAAGGGAGAGGGAAGGGTGAGGGTTTACCAATGCTGTTAGTCAGGTTATAAACCTAATCTTTAAACCTGGTGTTGAACAGATCGTTGATTAACAACCCTCTCCCAGGCAAGGAACACCTCGTGATGGTAACCAGGGCAGAGTGAGGGTTTTGCAGTTATTACAAGGTGCCGTTCCAAGCCTGCCCCGTTTCATTTCGGGGGTGAACGCACCCTCTAATTTTTTATCAAATTTTCTTTACAGCTTCTTCAGCGCCTCGAGGATCACATCCGCCGCTTCTTCAGGGCTAAACTTGCCAGTATTGATCACCAGGTCATAAAGCAGTGGTTCGTTCAAGTCCATGTCAAAATAGGTCTCAACAAAATCAATGTGCGCCGCATCGCGTTCTGCAATCTTCTGCTGGGCTTCCTCGTAGGTCAGCTTCTCACGTGCCTGCCAGTTTGCAATGCGCTTCTCTAGCGGTGCTACAACGCGCACGTGCAGCACGTCCGGCTTATTACCCAGGATGATCTGGCTGCCGCGGCCAATGATGACCACATTGCCTTGGTCGTAAGCCGATAAGACCAAAAACTGTACCATGGCAGCACTAAGAGCTTCATCGTAGGTCAGGTAGGTGCGCAGCGGCCCAGAAGAAGCCACCCCATACGGCAGGTCAAAATTGCGCAAAATCTTCTCCATCTTGCTCTTGACCGAGTGAACATCTGCAGAAATGTCCGCCACCTGCTCTGGGTCCCAGCCCAGCTCTGTGGCCAAAGCCAACATCATATTCTTGTCAAAATAGCCATACCCCAGGCGCTGGCAGATTATCTGCGCGATGGTATTGCCTTCACTGCCGGATTGTCGGGAAATTGTAATTACTGCCATTAGCTTCTCCTTTTAGTAAAGCAAATTATTAATAAGGCACCAGTAAAATCTGGTTGGTTAAGCAGGTATTACACGGGTATCGCGTTTGTTCGAGGCAGCCAAGCTGGTCTCAAGCGGTCGCTACCCTGATTATACCAAAGCAATAGCTAAAGCAGTACCCCAAGATTTAACGGGAAGTCTTGCATCCTGTCGGTTTACGCGCTCTTTTCCATCTCTTCTAAGGCTTGCAAGATCAATCTTACAGCTACTTCTGGTGAATAGCGATTGGTATTGACGACCAAGTCATACAGCGAACAGTCGTTCAAGTCACAATCAAAGAAAGTCTCCACGAAATCGATATGCGCCTTATCACGCTCATGCACACGCTTGCGCGCTGCCTCGTAGGAGAGGTCTTCGCGCCCCATCCAGACCTGGATGCGCTTCTCTAGAGGGGCTACCACGCGCACGTGCAGCACGTCGGGCTTTTCTGCCAGGACTACTTGCCCGCCCCGCCCAACAATGACGACATTGCCATGTTCGTACGCCGATATGATGAGTTGCTCTACCTGTCTGACCTTCAAGGATTCCAAAGACTCACTTGGCAGGGGCGATTGATAACCACCGGTCAGGCTGAATGGTAGCGTAAATGAGCCCAGAATTTTGTCGAGCAGTGACGCAGCATGATGCTGGTCTTCAGACTCATCAAAAACCTTTTCTGAGTTCCAGCCCATTTCTTGAGCCAGTTTGACCATTAAATACTTGTTAAAATAAGCGTAACCCAGGCGTTCGCACAGCAGATGCGCCACCTTATCGCCCTCACTGCCAGATTGACGTGAAATGGTTATAACAGACATGTCTTCTCCTTTCAGTAACGAACACACCCTAAGATGTCACCTACACAGCTATGAGATTCTGAGTCGAATAATGTGGGAACGTTGATTTATTTTAATTATAAAATTATGTATATAATAAAATCAAGTGTCTATTTGAACCAAATCTGGAATATTACCAAGTAGAGTCAATGATCAACACTTCGTTAATATTTTCAAACGGCGCTGTTCATAAATAATTGACCAATTTATAGGAGAGTGAGATGGGTTTTAAACGATTCATGAGTTTTGAACGGATGGTAACCCCCGTTATCATCAGGGTTTTATTCTGGATCAGTTTGGTGATCGTCGTGCTCGGGGCAATCATCGCAGTCATTGCTGGCGTGATCAGCGGCATACAGAATGAGAGCATCGGGATCATCATTGCCAGCGTATTGGCTGGGCCGGTGATCCTGGTCGGTGGGATTTTGGGCGTACGCGTGTATGCTGAGCTGCTAATCCTGGCCTTCCGCATCAACGAAACCCTGACCGATATCAAGACCCTGCTGCAGAAGCAGGAATAGCCAGGCTGCTAAGCTAATCTAAATTTATCTGCCTTGGTTTATTTTTTATTCGGTTGAGCTTTTTACTAACCATCAGCCGAAATCAATCACGGCGTGCTGCTAGTTTAACCATGGGTTGCCATTTGCCAGCTTTAAATACATTAAATCAGCTACGCCTATAAGCTGGGGTAAAATGAGTGAAAGCTAAAACAAGTTGTTAATGATGACTAAAAGGAAAAGAGACAAGCAATCCATGATTGATGCGTAGGTGGGCATGTTAGAAGAACAAGAATACACAACAAGCCAAGAAAAACAATCCATCTTTACAGAAAAGCTGTTACGCTATTCCGGGATTCTTGCCTTGCTGGTTGCATTGATACTCTTCCTCAGCAAAGCGATCAGCGGGCTTACGCTTTTTGAGTTTGGGGATGAGACCGAAAAATTTGTCGCTGCCCAGATGATGAAGCAAGGCCTGCACCTGTATAAAGATATTTATGCAAATCACGGGTTATTGCCATTCTTATTCGTCCAAATTTACACCTACTTAGTCAGCTCAACAGATTTTTCCTATGTACGGCTGATCAATGTCATTATTGCCTTAGTTGCCACCTTTTCCCTTTTTACCAGCCCTGTCCTGAAAAATCTTAAAGACAAACTCTGGGCAAGTGCTACTTTCCTGGCTTTGCTGTCTTCAGTCTGGGTGGTGCAGGGGCTTCATTTTGTATACTACCATTCGATTGGGGGCCTTTTGTTTGTCATCCCGCTCATGCAGATGGCACTCCCTGCTTTGATCAATGGCAAGGTCACCAAACGTGGGGCCTTTATCTCTGGCTTTGCTATAACGCTGATGTGTTTTGCGTCTTATTCTTTCGGCATTTCAGCGCTCTTATTGGTTATTAGTACTTTAATTGTCATCAACCTAAACGAGATAGAGACCCGCAAGGCTATACTGCAATTTGGCTTAGGTACTATTATTGCTGCTGGCCTGATGGTCATTTGGCTGCTGCTTTTTGGAGATATAGTTGGTTACCTTGTTTATCACTTTTACATCAATCAGAAGTATTACCCTAATTACGCTGCTGTTTCATTGATAAACATATTTGATAATTTTGAGCTTTCTTTTAAACCTAATCGAATTGTTCAGTCACTGGCTTTGTTACAATTGCTTGCCTGGGTTTTCCTTGGATACTTCATCATTAGCTCTCACAGAAATCGACTTTATGCGCGACGGATAATCGGATTAATCTTGCTAGCCATATCTATGCTGATGTTAAATTTCCGCGGCACCTATCTCTTCCACAATGCGGGTTATGTGATCAACAACATCGCTTGTTTTGCTGTTTTTTCTACCCTGATAATTGCCAAATTTAAGAGCAGTTACAAGCTAACAGGTCTGGTAAGCCTAGTCCTTGTCACGATCTTAAGCGTGATTTTCATCAATAACAATGCGATTTCTACGCCGCACCGGGTGTCAGTTCCCGATTTAAACAAGTTCCAAGTCAAATTGAAACCTTCAAACGAAACACCCTATCAATTCGTCAGGGATATTACCGAACGGGACGATAGGGTGCAATCACTGATTTTTAACCAGGCATTTTATATGAACGCCAACAGGCTGCCGGCTTCTGGCCATACTTATTACCTGCCCTGGCAAGCAGATTACCAACGGAATCCTTTCCCTGGCTTTGATATCGATATCTGCCATGACCTGTTAACAGTGCAACCCAAGGTAATATGGTTCGACAATTGGAAGGTTTGGGGGCAGTACCTGGTCGGAGAGTATGAACCGTGTGTGTTAGATATTATTCTAAGCGATTACACACTTGTTTTACCTAACCTGTATGTCCTCAACGAACTGGCCGATACATTAGGCTTGGATGTGATGACCAATTACAAAATGCATGAACACAGTTTTATTATAGGTGATGAATCAATGGAACTTGCCATGACTGGAAAGTACCTAGCTGATCCGCGTCCCTTAAGCAAAGTAGGCATCCTCTTTAGCACGGCCGAGAGCACATTACCGGCTACAAAACAACTTAATTTTATCCGTCAAGATGGGGGCATTCACCAGGCTAGCGTAGAAAGATCAGACTTAAAAAACAACAGGTATCATTTCTTTGATCTGCCAAGTGGCAATTATGTTTCAATGACAATCAACACTATTACAGGTCAGGGTATAAGCCTTTGGGAGAGCCATAAAGACACGGGTGAAAAATACACCTGCCTGATTTACGAGTTTGAAAACGGCGAAAAATTATTTACGCCCGGTTGCACACTTCTGTATTAATTTTCTTAAGCTTCTGGTCTTTTTCTACAAGTTCGCAAATAATTATTTTGCAACTTTATAACCCCTTCCGCTCCAGCCATTTGAGGGCCTCGCGGGCAGACAGGGGGTGCAGGTCTGTCTCGGCGACGAAGGCACGCACGGCCTGGGCATCCACGCGCGAGTAACTGCGCAGCGCCACCGAATTTAAATGACTCTTTATTGAGTGGAAATGCACAACTCAGGCTAAGTATTTTTTAAAGGCTTACTTGGTAATACCCTTATTATTTTCTTAAACTAAATCAGATG
>Ga0209723_1006258_pt1 | contig 11613 bp, 9 predicted proteins | sample BiotimSIPDNA_2_FD_185750 | JGI IMG/M metagenome (GOLD analysis project Ga0209723, IMG submission 185750) | Anaerobic biogas reactor microbial communites from Washington, USA - Biogas_R2 time_0 SIP DNA (SPAdes) (version 2) | ecosystem: Engineered > Bioreactor > Anaerobic > Unclassified | place... | reverse complement strand
TCCGATTGGTTTTAATATCCCGTCATTCACATAGTAGGAAATTTCACTGGCTGTCGCTGTAGGATAGAGCTTGAAGAACGTCGTTAAAAACTCATTGATTTCATTGGTTGTAATGGAATCAACCGTCCCCTCACTTTCAATGGCTTTTGGTTTATAACTTGATTTCTTAGGTATGTTGGTAATGGTCGGATTCTTAACCAGTACCATATTTCCAGAACCATCTACATAGACACTCACTATATAAGCAGAGTGGACGGTCTTTGTATTTTCTCCCTCTGTAATGAGCTGGTCTACACTGTAGGTTACATTAAACTCATTGTCGCCAGTTGGCTCTACCGTCCATATCTGAAATCCTCTTACAGAAGACGATACAGGAATATCTTTGCGTACTGTATCAACATTGAGAGCTTGAAGTTCATCTGTCAGATAGCCTTTTAGACTTTCCATTCGATTATCAATGGACTTATCGGATTGCTCCCATGAATAGTAGACTTTCGCAAAGTTCTCTACAAAATTTTCTACATGATGAGTATCAACGTATTCCTTTTCTATGATAGTTGTTTCGTGAATAGTATGAGTATCTATAGCTGTAAAGTGCTTGAATATCGCAAAGCTGAAACTAAGCCCTAAAAGTACCCACAAGGCAATCACAACCTTTTTATGAGGATTGACCTTATAGACACGAGGTTTCTTTTCCTTTGGTATCTGTTTTTCTTTATTCTGATTTTTTCTAAATTTCATCATTAAATCTTCCTTTCTCATTGTTTGATTCGTCCTGCTCCCACTAAATGCTGTTGCCAGTAGGGGCTTGTTAAGTCGGCATAACCGATTGGGTCGCCTGCATGAAACATACGGTTATTGCCAAGGTATATCCCAACATGAGTAATATAAGAGCCAGCGTTATAGGTAGAATGAAAGAAAACCAAATCGCCAGCTTGTGCTTCCGATAGTGGGATATGCTGGGTCACATCATATTGCTGTTGTGCGGTTCGTGGTAAGTTAATTCCAGCTTTTCCATACGTCCATTGTGTCAGTCCGCTACAATCAAAAGAAGTAGTCGGGGAAGCTCCACCGTAAACGTATCGCCAGCCCTCATATTTCAGTGCTTCGTCCATGATGGCTTGTACCGTATCATCATCAAACTCTGTTGTGACAAGATACTGCGTTACCAGTTGCACATAAAACATATTGCCATAGTTGTATCGCCAGCCCCCATTGATAGGTATGGCTATGGGATTGGGGTAAGACACTTTTTCGCCACCTGAATACTCTTTTGAGAAACTTTGAGCCAGTTCAAAGGTAATTTATTTCCACGATTAGCCACATACCCTAAGAAACCACCACCATAATTGTAGGACTGGATAACCGATTCTAAATCTACACTGAGCCTTTCGCTACTGGCTAATAATTCACTGAAATACTTCACACCTTGCTTAATGGATTCTTCTGTACTCAATGAATTAGGTGGAAGACCGAGGGATTCCGAGGACTGCATAACATCTTCCGCAGTACCGCCCGATTCCACCTGTATAATCGCAAGAAGTATGTTGACATATTCTTCAACGCCATATTCTTTGGCATATTTTTCTACCATAGGCTTATGAGCCAGCACTTCTGCGGAAACATTCACACCTCCATAATGAATATTGGAAATTCCGCTGTCCTGTTCATCTGAAAATAAAATGGCAACAAACAGAAGCAGTGAGAAGACCATCAAGAATAATCCAGAACCACCAATCACTAAAGTTTTCAACTTCATGGTTTCTTACCGACTTTCTTAATGGTGGCGGTTTTGATTGGTGGTCTACTTCTTGTATTTTGTAGTGGTACTCTTTGAACAGTAGACGGACGTTCTTTTGTGATTGGACGTTGTGAAGTTCTATCTGCTGTAGTGGTTGAAGTTGCTGGCTTTTGAACGGTTTTTTCTTGAACGGTATTGCCTTGGCGTTCCACTTTTGGACTTGAAAAATCGGACTTAACTGCTGGACGCTCTTGTTTGGCTTGTTGAGATTCCTTATATGAAGTCTGAATATTAGACTGTTTTGAGGTCTGTTCATCATGATATTGTTCTTGTCTTGTAGTCGGTCTTTCATGAACAGAAGAAGCAGGCTGTTTTTTCTGTTTGACCTGTTCCATTTCAGAGCGACGCTTCGCAATGGTTTTTCGCCTTTGTTCCTGCTGTTCCTTGCGTCCACTGGCTCTGTCCGCTTTGGTTTGAGAAATACTACTGGTTAAATCACGGACATTCTCTTTTACTTTGGATTTTCCTTGATATACTGCATATCTTGCATTGGTCGGCAAATCTTTAACCTGTTCTTTCAAACCACTAGCAGTGTCTACCATTCTGTCTTTGGTATCAGCTACTGTACCGATGGTTTGACCGATACGTTTTCCAAGTGTTGATTTTTCCTTTCCGTCTGGTCGGGAGTGATCTGCTTGTGTCCTTGCAGAACTCCCCGAACCCGACTGTCCTTTTTTACCTGTAACAATGGCAGACCCAGCCCCTAGAGTAGTCATGGAACGTCCAAGTTTCCGCTGTAGACGGTGCATGTGAGCGTGCATAAGCATACGAGGTTTTCTCATCACACGACTTCCCACACTTTGAGAATCGTTACTCTGTAGAGAAAACATACTCATTAAATCGCCCAGCTTGAAGTAGATTCCTGCAAAGGTCACAATCTGTAGAAAAGCAATCAAAAAGAACGGATAACCAGCCGATAAGGTATAGAGCATGGTTGAAATACTAAATGCTGTCGTAATAATCAATGTGATTCCAGCTCGTGTCAAAATGGTATTAAAGAGCTTTGTTATGGCTCGTTTTGACATACCATCAAATGATGGAATCATGCTTAAAATAAAGCTCACAGGCAGAAACATAGCATAGATGATAAAAAGTACCTGCGAGAAAATCATGATTCCTGTTAATAGGAATACAAATATGGAAATCCCAATATTGAAGACAAATAGGAAGAAGACTGTACCTAAACGGTTAATGGTCTTTGTAATGGTTAGATTGGTATTGCTTCTGTCTTCAATTTCTTCCGCAACAATTTTTTCTCTGTCTTCGCCATTGTTGGAATCTGGGCTGGTGGAGAGCAGGCTTTCCACACGGTCAATACCGATACTTTCAATGTCTGAACTGTTGTATTGAAGCAGTAGCCACGGTTGCTGAACCTGTATGGAAAACAGGCTATCTCTGATTAAGTCCACGCTGTCCTTGCCTTGACTATCGGAATGGGGCATGACAATCTTCGTGCCAAGTGATAAACTGGCATTACTGATGTCTGATGAAAAGTCATTGATTTTTTTAATGTAGTCGGGAGCGTAGGCAATAAAGGAAGCCGATAGGATAAACACCAGCACAAAATTCATAATGGCATGAATTGCCTTTGTGGTTTCTCTCTTTATCAGTCCCGTATAGGCAACATAAACCCCAAGAACCAAAATCAAGAGTAAGAGGAATCCAACATAGAAACCCTCTGTTGAAAATCCGTTTGCACTCACACCAGCTAAGGTCTGCATATTCTTACCAATGGAATCTGCTGTAGCGGAAATGAAGTCTAAGGAATAGGCTTCCTGTACTAAGTAACCTGTCGCATTGGAAACATACAAACTGATTGTCCAAATAAAATTGGTAATGGCATATAGTCCATACATGACCTGTTTTCCAATCCCGTCCGACCAGTTCCACGGAAGCCAGCCCCAGCTATTATCCACATAAAAATCCAGTTGATAGTTTTCAAGTGGGTATCGGCTGTATTCATTTGCCACATTGACCGTATCATCTACCAAGCCCGCAGCTTGAACCACCGTTCCCAGCATGGCTAAAAGAAAAATGGCAATCACAAGTGTGAAAGCCACTGTCATTGCCACTTTACCTAGACGTTTCAGCGTCCAGTTTGATTTTATTCTGTTTACTATTGATGGTTTCACATTTACACCTCTTTTCGCACAGGTGGTCTGGTATCAAAGGCATGGAGCAGTTCTTCAAATACAGGGTGGAACTGTATCACACCGACACGACCATATAAATCACTGATAAGGCATTGCCCGTTTTCCAAATCACGCAATCGCTTCTGATTGTTTTCGTCCTCTGGGTCTACACCAAAAAAGGCTAAGGTCTTTTTAATCTCGTTAAGGTCAGTGGAACGAAATGCAAATTTTAAGCCGAGGTTATTTTTCAGTTTTTCATCTAAGAGGTCGTCTGTATTTTGGGTCACGAAATATACCCCAGCGTTCATAGCACGACCAGCCCGAACCAGCTTCATAGATAGTGTTTTTCCTTGTGCTACCTGTAAAAAGCTCCATGCTTCGTCTAAATCTACAATCTTGAAAATGCTTCGGTCTGTATGGATAAAGTCTAAAGCAAAGGTACTAATGACAATCAGCATAGCAACGGATAAAAGCTCCATAGTGGTATATTCCTCAAAGGAAGTTTCCTTGTCGGGAAGTACCAAGTCCGCAACCTGTATAATGTTCAGTTGTTTTTCTAAGCTGATAGACTGCTCCACATAACCATTACTGAATAATAAATGTGCAAAGTCATAGTCTGTAAAACTTTCGATATGGTCGGCTATACTGGTACTTAGTGGCGTATTCTCAACCCGTAATTCCTCAATCACTTTCATCAACCCTCGTACTTCACTATTGGTTACTGCACGAATGGCTTTTCTAAGGATTGGGAAGCGTTCCCCATCACGAGAGGAAATCCCCGTAAGGAATGTCAGAATATCAATAGCCAGTGATTCAGAATCTTTGGGATTTTTCATAATCACATAAGGGTCAAGTAAGCCTTTGTTTTTCTCATCAGAAGTCAGAGTGACGATATTGATTTCATGGGAAATCTCTGGCAAGGTTTCTTTCCATCTGCCACGTTCTGCTTTTGGGTCTACAATCACTGCTTGTGCCCCATAAAGCACCGCATAATAGACGATAAGGTTATTCGCAAAGGATTTACCACCACCCAGCGAACCAACAAAAGCCGACGCTAACGCATTGGTTACTGAACCCTTAACCCCTTGACTGGCAAGAGCAGGTTTCAGATAGACATTGCGTCCAGTATCTAAGCTGTAGCCAACATAAATCCCCTCATTTTCCCCCAGCATTTGAGTAGCACCAAAACCTAAACCAGCGAGGAAATCAGAGGTCACGTATTGAATATAATCATTCATATAACGCTTGCTGGCAGGTAAAAATTCTTCATGTAAGCCGAGCATATCCCCAAATGGTCGTACCAGTTTTACGCTTAAATCGTCATAAAAATCTTTCACTTCATTACAACGACGTTTGAGTTCGTCAAGATCATTTGCTGATACCCTTACCACATAAGACAGCTTGTACATAGATTCCTTGCTTTGGTCTAAATTGGTTTCCAGCTCATTCACACTTTCCAGAGCTTCCGCCACATTGGAGCTGGTTTCATTATCACTTTGCCAAGCGTGGTTATCCAAGTCTTTCAGTTCTTTCTTTTTATTGCGGACAGTAGATAGGGCTTTACGATTCGCTACAATTTCCACATTCATTGACGTATCAATCGGGAATGTAAATTGCTGTTGCTGGTAGTAGAAGATTTCAGAGGACGGGAAGTCCAGTTCTCCGACAATGCTGTTAATGGTAAAGTAAGCTACATAGACGGTTTCATCTTCCTGCTGGATTTTCAAATATCGCTGTTTTTCTTCCACCAAACAGCGAGTAGGCTTAATCAAGTCATAGTATTTAATCAGCGTTTCATTATCCAGCTTTTTCTTTGATAGATGGTACTCATACTCTTCATAGGCAGTGCCTGTCTGTCCGTAAAGGTGTTCAATCAGATAGCCGAAGTCGTCCTTATCTAACCTGCGGATTTTGAAACGACGAGAGATTTTATTTTCTAAGAGCTTTTCCATCTTCTGAAAACGCAGGATTTCATCATTACTCATACTAACAAAATCGCCCATCAGCTTATGGTTCACATCATAGACAAAATCAGACAAAGCATTTTTTGCTTCAACGGTAAGACTTTTCATAGAAAACTCCTGATCGTTGAGAAGCAACTTAAAGCCGATAAAGAAACGGTAGTTCACTTGATTTTCGCCAATCATGGATATTAAAGCGTCTGTCTGTTGGTCGATTTTGTCATAGGCAACCGCTTTGAGCTTGCCAGTGACTTCATTTTTGGAACGCTCTTGTGCAGAACGTATGCTGGATTCTGTACTGATTTGTAAAGCATGAATTTTGCCATCACGATTTTGTGCGATAAGCTGTCTGAAAGAATCATGCACTTGTATTTTCTGTTCTGGACTTAGAAATGAGTAATTGTAAGGAACAAGCTCATAGTAAGCATAACATTCCCCGTCTTTATTCCAGACGAGATTGTTTTCAATGTATTTAATTGGATATGCCATAAAATTCACTCCTAACTGCTGTAATGGCTTCTTGTGGCTGGTTTCTGCCAAGCGTTACTTTTTTTCCTGCATAGGTCAGCTTTGGTCGCAGTGCATAAGCAATGACAGACTTCAAAAATCCATAAGGCTTTTTACCATCAAAAGTTTTTGTAGACATAAACCATGTGAAAGCCACAGGAATCCCAAAGTATTTGAGAAATGCTCCCTCTATCATGGAAAGAGGGGGCAAGTTGCCAAGTATCATCACTGCAAAGAGTGACACGACAAACCATGTCATTTGCGTAAAGGTTATGGGAAACGGAAGTCTAAAATCATTGATAGAATACAGTACCTTTTCCACAGACCAGATACTGGTATAGCTTCGTATTTTCTTCATGTAATCAATCCTTTCATAAAAAATAGGGGTAGCTGATTGAGCCACCCCGTAAAATAGAAAATCTGCCAGTAGTAATGTACCGACAGATTTAATAGACGATTTCAAAAATCCCATGATTGGTTGAGATAAACGTTCCTGAAAGGTCTAAATCCCGACCATAGGCTTGATAATCAATATAGTTTTGAAGACTAGCTGGTACTTCGCCTAAAGCACCCGTTTCTTCAATGTAGTAGCGTGCCACGTCATACATATCATCACAATCGGAATGAATGATAATATCCTCTTGATGTTCGCTTAGTTCTTCAATGCTTGAAAAATGAGTGAGCAGAGCAGATAGCTCCGATTGTAATTCTTCGGGTAATTCCGATACCATTTCCCATAGTCGATTGAGTTCGCCAATGGAAGTGTATTCGTCAACCGTAAAGGGTAACTCGTAGTCATGAATGGCGTATTCCTCATATTCATCATTCAAGCCGATTTTCTCTTTGACTTCCTCAAAGTCAATGGGAAAGGTAAACCACGCACCGACCAATTCGCCCTCATTGTATTTGCCTAAATTCGCAATATAGACTTGCATATCGTCCATATATTCACGTCCTTTCTTTGTAGAGATTCAAAAATCCCTACCGCACTTCGTTTGGTGTACCATTCCTTTGCGGAACATAAGAAAACCACTTATATTCCACAAAAGAACGGTTTTATTTAAGCACCAATAATGCGATTGAATAGCTCTAGTAAAATGTCTTTTACTCCAGCAGCGTTGAAGACTAAGCCAACCGCAATAATCGCAATAATTAAAAAGCCAATCAGTTTGCTAAACTCACGCTTGAAGCCAAGATACAAGCCAATCACAACGATTGCTAAAAGCACCAGTGATTGAGCGTTTGATAGAAACCAGTTATAAAGGTTTTGTCCAAAATTCATAAAAATGTTCTCCTCTCTATATTCAATGAATTTGTATTTGAGTTATTTTTTTGTTGTTATCACGTCCTGTTCTTTTACTGACTGTTGCTTCAAAATCTGCTTGTGTCGGTCTGTCAGTTTCGCATGGTCGAGAATGTCTTTTACAACCTGCGTCTGGTTGATTTCATCAAGTTTAATCGCAACCTTTAAGGTCGGGGCAACTTGATGAGATAGCCAGTTCAGCGTCCTTTGGAAGGAGTAAGGCTCTGGTTTTGTGGTTAGTTTTAATCGTTCACGATTGTTCCCAATAAACCAAGCCCATTCTTCATTCAGTTTCCAATCAGAACGAGGTTTGGAATCGTCTTTATCTACAAAACGGATATACCGATTGATAATTTTAAAGGCGGTATGCTCTGGATTGTCATAGACGAGTAAATCACGGACTGCATAATAGGCACGCTCATTTTTCAATCGAATCTCAAAACGGTTTTTTACTTCTGCGTCTTCAATGGGAATATCATTTTTCTTGTACTGCTCGTAGTCCTTTTCATAGATACAGAAATAAACTTCACTTTGTAATGAACCGATATAGAGGGTGTTTCCCATACATTCCTTTTCCTCTTTGCGTACCAGTTCGCCACTGCGATAGCTTTTAAAACTGCGGAAGACGGAGATACATTCTTCCTGTTGGCACTTTTCAGTGAGTACAGGGATATTTAAAATCCCTGTCTTATCGTTAATGGCAAGGTCAAGGCGTTTCATCACACCGCCAGCCACCAAAACGTCCATAAAGAACTCATACCAGCTTCTTTGTTGTGCCAGAAGATAGCTTTCAAATTGTCTGCACCCACGACCTTTCAATTCCACCAGAACTCCTTTGTCCAGTTCATGGGAGCAAAGGACGAATATGTCGCCTAAAGCATAATGCTCTGAATAAGAATAGAAACCATAGTCCTCATGAAGAAAATAGGACAGTTTCAGTTGTAAGATGTTTTCGACCACCTGCTGTACGTCTGTTGTCGGAAAGCGAATTCTTACATAATCAAACAGCATTTCAAGGGGAGCGTCGGGATTGAAGCGTTCCAGAGCTTCCCAAAGGGACTGCTGTAAATCCTCTGATGGCTTGACTTTTCCTGTTTCAATATCGCTTAGATACTGCCTTGTAATACCAGTCGCAACAGCTAAACGGTTTTGAGATAGTCCATAAGCCAAGCGTTTTTCTTTTAAATGCTGTAACCAAGTTTGTTCATTCAGTAAAAATCCCTCCAATCAAAAAGGCGTATGTCAACTTTTAAAGCCCATTTGACATACGCTGAAATTTTGTAAATCCCTTGTAACCAAAGGATTTTCTAATGTTTTTTTGACTGTTTCCTGTCGATTTGTACCCCCCTGTTAGATACGGGGGGTTAAGTGCTGGCGTGGCTATTGCCACACCAGCCAGCAAGATCAGTCCACACCTGCGACTTCCGCTTCGCACGTCGCCTGCGTGGACTGTCTGCTGTTGGATAACTTTTTAATTTCCTCCAAGAAATCATATCCTTTTGGTACAAGGGGAGTATAAAACTCTGATATGACACTTGTTCCTACATCAACATAGCCACGACCTTTGATTCGCTTTAAGAAGAAATCCTTTTGTACGTCACTGCCAAACATCATGCCATAGCCCATTTCAGACATACGACCTAAAGCCACTCTGAAATTAAACTGATCACGGATTCCGTCGCCTAAATATTTTGCGTCTGGACGTTGACAAGCCAGTATTAGAAAGAAGCCAGCTTGACGACCTAACATGACAATCTGTTTCAGCTTATTCATAACTGCGGTGTTTTCTTTTGTTCCCAGCATTTCCATGAAAGCGACGTATTCATCAAAGATTAAGAAGTGTGCCGGGAGACCTAAGTAAGCATAATTTTTGCCAGTCTTATAGTTCTTCATCTGCTTCATTTCCTCACTACGTTTCATCATTTCTTCATAGAATGTTTCAATGCAAGAAAGCAAGTCTTCTTTTCTATAGTAGACATTTGCCATCACAGAACCTAAGTCCGCAAGATCAGCATTTTTCGGGTCAAGAATATACAGTTTTGAATCTGTATGAAGCAAGGCTTCAATCAGTGTCAGTATAAAGTAAGTTTTACCGCCACCTGTACCACCAGCAATCAACATATGAGGGAGCTTATCATATTCCCACCATACGTTTTTCATTAAGCGAAGTTTACCATCTTTAGCTTCTACTTCATCAATAGAAATACGACTGGCTATGGTGTCATAGAGCAAAGTATATTCCACATAGGAATCCTTTAACTCTTTATCCGTCAGCTCACAGTACAAGCCACTCTCTAATTTCTTTTCCAAGTGTAAGAGTTGGTCTTGATATTTTCCCAGCGTGATTTCCACCCGTATCTGTATCAAGCCATTTTTAAGTCGATAATACATTTTAGGGAAGTAGGTTATCTTTTCCTTTGTACGACCAGCACTATCTTTAAAGAAACCCTCTGTTTTGACCTGTTCAGATTCATACCACTTGTTTTCAAGTATCATCTTTGCCAGTTTTTGACGGTGGTAAAGTTGTTTAACCGTATCATAGCGAACCCGTTTGAATACAAACGCTACCAGCAAGCAGATAAGAATTGCGACACTGAAACTGATAATTAAATAGGGAATGTCAATCTTATCTGCTTGTGATAGGTTAAAATCCTGCCAGTTGATCTGCTGGATTGTCTTCACATGAAACAGTCCGACAACCAGCAGGAAAACAGGCAGGAGTGACGCTATCGTAAAATGAAAGACTAAATCTTTACCAGATGGGCGAATCCTTTTACCACGCTGTTTCATGCGAAAAAGTCTCCTTTCTACCTAGCGACTATTTGTCTTGTGTCGGTTCTTTCTTTGCTTGTGGTTGAGCTTTGAATGAACTAGAATCCTTTGTCAGCACAATATCGTCTGCCTTGATATACCAGTCAACATCTGCTCCTTGATAGGTGGCAGTAGCAACGGTGTCCGCAATGGGATTGATAAGTTCCACCCGTGCGTTATAATCAAACTCTTTCAAAGGCACGCTGGCAGGAATACTTACTTGAATCATGCGTCCTTGTCCTTTGGATTTTAAGTCATAGGTACGTTCCTTGATTTCATCTGAAACCGACCCGTCTTCATTTTGGATTCTCACTTCACGACGTAGAGCAGAGAATTTCAATTCTCCAAAAGTCGTGTCTTTATCTAATACAATGCCATTTGCTAATCTCATCATTTTTCCTCTCTTTCTTTATTCTTTTATCATGTCGTCAGCATGTAAAAGGTAATTTGTAAAACCACGAGTGCCGATTTTGTAGCCCTCTGCGGTAATACGTGGATTGACTAACTTCACACGTTCCTCAAAGCCGAAATGTTTTTCGCCAGCTTCAGCAGGAAGCACCACCACAATATCATCTGCTCTTTGAACATCAGAATAGAGATTATAGCTTCTTGATAAGACAGTTAGCCGTCCGTTGATTCTTCGCTGAACGACTTTATCCTCGCCAGCAAATTCTAAATTGCCGAATGTTTTTTCCATGTTGGGAATCACAAATTTAAGTTCCATATTTTTACCTATCCTTTCTTTTTTATTGGCTGAATGAATGTTTGATGGTCTTAAAGAGTGGGGAACGACCTTTTGATTCTTGATTTTTTGTTTTCATAAGTTCACTTCCTTTCAAAATCGGGTAAAAAAATAGACACCTCATTTTTTGAAGTGTCTACCTATTAAATATTCAAATTTTATTGGAAGTATCTTTATATCTTCACTTTTCAAGGATAAATCGTCGTATCAAAGCTCATTCATAAGTAGTAAATTAGTAGTAAATTGAGTGGTTTTGACCTTGATAAAGTGTGATAAGTCCAGTTTTTATGCGGATAACTAGATTTTTATGCTATTTTTAGAGTCAAAAATAATTAATGATTTAAGTAATGTAGCAC
>Ga0209723_1006255_pt1 | contig 11620 bp, 9 predicted proteins | sample BiotimSIPDNA_2_FD_185750 | JGI IMG/M metagenome (GOLD analysis project Ga0209723, IMG submission 185750) | Anaerobic biogas reactor microbial communites from Washington, USA - Biogas_R2 time_0 SIP DNA (SPAdes) (version 2) | ecosystem: Engineered > Bioreactor > Anaerobic > Unclassified | place... | reverse complement strand
TGTAGTATGGTCGAATGAACTGTTGAGGATCGACATCAAGTTTTTTTGCCCGTTGCCGTACCAGTTCATTGCGCAGGGCGAAATTGAAGTTTTGCCATGCCTTGAACGTGCCTGTTGCGTTATCATGATAGTGATCTGAATTCAGGTCAGAAATTGACAATCGATCATAATCACACGGTTTCATAAGTCTTTTGCAATCATCAATAAAAGTTTTAAAACTGATAAAAGGAAGTCCATGATGAAAAAAGAGTATCGGTAGAGAAGAAGCCAGGTAGTAGTAATTGCTCATGGTTTATGCTCCGGATACAGACCTGTTAAGTATTTCAGAAAGATACGGATTGAGATACTGAGACAAGACTTCGGCCAGACCACGGTCTGTGAAATCATAGAATGTATTTTTACCTTTTTCGCCTATAAAGAACCCCTTGTCAACGGTGTCGGAGGGTTTGAGCAAGACTCCGCCGTTTCGGAATTTATTCTGAAGTTTTTTCATGAAGGAGTTTTTGAGAGTCTCAAGGTCTTTTTTGTTCAGTAGAATTTCGATATTTTGATGTTTGTCGTAGTTCCAGTTTTGTGCAATTTTTTCGAGCATTGATACAAGAGTTGAATTTGTGAGAGATTCATTTATTTCAGCGTGAACTACCTGATTGAGCAGTTCGGTAATTTGGGATCGCAATCCGATAAGCAGGTCTCTTCCTGCCTGGGATATGGAGTGTTCTGCACTTTCTTTGATACGTAGTGCATCAGATTTCGCATTACTGACAATAGTTTCTGCATCAGATTTCGCATTTTTTATTATTTCTTCAGCATCTCTTTTCGCGTTTTGAATAATTTTGACAGATTCGTTATCTGCTTTTTCTATTCCGTCTGTTTTAATTTTATTGATAAGATCCTGAAGTTGTTGTTCCATATTCATTAACTCCCGGTGAGTAAGAAAAAGAGAAGTTTTAATAAGGTTTAGATGATAAAGCAATTTGAATGCCATTCAAAATTCGGGTCGGACCAAAGTAAGCCTTTGAATTTGTTGGGAAATCGTTGGAATTAAAGCGATTAAAAAGGCCTTAAGATATCATTTTTGGCATGGAAAAGGGTGTTTTATCCCCTAAGGTTTCAAAAAATAGAGATCCGGTTTGGGCAGTTCATCTTTAGTCAATAATAATGTTTGGTTCCAGAAAAAAAAGAGTGCTGTTTACGTAATTTTTATTAGTATTAAAGATATTTTGATTGTGATTACTGAAAGATATCAGTTTCGAGAATTGTCATCTCAAAAAAGAAAAAGGTCAAAAATACCTGATTCTTTAACTTACTTTTTTACTAACCATTTCTTCGAGCCTTGATAAGTTTGAGCTATACTCTATAACCCATGCTGCGGATTCCTTTACTATTTCCTCTCTTACGTCAGTTATGAAATTCCTGATACACTCAAGCTGATTTTTGCAACGTTCATGTTTATCATGGCACAAAAGTAAATATTTAGAATCGAATTTTGTTATAAGTTTCTGTATATTTGTAGCTGCAGTAATAAATCGAACCCAGGCTGTAGTAAATCCAAAACAACGATCAAGCAACAAGAGTGAACCAGCTATCGCCAATGCAATATATCCGTATTGGGTTATATCAACTGTGGCCTTAGAAATAAAAAACTGTAAAGCTGCAATCAAGGGTGCTATTGCTCCTATGGTAAAAAAAACGATCGTTAGGATACGGATCAACCTTGACCAACGCTTATAGAATTCTTTTTTGACCATATACCATGTAATTGCTTTTTGAGCTTCATTAATTACATAAAGACGCACTTTTTCCAGATATATTTCTTCACATACATCATCATATTTATCAGGATATGGAAAATTATCAGGAGTTAAATTTGTACCCATATGTCATATCTTCCTCAAAATAAAATTGTTTATAATGTTAGATCGAAAAATTATCAATTACGACAATATTTATACTGCTTAGGCCTCTGAAGGTAGTGGTCAAAATCTTCCAAAAGCTTGTCAATCATTTCCTTCCCATGGATATTTGGCCATTTAAGAGTGAATCTGGCATCCATACTTGTGCATCGAATATCATTCAGCCATCTGATTACAGATTTTTCCGAATATCCTGCACTCAAAGCTGCATTGTATAAAAGTGTATACTCTCGTAAAAGATGAGTACAGAAAGTAATAGGATCATCAGAACCTATTGCGATGCGAACTGGCGGTGGAGCTTCTTCATGAAACTCTGGCGGAAAAAGACGAAGTACAGGGTGATTTCGAAGATCCATCAGATTGCCTATCAGTAAATTGCTCGAAGGGTTAACTTCAGCAACAATACCTCGAACACTTACAAGGCTTCGAAGAGAATCCTGTACTGCCTGAAGGGCGTTGATTTCAGAATCATTTATAACAATATTTATAAGCTGCTGGCCACGGCGGAAAACATCTTCGCTTTTTCTATATTCTTCTATTAATTTTCTTACATGCTCTTGATTGTAATAGAAATCAGGATCAATGTCTATTAAATCAAGGGTAAAATTATTCAAACCTACTTCTGTTTGATATTCGTTAACTTCAGGGCCACTCCAGAGAGTATGAAGTTTATGGTGAACAAGTGCCATCTCGTGGGGTTTGTGTCCCCACGCAAATACACAGTTTGAAAGGTTTCGGATTTGATTTTCCAGGTAGCCAATTCTTTCTTGAGGTACTGAAATACGAAGCTCATCAGGAATTTCGAAACGAGTATACAGCCGCCATTCGAAGACAAGATCCCATAATCTTTCTTCCATCGGCATCATCACAGACCCGGTTTGTTTGGCCCATTGCAGCGGATCGTACCCAAGAGCAGTTGCATGGCCAATGCGCCCTCCTGAACGACGAAGCAAATAGTGTACAGTCTCGAAAATTCTTCTCATACCTTCCATAAGATGCCGAAAGTCTTCACCCACATGTGCTGTAATTTTCAAGGGAGGCGGTTTAATGGGGTCTGGTATTGAAGCTGCAGCAAAGGCTGATTCACGCTCAAGAAAACGAAATAGTGGAACCAATACCCATGTTGGTATACTTAATTCATCTGCTGCAACATCAATACCTCTCAGAAGCCAAAGAATTGATGGCATCTTGTGAATCAGTTCAGTTGCAGCCTTAACTTTTCTTACTTGAGACTGAAAGTAGTTCGTGAACCTGCGTGACCCAAGATGTATGGTTGAACCTATACCTGGCAAAGGTTCAGCATGTGTTCCGGTGTTGTAGGCTGGAGGATTTCCACTTTCCCATCTGTAATCCTGATCACGTGTTTTTGCAAAGAGAAGGAGCACTCCGAATTCAGGAGTTTGCTTATGAAAAGTGTGATTTCGAAGTACGTTTCTCCATGATTCAGTCAGTTCGCATAACCCTTCGGCCAGCTCTTTGGATGTATCCCTGGCAGCCAGACGAACTTCGAGGGATGCTATTGAATTGCCGGGAATACCGCTTGCTACATCAAAAGATACCTCGGTTCTAATTTTGTCAAGAGGTGTCCGGAATGGCCATAAACGGTTATTGAATCTTACAAACCACTGAAGTCCGGCAGTTAATGGGCGTTGAGCTACACTCCGGTACAGAAGGTTTCTTAACCGTATCACTTGCCAGAACAGGGTAATGAACATCTTGTCAGAAATTCCTTTCGATTCACTTTGTTCGATAAAAGCAAGACATTTTCTGACAAAGTATATTTCTCCTTCATTTGGAGAACTTAGCGACAAACGCACTGCAACAGGATCACATGAACGCCATGCTTCTTCAAGCGTTCCTGGAGGGTTGTCACATAAAATACGACCCAGAGGATGAACCTCCTGATAGAGATCGCGCAGTGAATAAAAACTGGGCAGCATATTGTCATCACCATACCTGAGTGCAAAAAGGGTTTTCTCAAGTGTATTCCAAAACTGTCCTCTGATATGTCGCAATTCAAGTATGTAATCAATTAACTTTCTGTTTCTGTTACCACAAAGAAGGTATTCAATGAGAAGGCTTCTGGTAATAACTCCAGCAATCAACCATCTGAAGAATAGTTCGCTCTTTTTAAAGGGGACTTCCGGATCACTCAATGAATCCGGTTGAAGATCCGAACCTGCAAGTGCAGTCAATGTGGACATCCAAAGGATTTTAAAGTCCATTGATGCGCCAATATGTTGATGAATTTCAGAAACTCCATTGTCGAGTAATCTTTTCACAAACAGAGGTGGATCGATATTGATATATGTTGGTGGAGGGTAAGTTTTACATGACATCAGCAGAAGATCTTCAGGCAAGGCAAATGCTAACCATCTGTAATGAGCTGTGGCCTCAAAAAAATTTTCTGTTTTTGTAACTACTTCCGAAATACCTGGTCGGGTACATACATGTTTGCATGCGAGATTGTGAAGATATTCATGAAGAGGAACCGGTTGATCGGGGAGATATGATTTCGCATTTGAATTAAACCAGTAAAAATCGCGAATTGCAATAAGGCGATCAAGCGACCAGCCACTTGCGTGTTCCGAAAGAAGCTCCTCACATTTTCTCCAGAGATCTCTGGTATTTCTTCCATCTGCTGTTTTATCATCCAATGAAGGATGCAGTTCAGTTAGTGCCATACGAAAAGCTTCTTCACTGGCCAGCGGCAGTCTTGCTACTTCGGCACGAATGTAAGCTTCAGGAACACGCTGAGGTGTCAAGCCGCCAAACGTTGCAGTATGGTAATGAAGCACTTAATTCCTCTTTTCCCTAAAAAACATATCTGACAGTTGACATTAAAAAACTGATTTTTCAATAGAAGAATGCCAGTCTTCGATAGTATTATTGATAAATTTACCGGGATCGACACATGTTTTGAAAGCTTCACTATTAACGATTGCCGAATGCACAATCTCTGTTCGTGATGCTCTTAATCTGATATGGTGCTCTTCCCAGTAATTATTAAGGTACTGCCAATATTTTGATGGTGGCAGTTCTATCTCATCGTCAGGCCATTTTATCTCCTTGCGCATTTCTTCAGGCCAGATCTCAAGTACCTTATATCCTGGATCTCCATTCTGGTCCAAAAGCAAGGAGTATTCCGGTTTTAAAAACAGGGAAAGGCCTTTGGAAAGCCAGTTCCATGTTACAATTTTTCTTGGGTCAAACTTGTCTTCAAGTGACCACTGTATCAGCTTACAAAGTTTCAACCTTATGTTTTCGGCATATTTGTCTGTATCTTTTATGCAATCTGTGAGTGTTTCCAGTTTATACCACTCCCATTCATCAACACCTTTTCCAGTTACAGAACAGATATTGTCGATCCAGGCCAAGTGAAGAATTCGGTTTGTTTTTTCTGTGTTTTCTTTACGAATATCTATTGAAGGGAAACCAGGTGTTTTGTATAATTTCTTTATCTGTTTATCAAAGTAATATTTAAGTTTGTTCAAAATAGCTGTCCATTGTGCAGCAAAGAGGAAGTGCTCGGTAAATGTTGGCCATTGTGGGGTTTTCCATTCAAAATGGAGCTCAACATCTCTTTTTTGCTTGTAGATTAATTTATGTTTACACTTAACACCACTCGAGAAAGCTTTATTTGGCAAAGATGTTTTACATAATACATGTGGTTTTTCGCGGAGTATAAGGATATCGTGGAGAATCATGAACCAGCCGGCTATAACCGGTGGCAAAGGTATTTTGTTGTCTTTATTCCCAATGTCATGAATTTCGAGAACAATTTCCGGGATTTCCTGGTACTGAAAAATATCTTCAATATAAGGATCTGAAATTCTGGCATTTGGATTAACAGGATACGATAATTCGTAAAAAGGTTGTTGTGTTTCAAATTGTCTGATCGGATCATTTGTTAAATCAAGTACCCATTTGTCATTTGAATTCTTGCGAATAATCTGATCCAGAAGCAGTTTGCTTGCCCAGAAAGGCAGGTTACTTTCATCTATTGCGTTTCGCAACATTCTTACAGATACTTCAATTGCGCCATCTGTTTCATTTTTAAATAGTGCAATTGCTGCTTTGAGATCCAGCAGTGTACGCATGGATAATCCAAGAGCCATTTTGCCCGAACCGGTAAAAATATCCTTGTTCTGTTCCTCGTTATGGTTGCGTAATGATCTGGTTGCATTCAGGTATTCTTTTTGTGCCTCTGAATCCAATTGGCTAGTGATATTAAAAAGATCTGCAAGTTTGTGGAATCGCATTCCTTTTATTTCGGAAGGCAGACTTATGTTACCAAGCAGAATATTAAGTTCTTTATCTTTATTCGATTGCATTATTAATTCGCAGATATCAGTTAGTTTTCCGGTATCTTCTGCATAATTTGATGAAGATGGATTCACACATCTTTTCAAAAGGTCGACTAAACCTTCCATGTTACCCGATTCAATTTTCGATTTTATAATTGCAAGATCTTCTGTTTTTACAATGCATTTACCGCAAGACAGATTATCATTACAGTGTTCTTTAGTCTTGTCAGACTCCAGCAATGAAATGCAGAGTTTTTTTATGGTATTGTATTTGTCTGCAGAGTCGGATGAGCTCAATTTTGTACTATCGGATTGATTGGTTGAGCATTTTTCTTCTTTTGATTGATCCGTATTCTTCTTTTTTTGATTGATCCGTATTCTTCTTTTTTTGATTTACTTTCTCCTGGTAATGCGGAAAAGTCCAGGCCTGATATGACGGGAGCGGTTCGATCTGAATTTGATAATTTTCTGGAAGCGACCTGCGCATTGATGTTGCAGCTTGTCTGCGGGCTATTGCCTGAGTCTGATCCCAGTTGGATGCATTACTGCTTGTACCCGAACGGAGAAGTTCTTTTTGAAATGAGCGTTCCAGAAACAGTTGATAATCGGGACGTACTGCAGCAAGAATGAACCAGAGTCGCTGGCTTGTTGCAAGGCGGATCAGTTTGGAAATGCTGGCGATGTGTTCGATACTCCTGTCAACATTGTCTATAGGGAGAACAAAAAGTTCTGTTTGTTGTCGTCCCCTGTTTCTGACCAGACGGGTAGTTTGTTCCATTACTTCCTTGAAATCTTGCTGGAATCTTGCAGAGATTTCTGCTGCCTTGATCTGTTGTTCAGAACGTTCAAGTCGAGGGCCGGAATTGACAGGAATTGCTTCCCACATAAAAGTTGCATCATTGATTAACCGATTCAGTTTTTCACCTGTTCCCAGATCTCCTTCGAGTATGGAACGACGGCGTGTTGGTTGATAGGCGTTTAATTCATAATCCATGTTTTCAATAGCTAAACGGATACGTACAAGTATTGAAGAAAGCAGATTTGTGTCGGGGTGAAGTGGTTCCAGATCGAGAGCGTCAAGCCAGTATACTTTGTGGCAGGTTGCATTCAACAAAATTTTGATATCATTAGCTTCCTGGTTGTCTGTTCCTTTGAAAAAATTACCTTTTTGTTCAGCAGCCAATTTGTAGGCAAAAGCAGCAGAAAGAAGTACTGTTGTTTTTCCGGATCCGCGATCACCGGATAAAAGGATGCTGGTGGAAGGGGATTGGTATTTAGAAGCAAGTTCCTCCTGTTCATCATTTTTAACATGCTGATTAGCGTTACAGGCGGCATCTAACCAGAAAAAAATCTTTTCAAGGGCTTTCTGAGTACTTGGGCAAAGGGATTTCCAGTCAAATGCTTTTGCTTCAGGTACAGGATTGAAGATATCGACATTATTATGTGACATAGGGGCTCCTTTAGCAATGATTATTCAGGATAAATAATTAAAACGATTAAATTGATTGTAAATGGCTAATCCAGAACAAGAGTATTGTAAATACTGCAAGAGATATGCCGAAAACACTATTTGAATTAAATCACAATACAATTATGGATATTTTGTTCTAATTTCTTACGCGAGTCTTTTTCGCGTACATTGATATAAGAATCAGATCCAACACGCTTAATATGAAGTTATAGGATTACGACTACGACAACGACAACGATTGTAGTTTTTTTTCTTCATTCACCATTCATAATTCACAATTCACCATTATCTGATGACCTTAACAGCCATAAAACCCTTTCTGCGGTAAGCTCGTCGTAAATTAATCGTCTCCATTCAGGTATTACTTGACTTTAATATATTTTTCCAAAATTTTGAACCAGAAATTAGCTCCTAAAGAAACCATTAGTGCTGTAAAGACTAACCCAATTATTTTATTAATGAAAATCGGCACAGAACGGAAAGGGGAAGCACGCAGGTTATAAAAACAGCTTATTGTATCGTTATCATTACATACCCAGCCAAGAGGGAAAAACCGGAATTGATGCTGCCTTGAGATGGCTTCTACCTGGTTCCAGTATTGATCTTTCTGAGATTCAAATTTTTTGTAGATAAATAAAGAATCTGGAGTGACTGTTTTGGCACTGATTTCTTCAATTTGCGAAACAGATCTGTTTGCCCACATGAATCTTACAAGCATAATTGTGTCGAGATTAAACACACAAGCTAAAATAAAAGCTGATATAAAAGTAATTATAGATGTTTGAATCCTGTAATATTTTGTAATTGGTTCCCAGAATTCAATTAACCAGTTTTTGAGATTTTTTTTAATTTTCACTAATTCCTTATCTGCATTCACCATTTGAATATCGATTATCTGGTTTAGATTATCAGTATTTGATCTATTTTCCTGATTGCTTTTATACCAGATATTCAGAATAACATCAGCAATTATCCCATCAGGAATATTGGTATACTTGTTACCAGTACTTTTATTTATACTCTTAATTATATCATTTGAAAAAAAAGGATTTTCATTATTGTCAATATTACCATATCCTAATAAATTATCAATTGCCTTTTTGAAGTATTTTCGTCTTCTATCCAGGAGGCAATCCAGAAATTCATTAAATGCAGTAATCAAAATACAAAGGAAAATATAGAGAGTAAGCAGTGCAAGTACGATCTCGATTATCTGGAATCCGGGTAACGTCATATTGTACACCCTAATTTATTTGAATTAAATATCGAATTTGAAACAGTTAAAACCCAGGCAATAGTAAACTATACCAGGCTAATGAGTATTCCTGGTGGAACAGGATCGTTTTAATGATTATACAAAGGCCAATTTCTAAGTGTTATTCATTGGAGTATTAAGGTGCTGTTACTTTATTTCTCATTTATTTAGTATGAAGAGCAAGATACAGGCCGAGCGATACAGAGCTGCGATTAACTACCGCGGGGGGCGTGTGCGCTCGGCGAAAATGAAAATCTTAATAAAAGTGTATAGTTCACTCATCGACCATGAATATATTCAGTGTCGATGTAATGAATTAAAATGCACATATAAAAGAATCGAATAATTGGTGCAGATTAAAACCGGTAATGAACACCACCTTCCATGGAAAAAATACCAATTTCTTTTGAGCGGTTCTGGTAATGGTATGATCCTCCGATTCCGCCCATCAGATGAAAAGCGATTCTCCAAACATACCACTCAGCACCAAACCCGATTCCCCCCTCAAACATTGTCTTTTCCTTTTTCCCTTTTTGGTGTTTATTGGATGAAGAAAAACTGTATTTTTCGTAATAGTCATAGTCTTCAAAATTGTATTCTATGTTTGCACCTGCGTAGGTGGTAAAACGGATATAACGTAAATCTCCCATATTATGAAGATAGGTTATACCACCTGAAAAATAAGTTTCTTTGTAATAACCACTGTCACGATCCGAAACGTAATCGAAAAAGTTGTTTTCTTCCGGATATTTTTTATCTCTGTAGTAAGGGAAAAGATTGATCTGAAAACCACAGGTGTTTTTAATCCATCTTCTGTAAGAGATTCCATGTCCTGTTATACCACCTGCTGCAATTCCTATATAATTTGGATAACGTGTCTTTGTTATATCAGAATAACTGCGATGTTCCGGGGCTGTTTTGGTTTCATCAGAAAAAGAAAGACTAAAGATAGCTGTTGCCAATATTAATAGCAGAATCTTCATAAATATAATCCTTTGGTGAATGTGGAAGGAAAAGATATTTATAAATAATATAATACATTTTTGGGCTGACACAAGAATTGAAGTGTGAAAAATGATTCTGTTTTTGTATAAATTGTAACAATCGTGAGTGGGGGAGCGGGGGTATCTGTTGGTATAAGATTTTGCGGGTTAGCGGGGGCACTATATGCATTTTTAGAATGTTTTTCATGCTCGTCGAGCATTATGATCTTTAGTAATGATATATTGCGCTCGGCGAACATGATGATTTTAATTCTTAATTCTTAATTATTTTACTTCTAAGAGTGGTAGTAAAAATTTAATTATACGGGCTTTCGCGCCCGAACGACGAGATACTTTTTCCAGGGCAAAAAAGTATCCAAAAATGCCCTGGGAGCGGCCATGTTTCGCTAATCACCTGCTAATAAAAATAGTAAGTAAAATTTTTGGGGTCTAAAAAGTACGCAGCTTTTAAACTCGCCCGCTCTGAAGATTGTTTTAAAACTCGTTTAATAAGTAAATGTAGATTGCGGGACTCGAACAGTAAAAGCTGCTTTTCTTACGTGCAGGTGCTGCTCAACACAATGGCCGCGGAGGGCCTGAATATTCTTAATCCACTAAAGTGGAAACAGTATGAAAATTATGTACCAAAGATTTACTGTGTTTTCTTATTTCACTAATACTTTTGTAAAACAGAGCTATTCACAGGTTTCCACACGTCACCAAACTTCAATCTAACAATGTTCTATTCCTGTTTTATATTTTTGATTTTTTCTTATTGTTATGTTTCGAGTTTCGGATTTCTGATTTCGAATTTTTACTAGCTACTCCGGGGGTTGTGTGCGCTCGGCGACCATGGTAATATATCCAAAATCCAAAGGGCGCATGCCTTACCAGATAATCAAAAAAAACTAAATCTGGATGAAAATGACGTAATGCAGTCATCCTTTTTGCCGAATTGGGATTCATTCTATATTCACTATCCACTACACACTTCCAACTGTTTTGGAAAACTACAAATACCAAAAAAAATAAAAAAAACTTGACAATGCCCCCCCCCCCCATACATATATTCACAAAAAATAACCGATTAAATTATCACAAACATCTGTTCATTGAAAAATGAGAGTTGACAATTCATTCTCAGGGAGGCATAACATGTACAGACGCAAAACAGCGACGTTTCTCATAACGCTATTGCTGACCCAGGCAACATTTTCGGAGATTTCAGTAAGAGTATTTTCCCGCGAAGAGGGGGTAGGGCACAATCAAATATCCCGCCCGCGTGTCTATATCGAAAATATCGGTACGGAACCGATATCAAATTTCTATTGCCATTACTACTTTACTGCAGAAAACGGAAAAACACCCGTTCTTGAAGACTATTATACTCCCAATTCATCAGTAAGTCTTATCGGGAGTGGAAATGATTATATCGTAAAATATGATTTTAACGGTACGACTCTAGAGCCTCAACAGATAGTTCCAAACCAGGACGGCAACAGTATTGGTATAAGATATCATGACTGGAGCCCAATGGATAAATCAAACGATTTCTCATGTAACATGAGTGAACTTATAATACTGAACGGCAACATTTCGGTATTTCTTTCTGACGGAACTCAGATTTATGGAAATGAGCTTCCAGACCCGCAAAATCCTCCTCAACCGCCACCTGTCAGCAATAGATTAGG
>Ga0209723_1006247_pt1 | contig 11629 bp, 10 predicted proteins | sample BiotimSIPDNA_2_FD_185750 | JGI IMG/M metagenome (GOLD analysis project Ga0209723, IMG submission 185750) | Anaerobic biogas reactor microbial communites from Washington, USA - Biogas_R2 time_0 SIP DNA (SPAdes) (version 2) | ecosystem: Engineered > Bioreactor > Anaerobic > Unclassified | place... | reverse complement strand
TATAACATAAGAATTAGATAAAAGTGTCTTTTCTCTGTTCTCCATAAAATGTTTAGATGACATCGGACAAGCTAAGTTATATATCTCTTGAATACCTTGAAAAGATATTTTAAATTTATTTAATTCCACTAAGCTTTCTAAATCTAAAGGAATAGAAATATCATGATTAATAAAAACAAAATTAGGATTAGATAATAAGTGATCAATGTTTTTAGGACTGCTACTTAAAAAATTATCAATACAAATAACCTTACATTCCTTTATTAATTCGTCACATAAATTGGATCCCAAAAAACCAGCTCCACCTAAAACCAAAACATTTTTTTTATCAAAAATAACTGGCATATATTATGATTTAATAATTAATTATATTGAGTTATGGTTTAATTATAACTAAATATCACAAAAATATCAATCTTGAACTTCTATAAAATTAGCTATTACTCCTCCAGTGAAACTATTTTCCAAAGCATAAAAAGATTTTAATAACACTCCCTTACCATCAAAAACTCGAACATGAGGAGCTCCTCCTGGACCAGCTCCGCATAAAATTTCATCCACAGCATCTTTGTTTAAATCTGAAATTGATAAATTAACTCCTCCTTTAAATTTTTCAGCAAAAACCATAATTCCTCTTAGCTTCTTTCCTGATATATCAAAAATTCTTACCTCTGGTTCACGACCATTTCCTGGAGCTACTACTATTTCATTATTATTTTTAGTTTCTTGTCCATACATATTAGCCACCTTAACACTTATGCCCCCAGTAAAATTATTTTCATAAGCAAAAAATTGATTTATTAATTTTCCAGTACCATTAAAGACTCTAACATGAGGCCCACCACCGGCACCAGCCCCAGTTATAATCTCACTTTTTCCGTCACCAGTAATATCACCAGCGCCAACATTAACTCCACCTCTAAATTTAGAATCATAAGCAAAAAATTGAGCTTTAATATTTCCTTCTTTATCAAAAACTCTAACATGAGGCCCACCACCGGCACCAGCCCCAGTTATAATCTCTTTTATTCCATCACCATCTATATCACCCAAAGTCACATTAACTCCTCCTTTAAAATTAATACTATAAGCAAAAAATTGATTTATCAATTTTCCATTATTATCAAAAACTCTAACATGAGGTCCACCACCGGCACCAGCCCCCACAATAATTTCTTCTATTCCATTTCCGTCTATATCACCTGAAACTACGCTCAAACTTCCGTTATACTCTGAAGAAAAAGGAAAAAAACTACCTTTTTCCACTAATTTATCATCAACTATCTTGATAGCATTAAATTGTTTATCTTCTGTTTTAAAATTAGCAATATTTGATTGTGGATATAATAAAAAATAACCAGACAAATTATTCCATTTTTCCAAAGCCCAATTAACTGAACTCATTAAATTTACTCTTCCACTACCTAATTTATTTTCGTATTCTGGATTTAGGCTATTAATATTATTAACACCTTTTAATAAAACATTTAGTAATTCTTTATTATTTAGTTTAGGATTAGTTTCTTTAATGCGAGCTAAAGATCCACTTATCACCGCTGCCGACATTGATGTTCCTGACCAATAGCCACTATAACTTTTATTTTTCTTATTCTTTACATCATAAAAATAAGTAGAAAAAAAACTTACACCCGGAGCTGAGATATCAACACAATTTTTACCATAAGATGAAAAATTAGTCTTCTGATCTAAAGAATCAACTGCTGCTACAGAAATAATAATATTTTCATTATTATTTCCTTTAAAACAAGCTGGGTATAAAGGATTTTCATCTAAACTCTCATAATTATTTCCAGCAGCCGCTACTACTAAAACATTTGACTTATAAGCTCTTTCGATAGCCTCTTTAAAACCTTCATTATAACCAGCTCCTGAAAAACTTAAATTTATAATATCAGCTCCATTATTAATAGCATAATCAACAGCTCTAATAACATCATTAATTTTCCCTTCCCCATTTTCACTTAAAGATCTAAGAGACATTATTTTAACATTGGAAGCTATTCCACTAACACCGGTTCCATTATTTATTTCTGCCCCTATAATTCCAGCAATCATTGTTCCATGATTACTAGCATCTTCATTACTTTTTTCAGTTAATTTAGGATTAGGATCATTATTATTATTAACAAAATCCCAGCCATTTATATCATCAATAAAACCATTGCGATCATCATCAATACCATTATCAGCTATTTCAAATTTATTAATCCAAATATTATTTTCTAAATCAACATGATTTATATCAATTCCAGAATCAATAATAGCTACTACCACCTTATCTCCAATTGATTGTTTATTCCAAATATAATTAAAACCAATACGGTTTAGATACCATTGCTCTTTAAAATAATAATCATTAGGAAGTATGTCAACAGCCGAAGTTTGATGAATTGGTCCTAAAAGATTAAATAAAAAAAATGCTATAATTAAAACGGTTTTTTTATTCATACCGATAAATTTTAGCATATTTTTTATAAAATAGAAATAATATTTATTCTTTTTTTTCGGTTTCTTTTACGCTACTATCCGATTTATTTTCATTAGCTGTTTCTGGAGTAGTAGATTCAGGTGTTGGAACAACAACCTCTTCTTCCTTGGGTTGTTCTACAACACTAACAACAATATCATCTTCATTTTCTAAAAGTTTTAACCCCTTAGGTAATTTAATATCTTTTATTTTTATAGAATCACCTATTCCGTTCAAAACACTAATATCAATATCAATATGATCAACTAAATCACTAGGTAAACATTCAACTTCTATTTCATCTATACCTTTCATCAATAAAGCTCCCAATGTTTTAACAGCTGGAGATTCACCAATAAATAATAATGGAATCTGTGTATTGATTTCTTTATCCATATCAACTTTATAAAAATCAACATGAATTATAGAATCTTTAACTGGATCTTTTTGAACTTCTTTTATTAAAACTTTAAAACTACCCTTACCTTCAACATCTAAATTAATTAAATTTGATTCTCCGGCTTTTTCAAAAACTTTAACAAATTCAATAGAATTCATTTTTAGTAAAATATTTTCCAATCCAGAACCGTAAACTATGGCCCCAATAGTAGCATTGGCTAATTTTTCACCTTTTTCTCTAATTTGTCCTTTTAATTTAATTTCCATATTTTTTTCTTTAATTATATAAATTTCTAAATTATTAAGCTTTATTTCTAATAACCATATTCTCTATTATTCCAATTAAAATAAAGTTGGCAATAATTCCACTACCTCCATAACTAACAAAAGGTAAGGAAATACCGACTACCGGAATTACCCCCATATTCATACCAATATTAATAAACATTTCAATAAAAATCAAGACCATTGCTCCTAAAACAAAAAATATAGCAAAATCATCATTACATTTCTTGACAGTTAATAATAATCGCCAAAAAAGAACAAAATAAAGAGCTAAAACTAATCCGGCACCTAAAAAGCCAAATTCTTCTGAAATAACAGAAAAAATAAAGTCATTCTGAGCCTCTGGTAAAAATTTTAATTGTGATTGAGATCCAAAACCAACTCCCCGCCCCATAAAACCACCCGAACCAACAGCAATTAAAGCTTGAGATACATTATAACTATCAGACAAAGAATTTTCTTGTTGATTTAATAAAGTAAGTATTCTGTTTTTTTGATAATCTTGAAAATAAAAATTCCAAGCCAAAAAGAAACCAGCTATTATCGGAATAATAATAATTAAAAAATATTTACGATCAAAACCAACTAATATTAAAATAATAAACCAAATAGCATAAAGAATTATTCCTGAACCAAAATCTGGTTGTAATAAAATTAAAAAAACAAAACCAGATGTTCCTAAAAAAGATAAAATAAGAGATTTTAATGGCCTCATTTTAACAGCTGAATTAGAAAAAAACCTCGCCAAAAAAATGAGTAAAAATATTTTAATAAGTTCTACGGGTTGAAAACTAAAACCAAAAAATTCAAACCAACCGGTAGTACCTCTAGAAGTTTTTCCAATTATTAAAACTAAAATTAATAAGATAACCCCAAAAATATAAATATACTTATTAAAGCTTTTTAGAAGATTATAATCAATAAATGAAAAAAAGATAAAAATTATTAAACCTAAAGCAATAGAAATAATTTGTTTTCTAAAATTAGAAAAACTTAATGATTCCTGTCCTAAAGCAATACTATAAATTTCAATTAAACCAAAAAGAGACAATAATAAAACAGCGGAAAAAATTATCCAATCAAAATGTAGAAAATGTGATTTAATTCTATTAAGCATGTTAAAATATTAAATTATTCAAATATAAATTTAACCAAAATCATTATTCCCAAACCTAAAAATATTCCTAATAATTGTTTTATAGTTTTATTAATACTTACATCCTTCTTTAATTCTGGAATTAAATCGGAAGCAGAAATATAAATAAAACCACCGGCAGTTATAGGAAGTATTAAATCAGATAATCCAATTATTTTTTGACCTAAAAATATTATAATAATAGCTCCCAATATAGAAGCTAGGGCTGAGAAAAAATTAAATAATAAAGCTTTTTTAGTACTAAAACCAGCATGAATTAAAACTCCAAAATCACCAATCTCTTGAGGAATTTCATGGCTAATAACTGCAATGGTAGTTATTATTCCTAAATTAAAATCAACTATGAAAGAACCAGCAATAATCATACCATCAATAAAATTATGTAAAGCATCTCCAACTAAATTCATCGTCCCAACTGGATGAATATGATTATTAGAAGTAGGAATATGACAATGACGCCAACAAATTATTTTTTCTAAAATAAAAAATAAAATAATACCAATTAAAACTCCAGCCCAAACAATTGTATTATTTTCTAGTGATTCAACTGATTCTGGTAATAAATGTAAAAAACTATCGCCCAATAAAGTACCAGCTGATAAACTAACTAAAAACATTATAACTTTTTCCAATTTATTTATTGGGACTTTAAAAAATAATATTCCCATTAAAGAAATTAAAGAGGTAACTATCGAAGCTAAAAATATATAGACATACACCATCATATTTTTTTATAATTTATTTTTTACTCTTAGATTTAGTTTTAATAACTGAAAGACTTTTTTTTACTTTAATTTTTCCAATTTTTTTATGTTTAGACTCATACTCAGCAATAACCTTTTTTAAACCTTCTACCGCTAAAACCGAGCAATGAATTTTTTGTTTTGGTAAACCTCCTAATTCTAATACTATTTTATCCCAATTAAATTTTTTAGCTTCATCCAAAGTCATTCCCTTAACAATTTCAGTCATAACTGAAGCAGTGGCAATATTAGAAGCACAACCAAAAGATAAAAATTTAATATCTTTTATTATATTATCTTTAACTTTTATAGAAAAACTTAATTGATCTCCGCAAATCATATTACCAATAGTAGCGGTAGCATCAGCCTTTTTTAATTCACCAATATTTTTTGGATTACGGAAATGATCCAATGTTTTTTTTGTATAATTTAATGACATATATTAATTATTAATTATTTTATAGGAGTGAAAGTTCTTAAACGCTCCACTGTTTTTGTAAGTTTTTTGATGGTATAATCTATTTCTTTTTTTGTAGTATAACGACCCAAGGTAAAACGGACATTACTATTCATGTACTTAGAATTTATTCCCATAGCTGTTATAACTGAAGAAACTTTTAAATTTTGAGCTGAACAAGCTGAGCCAGTAGAAACACAAATTCCAGCCATAGATAAATCAATTAAAATTGATTCACCTTCTATTCCTTTAAACATTATATTCAAATTATTTGGTGTTCTATTTTTATAATCTCCATTTAAACTAATATCTTTTATATTTTTTTTAATCTCTCGCCAAAAATAATCTCTTAGAGTTTTAACTCTTTTTAAATAACCTAATCTTTCTTTATAGGCTAATTTTAGAGCTTCAGTTAATCCAACTATACCAGCCATATTATAGGTTCCACTACGATATCCATCTTCTTGACCACCACCAACAATTAATGGATTTATTTTTATATCTTTGTTAATATAGGCCAAAGCAACTCCTTGAGGACCATAAAATTTATGAGCTGATATTGATAAAAAATCAACTTGCCATTTTTTAATATCAATTTTAAGATAAGGAATAGCTTGAACAGCATCAGTATGAAAAAATATTCCCTTAGCTTTACTTATTTTTCCTATTTCTTCCAAAGGTTGAATAGTACCTATTTCATTATTAACAGCCATTACTGAAATTAAAATAGTTTCTGGTTTTATTTTATTTTTTAAAGCTTTTAGATCAACTATTCCTTTATTATCAACTGGAATATAATCAAAAGTAAATCCTTCATCTAGTAATTCTCGAGCTGAAGATAAAACACAAGGATGTTCAATGGCCGAAATTAAAAAATGTTTCCCTTTATTTCTGTTGGCTCGCATTACTCCTTTAATTATAAAATTATTGGCTTCAGTAGCGGTAGAAGTAAAAACTATATTTTCAAATTTACCATTAATAATTTCAGCTATTTCTTTTTTACATTCTACTATTTTTAAATCATTATTCTGTCCCATAAAATGAATAGAAGAAGCATTGCCATAATTTTTCAAATAATATGGCATCATTCTTTGTAAAACTCTTTTATCAATTTTAGTTGTAGCTGCATTATCTAAATAAACTTTCATATAATTATTTCAAATTTATTTTTTCTATAACAACATCTTTTACTGGAACAGTGGCATCAGTTTTTACTTTAGAAATATTATCTACAACATCCATTCCTTCTTTAACCCAACCAAAAACTGGATGCTGACTAGTTAAAGGTTCTTTATCAAAATCAAGATAAGTGTTGTCAACTACATTTATAAAGAACTGAGAACCACCAGTATTTGATCCAGAATTAGCCATAGCTATAGTTCCTCTAACATTACTTAATCCTTCTATAAATTCATCAGGAATTGAATACCCGGGTCCACCTGTTCCCCATAAAGTTTTTTTAGCATCATCTTTAGTAAGAGGATCTCCACTTTGAATCATAAAGTTTTCCATAACTCTATGAAATTTAACACCATCATAATATCCACTTTTAGCTAAATTTAAAAAATTGGAAACAGTTATCGGCATTTCATCGTTATAAAACTCAATAACAAAATTGCCCATATTAGTTTCAAATTCAGCTTGAGAATATTCTTTTAAAATATCTTGATTTAAATTTTGTTCTTTAGACATATTATTAATATTATTTGCGGAATTAGCATCATAATCCAAACCGCCGTCTGAACTGATGGTAGCTTTGCTTATCGAACAAGCCGACAAAAAAAACATAAAAGAAATAATTAAAAAACTTTTTAATATTTTCATATATTTAAAATTAAACTTTAAATTTCTTTTTAATATCCGAATCTTCTTCTTCTCTTTTTTCTTCTATTAATTCTTTGGCTTGAGAACGTAAATCAGATAAATTCATTTTATTTAAATCAGAAGCTTTTTCTAATAATTTTTTCTTAATATTTAAATCAGGGTTATCTAATACTTCAGCTAGTAAAACATCTAAAATAGCCCCTATTTTTGGACCAGCTTCTATCTTAAGATAACTCATTAAATCGCAGCCGTCAATCTTTAACATTTTTACTGAAACTGGATCATTTTGTACCTTTTCCATCATATATTGTAAATGGCGTAATTTATAAGGCATAGCTTTAGGTGTGCCTGAACCAAGTCGATCGGCCACTCTTAAGTCTATTAAATCTTTTAAATTTTCTTTACCGGTTTTAGCTATTAAACGACGAACTGAAGTAGCTGTTACTTCCCCCACATTATAATAAAACATATGATTTTTTACCAAATTAACAACCATATCAATATCTTGATTAGAAAATTTTAAACGAAGCATTATTTTTTCAGTTATTTTAGCTCCAATATATTCATGATTATAAAAAGTAGTTTGACCGTTAATAATTTTCATTGATTTAGGTTTGCCAATATCATGTAATAAAGCAGCTAGACGAACTTGCCACTTCAAACTCGGACAATGTTTTAATGATAATAAATTATGTCTATAAACAGTATAAATGTGATGATGATTTTGTTTTAAATCTTGGCCATATAATAATTCGGGAATAATATATTGTAATAATTTTGTTTTATTTAATAAATCAATACCAGAAGATGGATTATTAGAACTTAATATCTTTATTAATTCATCTTTAATTCTTTCTTTAGCTATAAATTTTAAACTTCCAGCCATTTTTATTATAGCTCGTTCAGTTTTTGGTTCTAATTCAAAACCCAATTGAGATGAAAAACGAATAGCTCGCATCATTCTTAAAGCATCTTCTTTAAATCTAGTACTCGGTTCTCCTACCGCTCTAATTATCTTTAATTTTATATCTTTCAATCCTCCAAATAAATCAACTAACTCTAAATCTTTAGAAATTGTTTTTAATAAAATATTTTTTGTTTTTTTTAATACTATAGCATCATATTTCCCAGAATCTTTTTTAATAGGTCTAATAGCCATAGAATTAATGGTAAAATCACGACGAGCTAAATCTTTATCTAATTCTTTTTCAAAAACAACTTCATCAGGACGACGATGATCTCGATAAGTACTTTCGCTACGATAGGTAGTTATTTCTAAAACTGTTAGAACTTTTTCATTCTTATCCTTAATAGCTAAAATAACTGTACCAAAATCATTTTCATATTTAGCATCAGGAAAAATTTTAAGAATATCAACAGGTAAAGCATTAGTAGTAATATCAAAATCATGGGCTTCTTTACCCATTAATAAATCACGAACACAACCACCAACCAAATAAGCTTCGTAGCCATTTTTTTCTATTTTTTCTATTGTCTTTAAAGCTAACTCTATCATAACTGATTATTCATTTATCTTGTTTATCTCACCTTTTATTTTATCTAAAGATTCTTTAAATTTATCAAAATTTTTCAATAATTCTTCGACTTTTTTTCTATCATCGCCCGTTTTCTCTTCTAACATTTTTTTATTTTTAATATATTGTTCCCCCAGAGAATCAATTATGTTTTTTAAAATTGATTGACTAAAATTTTTAAAATCTTCATTTTTATCAAAAACATCTTCTGAAAAGTCTCCATCTATTCCTTCTTTTTGTAAAGAAGCTAACATTTTATCTAAATCATTTTTAGAAACTCCTAAAAAGAAAGCTGGAATATTTTTTATTTTTTTTCTTATTAAATCATTATCCTTTTCAAAATCATCAGCTAGAGTTAAACCATATTCCAAACGAGCCCCTCCTCTAAGTAATATATTTTCTATTTTATCTTTTTTCTTAAAAGAACCACTATCTTTACCTATACCCAAAACCTGATCCAAACCACAAACTACGGCTCCAGTTTCTTTATCCATTAAAACATAATCAACACCATTTTCATAATCATCAAAAATTGAAGATCTACTTACTAAAAACCTATCTTTTAATTTATTATGTAAAAGTAGGGTGATCATCATTTCGGCTATAACTGCCGGATCTTTATCTTTTTTTTCTTTCCATTCTTTTATTGATTTTTTTTCTTCCTTAGCCCAAGCACTTTCTTTTATCATAATTAATTCTTTATGATAGTTGGAATCTTTACCTTCCATTTTAATACTACCATCTTCTTCTAAAACTGGACCATACTCAGCATATTTTTCATTTACTTCTTTACTTAAAAGATTCATCCCTTTTTTTAAAAAAATAGACATCTTCTCAAAATTAATTCTTTCTTTTTTATCTTTCTCAAGTATATCCAAATCTATTTTACCAACTATTTTTGGAACATCTTTATTGTTATTAAAATCTTTATTAATAATACTATTGATAGTAGAATCTCTCATATTATTATTTTTTAATTTTTTTAAAATATTTAGTATGTAAAACTTGGTGATCCAAGCCTTGTTGCTCTAACCACTTAATTATTTCAACTGCTCCTTTATTATCATGAGCTGATCTCAAACAACTATTTTTATCAACTTGATATATTCCGGCCGTTCTTTTGGCTATAATAGTTTTAGAGGTTGGAATTGGTTGACCGCCACCGGCAATACAACCACCCGGACAAGACATTACTTCGATATAATCATATTTTTTTAAATTTTTTAATACTTCTTTTATATTACCTATTCCACTAACAACAGCTACTCTTAATTTTTTTCCTGATAAAACAACTTGAGCTTCTCTCACTCCAGCTTGTCCTCTAATTTCTTTAAATTCTAGTTTTGATTTCCTGGAGGAAGAATTTAAAACATGAGCAGCAGTTCTTAGGGCCGATTCCATTACTCCCCCACTGGCTCCGAATATAAGGCCAGCGCTACTACCATCATTTATTAAAGTATCTGGTTTATTATTTTTTATTTTTTTAAAATTAATATTATTCTTTTTTATAAGAAAAGATAATTCTCTAACAGTTAAAACATGATCTACTGGATAATTATTCCCTATTTTTAATTCTGGCCGGCTTATTTCAAATTTTTTAGCAGTACAAGGCATAATTGATACCACTTTAATATTTTCTGGTTTTATTTTTTTAACTTTAGCCCAATATGTTTTTATTATCCCGCCTAATTGGATATGGGGTGAACGAGAACTTGTTAGATGCGGTATTAAATCTGGTCTATAAAATTCCAAATATTTTACCCAGGCTGGACAACAAGAAGTAATTAAAGGTAGTTTGGCTTTAGGTGAGCTTAATCTTTCTAAAAGCTCAGTGGCCTCCACTAAAGTGGTAGTATCAGCAGCAAAATCAACATCCATTACTTTATCAAAACCCAAATCTTTTAAAGCTCCAATCATTCTTTGACTGTTATTTTGACCATAAGGTAGAGAAAAATATTCACCAATAGTCATACGAGTTGAAGGAGCAAAAATAGCTATTACAATATTTTTTCCTCTGTTTTTTAAAAGTTTTTCTACTTCAACAACTTGCGATTGTTCTTGAGCTGAAGTTACTGGACAATGAACAGTACATTGTCCGCAATAAATACAATCAATCTTTTTATTTTTAGTCGGAACTATTTCTCTTTCACTACCCTTGCCTGTTATTTCTAAATAACCTATTTTTTGGATATTAGAACAAACATCAACACAGTTCTGACAATCTATACATTGACTACCATCAATTTCTACTGATTTATCAAATTTATATGTTTTTCTTTTTACTTTTCTATCAATAAATTTATTAATTTTAATATCATAACGTTTAGCCATGTTTAATAATGAACAATTAAATTTAGAATTACAATCAAAACATTTTTCAGCATGAGTGGAAAAAATTAATTCTAAATTAGTATTACGAGATTTTTTAACTTTTTCGGAATTAGTAAAAATTTCCATACCGTTTTTAACTAAAGTAGAACAAGAAGTAACTAAACGATTTTGTCCTTTTATTTCTACTACACAAACCCGACAATTAGCTTTAATTTTCAAATCAGGATGATAACATAAACTAGGAATATATATATTATTTTCTTCAGCTATTTTCAAAATAGTTTGACCATCATTAGCTATATATTTCTTACCATTTATCTTTATTCTTATTTTTTTATTCATATAATTTAATATTAGGTTTATAGACATTTTCTAAGTAACTTAATAAGGCTATTGGAACTGATAATCCTA
>Ga0209723_1006245_pt1 | contig 11632 bp, 1 predicted proteins | sample BiotimSIPDNA_2_FD_185750 | JGI IMG/M metagenome (GOLD analysis project Ga0209723, IMG submission 185750) | Anaerobic biogas reactor microbial communites from Washington, USA - Biogas_R2 time_0 SIP DNA (SPAdes) (version 2) | ecosystem: Engineered > Bioreactor > Anaerobic > Unclassified | place... | reverse complement strand
GTGTGTCCTCAAAAAGACTTTGTGTGTCCTCAAAAAGACTTTGTGTGTCCTCAAAAAGACTTTGTGTGTCCTCAAAAAGACTTTGTGTGTCCTCAAAAAGACTTTGTGTGTCCTCAAAAAGACTTTGTGTGTCCTCAAAAAGACTTTGTGTGTCCTCAAAAAGACTTTGTGTGTCCTCAAAAAGACTTTGTGTGTCCTCAAAAAGACTTTGTGTGTCCTCAAAAAGACTTTGGATACCCTCAAAAACACTTTTGGTATCATCAAAAACACAGAATACACCTTCGAAAATGCAGAATGCATCTTTTTAAATATATCCAATTTAACAACAGGCGAGAGAATAATTATGGTCGATAGTCCAGCCGCTCTTCGATTTGCCAAAAAAAATACTGTTAAATGGACAATTTGGGATAAAGAACGCATGCCTTACAAGATTCATCACATTCGTTCGAAATTGCATCTAATAGAAAAATTCAGGATTATATCACCTGGCCAGCAACAAAACATGGGCATCGGCAAATTTTCCGCTAACCAACCGGTAGATATATGGTCCGGAAGCCAGTACACCTCCATTATCACCTTTGCCATCCCAGGTCACCTGATAGATTCCACTGCCAAAGACCTTATCCGGCTTAATCAGCCTTTTAACCAGTTTCCCCTGAAGATTGTAGATGTTAAGAGAAATCCTGCTGTCCTGGGGCAGGGCAAATCGGATATGAGTGTATGTTTTTAATGGATTAGGGAAATTTCTAAACAAGGCAAATTTTGCAGGCAAGAATCTTCTGGGTATTGCCTGCACCGGTCCATAGATTTTTTCTTTATTTAAATAATCCACAGAAACGAGTATGTATTCGTAGAGAATGTCGTTTTGAACCTTATAATCGATATACACATAATCGCGTGGTCCCAAAGATGCTCCTGACTTTGCACCAGGTATAATTTTCTCGTTTATTCGTACCCATTCTGTATCATTAAAGGTTATCATCCTGTTTTTTAGAAGCAGCAAAGAATCGCTTAAATCAGCATCGCTTTTTTTACCCTCGGCTCTTATTAGACTGTCTAAAAATAAAGGACTGATCCTTCTCAATAAATAAAATCCCAGATTTTCCTGTTCACTCTCGGTTCTCCAGTACAAAGTATCACATCTGTCCCCTCCAATCGCACTGAATTGAGAAAGATTGACTGCCAGAGTCCTGTCGCTTGAAATAAAAACGCTGACTGTATCACAGAAAACGCTGTCAATCTGTATCACAAGTTCCCTGTTTGTACGGTTGAGATATGCATTGTAATATTGACCCTCAACCAGAGCCAACGTGTCAGCTCCCCGATAGATAATCACATATTGAGGCTTTGATGTAGCAGTGTAATTGGTTATTCTTAATACAGGATAAAATCTGCAGGTGTCGTTGTGTGCAGGAAGTCTTAGATGAACTTCATTGTTGACTGATTTTACAATATAAGCACCTTCACTCTCATTAAAGCCATTTCCATCAAGATCGCCCTGGGTTGTATCAAGAAGTAAACCGGTAATCATAACTGGTGTTAGTGGATACTGTGCAGAGTTAGCTGCCGAATCTACAAAAGCAGAATTCATCTCAGCGTGTTGTATATCCAGATACACTGCTGTTTGAATGCTGGGTGAATTCCATATAGAAGAAAGATTCATATTGTGAAAATCCAGGGCAACTCTGCTTCCATCTCGCAAGCTTACCATAGTATCGCTATTAAAAGGTTGTGGCTGGTATCCGCTACTGTTTTTCATGGAAAGCCATGCAAAAACATAATCCTGAAATTTGCTTGAATAAATTACTCCACCTCTTTTTTTGGCTTTATTCAGATATATTGAGGAATTGGTGGTATCATTCATAGAGGCGCTATGGTAAAATCCTAATGGTGCATTACTGAAATCATAAATGCTGTCCCATTTAAAAAATTGGCCTGTAGGATACATGGTCCATTTGGTAACGATACTGTATGAATAGTTATATTTTTCTACAAATCTTTCATTTATTCTTAACACCACCCGTACACTGGAGCTTTCCTCTACTGTATAAGTAAAAGGATTTGAAATATTATCAGATGTTTTTGGGTAATAATCTGTACTAAGCCTGAAACAGTAAGTTCCCCAGGAATCATTGAAACCGTCATAACCCGGTATTAGATTAGTGAGAAAGGTGGTATCGATCTTATAAAAAGGATTGGTCACCGAAGCAGCCATAAACCACGGATCACCATCTTTTCCGTTATTATAGCTCATTTTCCAATTGATATACCATTGTCGTGAAGAAGACGAATCGAAGGCATCCTTTGTAAAATTTTTTACCCAGAAATAATCCACCGAACCATTGCTTTGCTTTCCGCTAACTATTTTGGGCGTTTCTCTCTGTATAGCTCCCTGTGAGTTTGCATCATCTATAAAAAGATTGACGGAATTGGACAGGATCACTTTGTTTAAACCTATATACAGCAGATTCCATGCATCGTTAAGTTCAGCAAAATAATCATTTCCCTCTGCCAATATATTTCCATCAAGTCTAACACATCCTGGAGCAGGTTTGGATGTTGCCCAGTAATTGGCAATTCTGAAGACCGGAAATCTTCGTGGAATATTATCTCCATCAATAAGTACATTCAAAGTATTCTCATTACTGGCACGGGTATCGTATACCCCTTCAGAACTGCGGATACCATTTCTGTAAATACTTTTTATCGTATTTTCGGTGACCTCATCGCCATAACACCGTACATCATCAATTGCTCCATAGAAACCACTTCCAATGATCACATTTTCATCATTACTGGTCACTGAATAGCTGCCAGAGAGCACCTTGTCAACATTACCATCCACATAAAAGATGACCGGCCCTGCTTTATTCCAACTGACTGCTACATGATGCCATGTATCTGTACCAATTTCGGTAGTGGTTCCTGATAATGGTGTTTCATTGAGAGTCAAACCTAATCTTCCCAATGTACTTCCGGTAAATTTCCAACCATATGTTCCAGTGTGCTTTCCTATAATAATTGAACTGGAAGAAATTGCTTCAGATGGTTTAATCCAGGCCATAACAGTGAATTTATAGTTACCATTGAAGTCTGCATTGTTTGGTATAGTGATGTTTTGAGACCCGTTTAAAAGAATTGCACCATCTAGCTTTCCGCCAGTCCAGCTCCCGCCATTGATTACTCCATGACGGCTATTACCAGAGGCATCAGTGGCAATTGCTGTAGTTCCGGTTTCATCTAATTTCCAATGACCGTAAAGATACTGTTCCCAGTCTCGTTCCATTGCAGGTGTTCCGGCAAGATAAACAAGACTGTCCGGATTGCGGTAATCATCCACATAAGATCCAACTTCGTTTGTATCATTCCAGAGCTGATGAGTAAAATCGATCATAAACTCCCAGGATTGTCTTTGTCCCGAATCCAGGCTGAAATTGTTGCATTCGTATCCTGCGTATCCGCTTGCTTCACTGTTATAAAACCCTGTGGCACTGTTTGGAATACCCACAGAAGCTGTCCATAGATCCCTTATACAGAATAAGATGTCATTTTGCAGTAAAGCATTTGAGCTTAAAAGTATGTAAGGTGACTGAGAGGCAATGGTATTTCCGGTAAAAACGGTCATTGTGGCAACCGATTTACGTTCACACCCCAATCGTACATTCTTTCCTGATACAGTCTCTCCGGAGTTGATGATTGTGGACTTTATAAAAATTTTGCCGGAACCATGAACCATATAATCATTGGTATAGGAAATTCCGGCATCAAGCGTTCCACTCTGGCTTATCATCGCCAGGAAAGATCCATTCCGCTTGACCGACCATGATCCGTTCTGCTTTGAACTCTTTCCGCTGTACTCCACAAAGAAAAGGTTCTGTGAAGCACCAATCTGATTTCCCTGACCATGATGAAACCCATGAGCACTATCTGTAAGTACATTAATTCCACCACCAACAATATTGTCAAAGACCAGTGTCCATCTTTTTGTGTAAACTGAGCAGGCCGAAGCAGTCTCTACTACTGTCAAAGGAAGCATCTCTTCTTTTGATGTAACAAGCAATATTACCTTGTTGTCTTCTATCACAATACTGTAGCCATTCGAATTTAAAGGAATAGTGCCGATACTGAGAGTATTGTTTGTAAGAATACCGGTATAGGTAAATAAAATGTAAATCCCGGCATCAAATCCACTCGCATTTGTAATATTCAGAATTCCGTCCAGCGTCAGGTCGCCATTAACTATTATCTGATCGGAATTGGTTCCCAGATCTAAATTCAGAATTGAGGAATTGTTTAAAATCAGACTGCCGGTGGTTAATGTCCCAACCGAGTTGTTACCTGGGCTGATCTCTGCTCCGTTATTGATAGTCACCTGACCGCCTATAGTTCCATTTCCGCTGATTTTTGCGCCTGACTGAACAGTAAATGCACTTGAGGAGGAGGTTGATCCTTTAATACTTAGTTCTCCTTCAGATACGGTAGTTGCACCTTCATAGGTGTTATCACCAGTAAGAACAATCGTACCTGAACCAATTTTGGTTAATCCCAGAGTACCTGCACTGTTTCTGATTGATCCACCAAAGGCGGAATTGGCATTATTTGCACCAATTGTGAGAACAGGTGTTCCTGCTGTACTGTTATTAACTATACCATTTCCACTCAGCCCGTCGATTGTATCGCTGTAGGAATTTAGATCAAGAGTTCCAGATAAGAATACATCTCCTTTTGATGCACCATGCGGGATCACATTTGCAGCACCGAGCTGTAAAATTCCGGAGTTGATTGATGTGGACCCGTTATATGTATTGTTTCCGGAAAGAGTAAGCGTCCCTTCACCTTCTTTTATTAGATTGCCAGTTCCTGAGATGATCTGGCTGAAAGAAAAACTATTGGATCTGTTAAAAATCAGTGTTCCATTATTTACGACAGGGCTGTTTATACTTCCTGAGTTATCGCCATTTCCAATCTGAAGTGTGCCGCCATTAATATTTACAGGATTGGAAAAGGAGTTTGATCCATCCAGGATTAAAGTGCCTGCTCCATATTTTATGAGTCCCAGAGTACTGGTGATTGTAGCACTCATATTTGCGGTTTTTCCTGCCTCGACAAAAATTACCGATTTTGTACTGAAATTCAGAGTCCCACTGGTAATCGTATATCCATCATTCAAAAATACCACACTATCCACATTTTGAGTTCCATTTACATCGATTGTCCACTCTCCATCGCTGCCGGCAAATATTGCGTATCTCCTGGCACCAGGCCATGAAACCAAAGTTGTTCCATCGGAAGTCCAGTAATTATCTGTACCCCAGATACCGTTTCCAGCCTGGTAGCCTGAGTCTGTATTTACATCCCAGAAAAAAACTCTGATAGGATCGAAAACCCAGCAGCCGGCATCGATACTATCACTTCTCAAATTACCCCCAAGATCAACCGCTGGAGCACCAATAGGGTTCCCTATATTATCAGCCGGAGTTTCATCATTAAATTTCCAGTCTGAAGGATTGTTTCTGGAGGAGCTTACATACTGGGGATTTGAATTTGTGACACATCCGGTTCCATAACCATCCGTAGATTCAGAAGTCAGTGAATAAGAGGTCTTTGACCGCAGGTTGTCCCCTTGGAATGTGGAAGTATTATTGCTGAATATGCAGTTTTTAATGGAGAAATTTGTGTTATAATATACATCTGTATTCCAGATATTATTGTTATTGTCAAAAGTACAGTTAGTAATGGTAAATGTGGGTGCTCCTCCCCAGTAGTTTAGATTAAAAATTTCAGAGCAGGTATTGCCTTCGAATAAACAATTTTCAAAGATTACTGTTCCTCCAGTGCCTTGAATGTAAAAAACGTATGATCCGGAAAAATCACGTATCACACATTGCCTGAATGAAAAAGAGTGGGATGAGATGCCCATGCTAAATCCTAACGTACCAGTAAGAATCAATCTTTGAAAATGAGCATCTGAACTGTCAAAAAAGTAGTAATTTTCTCCTTTGGTATGATTTATTATGGGAAATTTGTCCGGATCGGTTTCTTCTCCTTTAAAAACGAGATAGCCAAGGCTACTTCCTAAAGAAACGCTCCACGTGTATGTATGTTGATTTGATCCGATAAACAATATCGTATCAGGATCTATTGCTCCCGATTTAATATCAGCCAATGCTGCATCTAGTGAATCGTAATCGGCATTACCGTCTGCATCAATAGTAACCACATTTTCCGGATAAACGATTCCTCCTGATACTATGAAGTTTACATTCCCCCCAGATATACTGATTGAACAATCATATCCGTAAGGAACTGATCCTATTGATATTGTGTCATTGGTGATCAACCCGCTGCAGGTAATTATTGTATATGTGCCAACACCAAAACCAGATACACCAGTTACATTCAGAGTTCCATCCAGAACAAGATCACCTGATACTGCGATCTTGTCCGAGCTGCTTCCTAATTGGAAATTTAGAATAGAAGAACTGTTTAGTGTCAGGTTACCAGTTGATAGAGTTGCTGTATTTCCATCTCCGGGTTCTAGCGTTCCTTCACCGGCAACAGTAACATTTCCTGAAACTGTACCGTTTCCGGAGAGTGTGGCGCCAGATGCAACAGTAACCGCACTTGCAGAAGCTATTGAACCGTTGACACAAAGATTTCCTGCGGAGATGGTTGTATTGCCAGTATAGGTGTTTGCACCTGCCAGAGTAAATTTGGCAGATCCCATCTTCGTCAAATTTATTGCACCGGTGATAAGATAGCTATACGCATACACATCAGTATTATTGACTGTCAAAGTGGCTGATGAACCGCTGTTTGTAATCTTTTTGGTTCCACCAGTAGTACCTCCATCGGCGATTCCCCCTACGGTCTGACTGAATCCATTCATTTCATAGGTCGCATCATTTGCATCTTCAGTGCCTATGACTAAAATAGTCGATGTTGGCAGGCAATTGGAGGCATCGTTTTTCAATATTCCTTTGTTGATCACGGTGTTTCCGCTATATGTGTTAGAGCCGGAAAGAATGAGTATTCCATCACCATACTTTGATAACCCGGGTGATCCGGAAATCACTGTACTAATTGTAGCCGATTTTCCACTTTCCACGAAAACACCGGATTTGTTTACAAAATTAAGAGATGATCCACTGAGAGTATAGCCATTTTTCAGAAAGGCAATACTATCTACATTTTGGGTACCGTTAATTGTGATTGTCCAGTTGCTATCGCTTCCGGTGAAGGTAGCAGAATGTCCTGCACCAGGCCAGGCTATCAGAGTCGTTCCATCGGAAGTCCAGTAATTATTTGAACCCCAGGTGCCGCTACCTGCCTGGTAACCTTCGCTGGTAGAAATGTCCCAATATAGGTTTGTGCCCGAACCGCTGCTACTGCCATATTCAAATGCTCCAATATCATAAGTACCAGAGCGACTGCTCCCGGTTATATCTACAGAAGGTGCACCGGTGTTGTTAGCGTTATCTTTAGCCGGAGAGCTTGATAAAAGGGCAAAGTCGGAGGCTTTTTGAGGGGAGCCATTAACAAATCCTGGGTTATCGGTGTAAATGCTGCCGGTCCCCCATCCGGATTGTCCCTGAGGTAACAGATTATAAGTATAAGCGGATTTTATATCGGTATCGGCAACAATGTTCGGGCAGTTTCTAAAGATACTGTTTTTGATAACAACTATTTTCTTATTGGTTACAGCATCAAATGAAGAAATATTATCTTCAGCATTGATTGTCCCTGTATTATTATAAAAGGTACAGTTGGTTACAGTCGCATAAGGGCCATTTTGGTTATAAGTGCTCGGTTTTGCAAAAATGTTGGAGCTGTTGTTCCAGAAAATCGAATTGGTGATAGAAATACGGTTGAACATAGCGACATCGCCAGAAAATTGGAAAACTGTGGAATTATGATCTCTGATGATACATTTATCTATTCTGCAGTGCCTTTGCGAGCTCTTTGTTAAATCGATTATACTCCAGTTTTTTATAACTATCCGCTCCAACCTGGTTGTACCAATGCCGGTTTGCCAGTAGTTGTTCCAGGCTGTAAATGTGATAATCGGGAAACTGTCCGGGTTGGAAGATGCACCCATAATTGTCAGATTTGCGTCGCGGCTACTTGGCCAGGACTCACTATAGGTGTCAATATCATTACCCTGAATGTATATGGTATCACCGGAAAAGGAAGCATTAAGAGCTTGACTGAGGGATATATATGTACTTCCGCCATCAGCATCAACGGTTAATTTTCGTGCAAAAGTATCACTGGGCAAAAGAAATATTGCGACAAAAAAAAGAGGAAAAAAAAGGCAGGGTTTTTTCGGCAAACTATAACTCCGGATCTTTTGCTAAACTGAGACCATAATTTCTTTTTCAATCCGATATTTTACCTAATCCCTAAGTATGTAAAGGTACTTGATGTAACACTAGAATCTGTGATATGTAGATGTGTGCCGTCTATTCTATTATATCCTGAATAACTATGGATGTCCATTTTTTAAAAATGACTGGTAGTCGGGATAATTGTAGGCAGTGAGATGCTTTTTTCTGTCTTATTTCGAAATCGTTGTCGACCACCTCGTCGATTGATACTCATACCAATCGTAGTCGTTATCGTTGATGTTGGTGTAAGGAAATAAATAAATACAAAACGACATAAAGCACGAAATTCTAAAACGAAATCCGAAACAAGGACAGGAAGATGAAAAAGAAGAAGAACAGTAAAAGGGGAAAAGAAAACTCAATGATCCTAAAAACCGCTGTAGGTGGCGATGTAGAACCGTAAGATGTTGATGCAGAAAGGGTTGAAGCTCTTGTTATGTTTTATCTACAGGTGATAAGACCGAAAGAGCTGACCATGCAAAGAGCTATAATCCAGGTACAGTACGAAGTACTGAAATACCTTGCATAGCAGAACGAAGTGATAATCCCTTTATGCGTCCACCCTCCGCAGTTAGCTAACAGCTACGGAGGACGGGCAACAGATTACGTGTTATCCGCGCCAAGCTACTGCGGTTTTTAGGATGATAGCTTTTAGCGGTAGTTGCAACACTTCTTTTTACTGTTTAGAATTTTAGAACTGTGAGTTTGGATTTTCTTTTCAAGGCCTGTAGGGCCTTCACTATTGTAACATTCCTCAACCTCGTGAAGATCAACCCATTACCGGCTCATCAGTTGCTGTGCACTCCTGAGAAGTGACCAGCAAGCCCTGTCTAACTCTCCTTTTAAATATTTGTTTCTTATCTCTATTGATGTTATCTCTTTAATTATTTGATCTATGTTTTCCACCGTCATCGGCTCTCTTAACTGTTCGAGTAATGATAAATATCTTTTGGATTCTTTTCCCATATGAGGTGCAAATTTCAACATCTTACGGTAATTTTTGCCCCTTAGGCGTATAGTATTTCCAAACCGTGGCTTTTCAAATACTATGTTCTCCCCTGATATATTTGAGTCAAACCCGGTTTTCAGTTTTATAAGCATTTTTGACCAGCCGGAGAGATCCGATTGATCCAGAAAATCAGCAAATTTTGTTTGATCTGAGGTTTCCTCTTTAATTTGCCACTCATAAGCCTGAAAGAAGCCGCTGGAACAGGGCTGCGCTCCGAATCGCTTAAGAAGTGATGTTGAAACATAGCTGTGCAAAGTTTTACCATCACGTGTGCCAGTATGCTGCTTGTTACATTCTCCAATACAGGCCAGGGTCACATCTACTGTCTCCTGCTCTGGAATTTGCCCATTCAGCAGGGTAGTTTTTAGGTCCTTTAATAAAGAGTCACTCTTTATTGCTTCCATCAAATCTACTTTTTTGAGATTTAATCGAAGTACTGCATTCCATAATCCATAATTAGTTCTAAAATTATCGGAGTTTGTGGCATAATATGGTTTGATTACATCATCTGTCGTTCCGCTTTTTGCGAAGTTGCTTACATGCTCATTCAGTTTTTCAGAATTACAGATATCAAGATTATACATGGCAGGGAAAGTGGCGTTAACAAGTCGCTTATGCAGACCCAGATGGACCGGGTGTAATTTTTCCATATCATCAAATATTGTACGCAAAGGCAATGAATCTTCAAAATTGACTTCATTGCCAGCCAGCTCAACATTTTTGACAAAGAGCTCAGTATGTTCGGATGGATCAATAACCAGTTTGCCATCATATAGGGAATTAAAAAGATGCAGTTGTTCATAAAGTGATAGCTCAAGAGTTCCAAGCGCAATGGAGTATCTGTTACTGCAAAGTTTTTTAACTGAATCAGTAATGGCAGATCCTGTGCAGAGTGCTGCTAACGCGGTGTAAAGTGAGGGGCCGGTAATCTGTTTTCCTCTGTAAAAGACATCCATACCCGCACGGGAAATGAACGATTTGATCTTTTCAGATTTCGGATCATCACTGGTCATCTCGGTGTTGAGACGGTACATGGTTTCAACTGCCATGATATTGTTGGAGTTTGAGAGATGATTAAACAGGTAATCATAACCATCAAATTTTTTATGATGATTGTGAACTGTATAGCCGCTTTTTTCTGCAGCCAGATGATAAGTTATGCCGGTTGGTTTTTCTTCCGGGCCATAAAAATGACGGGCCCAGGCACAACTGTCACCGTATTCAATGTCATCAGAGGCCATATCGGTTGGAGAATAGACCCCTAAATCATAAGCCATTGCATAGATGAGTGGTTTTGATGTACTGGAGCCGTTAGGGTTTCTGTTTACATGAAGGCTTTGCAGTCTGCTTCCAAGACGATCCCGTGAATAATATGCCAGTAACTCCCGGGTTTGGGAGTTCATGATTGCATAAGCAAAGTACTGTCCGCTTACAGTTATTGTATCTCTATAATAGGTAAAGCATGATCTGCGGATATGGTTTTTATCCTTTTTGTACCGGATGTTCTCAACCAGAGTATCATTCTGATGCAAGCTTACAGAATTACCGGATATCTTTACTACAGAATCCCCTTTTAGAATAATAATTTTTCGCAAAGTGTCCGCAGGGACAGTTTCGGCTAGAGGGAGGTTGACTCCTTCTGATCCGATCCGTATATCGGAGCGGATAGTGGTATCAGGGCCAAACCCTCTGGAATCCACCAGCTTCTCAAGTGTCGATTGCAGCCGATAATCGATAGTTAATTTGATAGTCAGATTTCCATATCGACGGATCATGCTTTCAGGGTCAGCAATATCCATTTCGGAGAGTTCGGAGTCACTTATCCCGTTTCCTTTACATATTTTTTTCCAGTATTCATTTGCGAGATCAATTAAATGACTTCTGGTGGGGATAATATTCTTAGCGGTTCTGAAACTGAGCGTATCGAGGCTGCGAATAATTGTGTCCTGTTGTTTATCGGTCCATTTAAAGTGTCTGGCAAGTGAAGGCATGCTGGAGTTGATTTGTCCAATGATTTTCGATGGAACATGCCGGTTCCATTTTACCAGACGCGAAAGATAGAGGCTCTGGGCCAGGCTGAGTTCTTTGGGATGAACACCGAAAAGTTTCATGCTGGTATCATGATATCCACGCATCCCCCTGCCGGCGCTGACACAATGGTTGATATAGGTAGTAAGGATTTCCTGGTTGCTGTAACTTAATTTCAGTGCAGCAGCCAGCTTTAATTCCTGGAGTT
>Ga0209723_1006242_pt1 | contig 11639 bp, 10 predicted proteins | sample BiotimSIPDNA_2_FD_185750 | JGI IMG/M metagenome (GOLD analysis project Ga0209723, IMG submission 185750) | Anaerobic biogas reactor microbial communites from Washington, USA - Biogas_R2 time_0 SIP DNA (SPAdes) (version 2) | ecosystem: Engineered > Bioreactor > Anaerobic > Unclassified | place... | reverse complement strand
TATGCCGGTGTACACCGCGCGGCCCATATGCTCTACAAATGAACTGAAGAGCCTGTCGTCGATCTTTGAAAGAACACCGTCCGGTGTGACGTGAATTTTCGCTTGCACTGTGACACCAATCCTCTCTTGACTTCGGTTGTAAACAGGGGCGGCACAATTATTCCCTGTCCAGGCAAGTATACCATCCTCCGCACTCAGCTTCAAGAGCGCGCGTATTCTGACAATTGCGGCTTTATGCGCCGTTCCCGGTTTTTTAACGATAACACATTTTATTCTTGACAACCGCGCGTCTTTGTATAAAATGGACTCAATAAGCAAAAGGCGTTGACCGGGAACAAACAGAACGTTGAAAGACCCGCAGAGAGCTGCCGGCCGGTGTAAGGCAGCGGCAAGTATGCGTTCGAATTACCTCCCGAGAGCCGCTCGCTGAACCACAGATTCTGTGCAGTAGGATGTGACGGGGGCGACCGTTATATCGCGTGGGCAATGATTGTTGCCTGTTGAGGCCGTCAGCCGTGAGGCGGCGGCAAACTGAGGTGGTACCGCGGAGTTCATTCTCCGTCCTCTGGCTGGAGGACGGAGAATTTTTTTACTTCTTCCTCCTTATAAAACACAAGAAAGGAAGAAAGGTTAAAATGTTAGTCAAGATCCTGTTGCTGATAATCTTTTTCGGTATCATGGTGACGGTCGGAGTACTCTGCCGCAAATACGCGAAAAACGTAAACAGCTTCGTAATCGGCGGCCGCAGCGTAGGGCCATGGCTCTCCGCTTTCGCTTACGGGACAACGTATTTTTCCGCAGTCATCTTCGTCGGCTATGCCGGCCAGTTCGGCTGGAAGTTCGGAATGTCGGCCACCTGGATAGGCATCGGAAACGCGATGATCGGTTCCTTTTTAGCCTGGATCATTCTCGGGAGGCGGACAAGGCTGATCACGCAGCACCTCTCATCTGCGACAATGCCCGAATTCTTTGAAAAACGGTATCTGAACAGATCCCTGCGTATCGGAGCTTCTTTTATCATCTTTATATTCCTGATACCGTATACGGCTTCCCTGTACAACGGTCTGAGCAGGCTGTTTTCAATGGCCTTCAACATAGACTATACCGTATGTATAATTGCGATGTCCGTCCTCACGGCCGTGTACGTAATTCTGGGAGGATACATGGCTTCGGCGATTAACGACTTTATACAGGGCATCATCATGCTGGGCGGCATAATCGCGGTCATAACCGCCGTACTCAATCTGAACGGGGGCTTCAGCGCGTCATATTTACTGCTCTCTCAAGCCGAGGATGCCGCGGTGAATATGCCCGGCGCTTTCGCATCGTTCTTCGGGCCTTCACCGAAAGATCTGCTGTTCGTCGTCATTCTTACGAGCCTCGGTACCTGGGGCCTTCCTCAGATGGTGCATAAGTTTTACGCGATCCGCAACGAAAACGACATCCGAAAAGGGACGATCATCTCGACTGTTTTCGCCATCGTCGTAGCCGGGGGCTGCTATTTCCTGGGCGGTTTCGGAAGGTTGTTCCCGGGCATCGACGTCGCCTCGAACGGCTATGACTCCATCATACCCGCAATGCTTGAAAAGCTGCCCGACATCCTTATCGGTATCGTCGTAATCCTCGTGCTCTCCGCCTCCATGTCCACGCTCTCCTCGCTCGTAATGACTTCATCCTCGACCCTGACACTCGATTTTATAAAGATAAAGATCGCAAAGAACGCAGGCGAAAAAACGCTGCTCCTGATGATCAGGATACTTATCGCGGTATTCATCGCTGTCTCCGCCGTCATCGCGATCGTGCAGTTCCGCAGCAAGGTTTCATTTATAGCGCAGCTCATGGGCATATCCTGGGGAGCGCTGGCGGGGGCGTTCCTTGCTCCGTTCCTTTACGGCCTCTACTGGAAACGCGCCACGGCAGCCTCCGTATGGACCACCTTCATATTCGGCGCCGCCCTGATGGCTGCCAACTTCCTTTTCAACGGTTCGTTCCCCGCCCTGCTCCGGTCATCGATCAACTGCGGCGCGTTCGCGATGATCGCGGGCCTTGTACTGGTGCCTGTTGTCAGTGTTTTCACAAAACCTCCGAAGAAAAATCTTGTCGACGAAATGTTTTCCTGTTATGATACCCGTGTGAGTGTTAAGATTAACAAGTACATGGGTGAGTAAGACGCCGGAAAGGAAAGACGAATGATGATCTGTATTCGCTGCTGCCGTACCGACACCGCTTCCGTATCCGTGCACAGACGAGCCGGTCTCTTCTCGCTTTCCGTTTCCGCACGGAGCCGATAATAATCCGGCGCTATCCGGTACGAATCTGAGCGGCAGGAAGAAATCGCTTCCTGCCGCTCTTTCGGAAAAGGGGGAACAAAAGTGAAAGTATACAGCGACATAGCACAGCTTGTCGGCGGCACCCCCATAGTGGAATTGCGCCGCTTTGCTTCAATCCGCTCTTTGACGGCGACGATCCTCGCAAAGCTCGAGTACTTTAATCCGACCGGGAGTGTCAAGGACAGGATCGCGAAGAATATGATACGGGATGCCGAAGCGGCGGGGCTGCTGAAAGAGGGCTCAGTCATCATCGAACCGACGAGCGGCAACACCGGCATCGGTCTGGCCGCCATCGCGCGGGCAGGAGGTTACAGGGTGATCCTGACAATGCCCGAAACTATGAGCATGGAACGGAGGGCTCTTCTCAAGGCTTACGGGGCCGAGCTCGTATTGACCGACGGGCCGTCGGGTATGGCGGGCGCGATAAAAAAGGCCCTGGAGCTGGCTGAGCAGATACCCGGGAGTTTCATACCGGGCCAGTTCGAAAACCCCGCGAACCCCGAAGCGCATTATAAGACGACGGGTCCCGAGATCTGGTCGGATACGGACGGCGCGGTCGATATTTTCGTCGCCGGAGTCGGAACGGGCGGCACTCTGAGCGGAGCCGGCAAGTATCTAAAAGAAATGAAACCCGCCGTAAAGGTCGTGGCGGTCGAGCCTGCCGCATCCGCGCTGCTCTCCGGAGGGACGGCGGGCAGCCACGGCCTGCAGGGTATCGGAGCAAACTTTATACCGGACACGCTGGACCGGAGCATCTATGACGAGGTCATAGCGGTGTCTGACTCCGACGCGTATGAGACTGGCCGCGAACTGGCGGCCACGGAGGGGATCCTTGCGGGAATATCGGCCGGGGCGGCGCTCCGGGCCGCGGCGGATCTCGCAGGACGACCAGAAAACAGAGGAAAAATCATCGTAGTTCTGCTCCCGGATACAGGCGAGCGGTATCTGTCAACTCCAATGTTCAGTGAGGTGTGATATGAAAATGAAACAAGCGATAGCAAACGCATCAAAACGTATCGGCGAGAACTACAAAAACGCGGACGTGCCCATCTACGGCGAAAAAAAGCGGCTGCCCGACAAGGATATGGTCATCGAGATCATCCACGACTTCCAGAAAGTCTTTTTCCCGATGTATTTCGGCGACAAGGATCTTTTGCTGCTGCCGCCGGAGGAATACGCCTCGCTGATGCTGCACCGCATCTATCGGAAACTGAGGGCTCAGCTTGAGCTTGCCCTGGACGACGATCCGTGCATGGCGGGCAGAGCCGAGGAGGTCTGCCTTGCGCTGATAGAGAGCGTGCCCGAAATACAGCAGAAACTGATGAAAGATCTCTCCGCCAATTTCGAAGGCGATCCGGCGGCAAGCAGCAAAGAGGAGGTCATTTTTGCATACCCCGGCCTCTTCGCCATTTTTATCTACCGCATCGCACATGAGCTTTACGTGCAGCAAGTGCCAATGATCCCCAGGATAATGTCCGAATACGCCCACAGCCTCACAGGGATAGACATAAACCCGGGGGCAACGATCGGCGAGTATTTCTTCATAGACCACGGCACGGGCATCGTCGTCGGAGAGACGAGTGTTATAGGCGACCACGTAAGGATGTATCAGGGCGCGACACTTGGCGCGCTGGCGCCGTACGGAGCGCGGAAAAATACAGGCAAGAGGAGACACCCGGTCGTAAAGGACAACGTTACGATCTATTCGGGCGCGACCATCCTCGGGGGCGACACCGTGATCGGGGAGAACACGGTCGTGGGAGGCAACACCTTCCTGACACAATCCGTCGAAAGCAACATGACTGTGAGCCTGAAGACCCCTGAGATGCACTTCCGGGACAACAAGCGCACGCTGTAAAAAAGAGCCCGGCCAGGACCAATCTCCCTTTTTCGATTTAAACTTTTGCTCTGCCCCAACTCTTGACACAGAGCCAAAAAGCACAGGCTGCGAGCCTGTGCTTTTGTCTGTATGCCGGTTTTTCACCCGCCAAGATAGGCCTTTCTTATCTGGTCGCTTTGGGCAAGCTCCCTGCCCGTGCCCGAAAGACCGATGGTGCCGGTCTCGATAACGTATGCCCTGTCTGCTATGGACAGGGCCATCTGGGCGTTCTGTTCCACGAGAAGGATCGTTGTTCCCGACTTGTTGAGTTCTTCGATTATGCAGAAGATCTGTTCGACGAGCAGCGGCGCGAGCCCCATCGAAGGCTCGTCGAGCGCCAGGAGTTTGGGGCGGCTCATCAGCGCCCTGCCGATAGCGAGCATCTGCTGCTCTCCGCCCGACAGTGTGCCCGCTATCTGTTTGCGGCGCTCTTTGAGTCTGGGGAACTGTGCGTATACCCTTTCGAGCGCCTCTTCCGTCGCGCTGGCCGGCTGCGTGTACGCGCCCATATCAAGATTCTCCCTGACTGTCATCTGCAGGAATATCCGCCGCCCCTCGGGGACATGCGCAAGGCCGCGCTCCACAATTTTGTGCGGGGCCATATTGCTGATCTTTTCCCCCATGAAGACGATCTCGCCGGTCCTGGAGCGAAGCAGGCCCGATATGGTCTTCAGCGCCGTGCTCTTCCCCGCCCCGTTGGCTCCGATGAGTGTGACTATCTCCCCCTCGTTGACTTCGAGTGATATCCCCTTTATGGCGTGGATGGCGCCGTAGTAGACGTTGATATTGTCGACCTTGAGCATATCACCCCTCCTTCTTCTTTCCCAGATAAGCCTCGATGACCTCGGGGTTATTCTGTATCTGGCTCGGGGTACCCTTGGCGATTATTTTCCCGAAATTGAGCACGCAGATGCCCTCGCAGATGCCCATGACAAGATTCATGTCATGTTCTATCAGCAGTATGGCTATCTTAAAGGTGTCGCGCACTTTCACGATATTCTTCATGAGCTCCGCCGTCTCCGAGGGGTTCATACCCGCAGCGGGTTCGTCGAGCAGAAGCAGCGAGGGGTTTGTCGCGAGAGCGCGCACGATCTCAAGCCTGCGCTGCGCGCCGTACGGGAGAGAGCCGGCGCGGTGGGAAGCGTAACGCTGCATGTCGAAGATCGACAGCAGCTCCATCGCCCTTTCATGCATCAGCTTTTCGCTTTTCCAGTAGCCCGGGAGTCTCAGTATCCCCGTCCACATACCGTAATTGATCTGATTGTGCAGGCCGAGCTTCACGTTGTCCTCCACGGACAGGTTTCCGAAAAGTCTTATATTCTGGAACGTCCTGGCTATGCCCGCCCTGTTGACCTGAACGGTGGTCATATTCTGAATATCGCGCCCGTCAAGAAGTATCGATCCGCGGGTCGGCTGATAGACCTTTGTGAAGAGGTTGAAAACCGTCGTCTTCCCCGCTCCGTTCGGGCCGATAAGGCCGGCTATTTCGGTGCGGCCGATCGCCATATCGAACTTATCGACAGCGACAAGACCACCGAAATCTATGCCAAGGTTCCTGGCTTCAAGTATCGGCTCTTTGTCGACATCGCGCTCGGGAATAATGTTCGTGGAGGGTACCGGCACCAGTTTTACCTCGGGTCTTTCAGGAGTTGCCATCTGTTGTCCCCTCCTTTCGCTTTATTAGTTTCTCCGGAATTATCTTGTTAACCAGTTCTCTGAGAGTGTTTTTAAAAGTGGCGTTGTTTGTCGCCAGCATTACGAGGATCAGTACTATCGCGTACACGAGCATGCGGTAGTCATTGAACTCGCGCAGCAGCTCGGGGAGTATGACGAGCACGGTCGTCGCGATGATCGAGCCCCAGATGTTTCCCAGCCCTCCGAGCACCACGAATACCAGCACGAGTATCGACGTGTTAAAGTTGAACTTCGCGGCGGTTATTGTCGAGTAGTTGAGTGCGAACAGCGTGCCGGCCGCCCCCGCGAGAGCCGATGAGGTCACGAACGCCATCAGCTTATACTTTGTTACGTTGATGCCTATGCTCTCAGCGGCGATACGGTTGTCCCTGAGCGCCATGATCGCCCGCCCGGCCCGGCTCCTGATAAGGTTGAGAACTATAAACAGGGCCACCAGAACGAGCGCGAAGCCGAACGTGAACGTGGACAATTTGGTTATTCCCGCTATGCCCATCGGGCCGTTGATGATAACGGTCCCCCCCTCCTCGAGGTTGAGGGCGTCGGAGTTTGTCAGGAAACTCAGGTGCAGCCCGCGGCTGTCTATGCCTACGTAGAGGCAGTTGATGATATTCTTTATTATCTCTCCGAACGCGAGGGTAACTATCGCCAGATAGTCCCCGTTCAGGCGAAGGACCGGTATGCCGATCAGGAACCCGGCCACGCCCGCGAAAGCCGCGCCTACCAAAAGCGAAATAACGAAGCGGGGCAGAGTCGGGGGCAGAGCGCTCTCCAGGCTCATGCACGCTACGACTCCCGTAAAGGCTCCGATGCTCATAAAACCGGCGTGGCCGAGCGACAGTTCCCCAAGTACGCCAACCGTCAGGTTGAGAGAAACAGCCATGACGATATACGCGCAGATCGGAACGAGCTGACCGCGAAGAGACGAGGTCACAGCCCCTGCCGACATGAGCAGCTGTATGATTATATATGCGGCGATGACGGTGCCGTATATCAGGAAGATATTGTTCTTCTTCATACCGTCACCCTAAACTTTCTCGTTTATCTGCTTGCCCAGGATCCCCGTGGGCTTGACAAGCAGGACGATGATCAGTACGGCAAACACCACTGCGTCGGATAACTGCGTGGAGATATACCCTTTTCCGAAGATCTCGATGATCCCCAGCATGATCCCGCCGATCATGGCTCCGGGGATGGACCCGATGCCCCCGAACACCGCGGCCGTGAAGGCTTTGATGCCGGGCATCGCGCCGGTCGTCGGCATCAGTGTCGGGTATGCGGAGCACAGGAGAACACCCGCGACAGCCGCCAGAGCGGAACCGATGGCGAACGTTACGGAGATCGTCAGGTTCACGCTGATCCCCATCAATTGAGCGGCCCCCTTGTCTTCCGAGCACGCCCGCATGGCTTTTCCCATTTTCGTGTTATTGATGTACCATGACAGTACGGCCATGATGACGAAACACGCCGCGATCGTGACGATGGCGATCACGGAGATGGACAACTGGCCGTCGAAGAGCTTTATCGAAGCATTTCCGACGACTGAGGTAAAAACTTTCGGGTTCGGCGTCCAGAGCAGCTGCGCAGCGTTCTGGAGAAAATAGCTCATTCCGATCGCTGTGATCAGTACAAACAGCGACGGTACAGCCCTGAGCGGCTTATATGCGAGGCGCTCGATGATCACGCCCAGCACGGTGCAGACGGCCATCGCCAGCAATATACCGAAAACGGGGTTGATGCCCCATCTGGTCATCGCGAAGAAGCAGACATAAGCGCCGACCATAATGACGTCGCCGTGAGCGAAGTTCAGCATCTTTGCTATACCGTACACCATGGTATAGCCAAGAGCAATTATCGCGTAAACGCTGCCGAGGCTGAGTCCGCTTATCAGATAGGAGAGGAAGGTCATTTTTTCACACACCTCTTACCTTCTGCCCGTCCGGGAGCCGCGCAGAGAGGTATTTTTCGCGTAAATTCAAGTAAAAGGGCTGCCGAGTCTGCTCGACAGCCCTATTCCCGAAAACGAAAGGGCAAATACTATCGTTTAGTCAAGTCCTACGTAAGCGCCGTTCTGAATGACCATGCCTTTGGGGCTCTTGGACACCTCGCCGTTTGCCGCCCAGGTCATGGAGTCGCCGGTGAGGCCGTCAAACTTCATCGTTGTGAAAGCGCCTATCAGCTTTTCGCAGAGCTCGGAAGCAGTCATGCTCGGTTTGCATTCGGCCGCTTCAAGAGCAGCCTTGAGAGCGTAGATGCAGTCATAGCCGTCCGCGGCAAACTGATTCGGGATCTCGTCGAAAAGCTCTTTGTATTTGTTTACAAAGTTTACAGTGCGTTCGTCATTCGAGTCGGCGTTGAACGGGGTCAGAAGGATGACACCCTCCGCGAGGGACGTGTCAAAGTTCTCGAGGGTCAGGATGCCGTCCATGCCGTCGACGCCGAAGTATTTCGGCGCGTATCCCATAGCCTTGGCCTGCTGGAAGATGAGGGAGGCCGGGGTATAGTACATCGGCAGGAAGATGAGGTCGGCGCCCTTGTCCTTCGCGTCAAGGAGCTGCACGTTGAAGTCTGTCTGGCTGTCATCAGTGAAAGTCGTGGTGGACACTATCTCAAGGTTCAGTTCAGCGGCTTTTTCCGCAAAAGTATTGTAGATGCCTTTGGAATACGGGTCGTCATTCTTGTAGATGACAGCGATCTTTGTGCCAAGATTCTTGTCGGCGATATACTGAGCGGACGCCGTTCCCTGGTTGGGGTCGGCAAAGCACATCTGGAACATGTTGTCCTTGCCCTTTGTCACGTCGGTGGAGGATGCGGATGGCGTCAGGGAGAAGATCCTGTCATTGAATGCTTCCGCGCTCGTCGCCACGGCCGGGGTGCTTGTCACCGAACCGAGGAAGATCTGCATTCCCCAGTCTTTGAGGGTGTTGTAAGCGTTGACGGCTTTCTCCGCGTCATGCTCGTCATCCTCGTATTTGAGCTCGAACTTAATACCGCCCATGGCGTTGATCTCGTCGACGGCGATCTGGGCGCCGTTCATCGCGGCCGTTCCGTAGATCGCGGCAACGCCTGTCAGGGGGCCTGTCCCGCCGATCTTAAACGCACCGGACTCCCCTTTTTTTTCGTTCGCGCTGCATCCGGCTGCGAGGGCGGCAACAAGGACAAGCGAGATCGCGATACAGATTATCCTTTTGAGTTTCATCAGTCTGTCTCCTTACAGTCATAGTCTTTTTCGTGCATGTCGCTAATGACGTTATGTATGATACATACAATACGGTTTGCCCGTATCATGGATCTGCACCACACGCATACGTATCAGGATGATATTTTAGCCTCCTCTCGCCCCCGTGTCAAGTCATGATTATCCTTTAATATACATTACTCGCCAAAATCGAACCGCTCGGCAGTTATCGGCTGCAAACGCCGTTTTTTGATCCCCGGGCGCTTTATCGGTTTTCTGCCGGGGCAAATCGGAGACTTAGTATTGCATATCCATTCAGATTAATACAATACGCCGTGCGATGCGGGCCGCGCCTTACCGCCTTCTCGTGTTGACACGGACCGCGTCATGCCGTAAACTGTGTCTGATCCGCGCGGTACGGGCTTACCCGGGTTTCGGCCCGGTTTTACCGGTGTGGCGCACGTTATCTCAGCAGGAGACGAACGTTTTGAGCGGCCGCACAATCAAAAACGGACGGGAGCTTTCGGTACATATGGAAAAAGAACAATCGATCAGGGAAAAACTGCTCGGCACATGGAAACTGGCCTCATTTACGGGGACAGACGAGGCCGGGACAACGACTCACATTATGGGCGAGGATGCGACGGGATTCATCTGCTATTCCCCCGACGGGTGGGTATCTGTCCAGATACTCCGCTCGGGCAGACCGCGCTACAGCATACCCGACACCGAGCTCGGCACTGATGAACAGACGCTGGCATGCGCCAGGGGAACTTTCGCGTATGCCGGGCGCTTTACGGTGGATGAAGAAGACAGTATCGTGTATCATGACCTTGAATTCAGTCTGATACCGAACTGGATCGGCAGCCGCCAGAAGCGATACGTCAGATTCGAGGACGGCGGGAACACTCTGATCCTGTCGGCCGACCCCGTCAGGATCGGGGCGGACGGCGTTCGCCGACACACCACCCTGCGCTGGGTCAGGTCATGATCAGAACGTGAACTGACAGCGTCGCACCGGCTCGAAGCCGCAGGACCTTCGCTTAATCGGAACGCACTCACCAGGGTACATAACAGGTATTTAATACAGGGGTTTGCGAAGTCATACTCCTGCGGCCGTTTCTCTGTCGGGCAATAACAGAAAGACCGCCTCAAAGTACGGCCTAAGCAATTTGCATGAATTTATTATATTTTACAACGGCTTCGATCTGAGCGTTCTCACGGATGCTGTTGATCTCCTGATAATTGCCCAGAAGGACGCTTACAACATTTCCGTCGATCGCGTTATCAGCCACCATATTATTCAGCACTTTTTTTGCGGCGTCAAAATCCATACCATCGCGATAGGGGCGGTTTTCAGTGATGGCCGTAAATATGTCAGCAACCGCCATGATACGTGAGCCCAATGACAGATTCCCCGCGATATGGAAAGGATAACCGGTTCCGTCCAGTCTTTCGTGATGAAATGACGCCCAGGTGTTTATCGTTCTTAACTGAGTGATAGGTTCAAGGAGCCTGTATGTGTAATACGTGTGCGCACGCATCTCGTTATACTCGTCCACATTCAGCTTGGACGGTTTTTCCAGTATCTCGTCGTTTATCGCGATCTTGCCCAGATCGTGGAGATACCCCGCTATAAGCATCATTTTACACTCGTAAGGCGAAAAACCGATAAGCTGAGCGAGCCTCTGAGCCGTTTTGGCCACGCCGGCGGAATGAGACGCGGTAAAGCGGCTTCTGAAATCGATAACCTTCGAGAATACCAGCGCCAGATCTACGATATCATCGATATCCAGGGTGAGGATGTCGATCAGCCCTTCGTTTGAGATCAGTTTCGCCGGATCGGGAGAGACCAGGTCCAGCCATATATACTCCTTTTTGCTGATCTCAACGAGCGCCTCCACCAGATCGGGCTTGAACACGCTGCCGGCCTTCCGGCGCATTTTTGAGAGAATATCCGGGATCTGCGAGATGATATTTCCGCCGGGGCGTATCACGATGCATGCCTGATCCGCCAGATGGATTATGTGGCTTGCCGGAGGGACGTCCGCCCCCTGATATGTACGCCCGTTTCCGTTATCCCATGGAATATGGTGGAACTTAACGATGCCTGCGGGTTTCTTAAGGGGTTTAAACTCTTCGAGCAGTTTTGCGCCCCGAAACGCATGGCTGTTTGCATATACCGGATGACTTTCGATCAGATCAAGCTTTTCTTTATATGACAGCGCGCCGATGTCATGAACCAACGACGCGATAAACACGTCGTGCTGCGTTTCGACCGGCAGGTTCAATTGCTGCGACAAACGGAACGCGAGATATGCTACCCGTTGATGATGATAGGACAGCTGTTTTGAAATGAGATCTTCGGAATTTGAGATACACGTCAGAAGATCAAACAGATTGATTCTTATTTTGTCCATTTTAGCGCAACACCTCGATAAATCATTTTTGACTGATGCACGACGGCCCCGATCATGCGAACAGGCGGATACGGGGTAATGCCTGCCGCGGCGGCTGCCGGCCCCGGATTTGCTTAAAACACCTCACACAGACCGCTGCA
>Ga0209723_1006241_pt1 | contig 11641 bp, 8 predicted proteins | sample BiotimSIPDNA_2_FD_185750 | JGI IMG/M metagenome (GOLD analysis project Ga0209723, IMG submission 185750) | Anaerobic biogas reactor microbial communites from Washington, USA - Biogas_R2 time_0 SIP DNA (SPAdes) (version 2) | ecosystem: Engineered > Bioreactor > Anaerobic > Unclassified | place... | reverse complement strand
CGAATTTTTGCTGGAAAATGAAATGATGGTCTACCTGACCGTGTTCGATAAGAAAGCCTTCACCTTAAGTGAAAAATTATTTACCGCCATAGAAAAATTCATTGATGATAATTATGTGGAAGAACGCCTGGCCGGAGAAAAAGACAGGCATCTGGATTTCTTCGAAGCCCCTGTAGCCCGGGGAAGGTTCAAGAAAGCCACATCCCATCTGGTGCATGTCCAGGAGTTATATTCTGATTACCAGGCAGAGAAACTGGAGGATATTGTGGAACGCCTGGATGAGACCTTTTCCGCCATGCTCCTGCGTCTCATCGATGAAAAGAACATGACAGATGTCGAAACCTATAAAAGAGCCAATGTCGACAGAAGACTATTTTCCAAAATCCGCAGCAATAATAACTATAATCCCAGTAAGGTTACAGCCATAGCCTTTGCCATTGCCCTGGAACTGAATCTGGATCAGACCCGGGACCTGCTGGGCAAAGCCGGATATGCCCTATCCCGCAGCAGTAAATTTGATGTCATCATCGAATATTTTATAAATGATGGTAATTATAACATCAACCAGATAAATGAAGCCCTCTTTTTTTACGATCAGGTATTGCTGGGGGCTTGATTCCCCCTTTCCATGCCTGGATGACTGGATCACAGCATCCAGTTTTTTTATGCAGAAAATGTCGCCCGCCAGAGAAAATGTCGCCCGCCAGGCGACCAATAAAAAAAGCACAGTTGATATCCTTAAATCATCACAGCAAAGGAGGATCATCAACATGAAAAAAGACTTAACCGAATTGGTATTCATCCTGGATAGAAGCGGTTCCATGTCCGGACTGGAATCTGACACCATCGGCGGTTACAATGCCATGCTGAAAAAACAGCAGGAACAGCCCGGAGAAGCCATCGTTACTACTGTCCTGTTTGACGACGAATATGAGCTGCTCCACGACCGCATCAATATCAAAGGCATCAAACCCATCACCGACCAGGAATACTATGTAAGGGGCACCACGGCCCTGCTGGATGCCGTCGGCAAAACCATCAGGAAAATCCACAATGCCCAGCAGAACACCAGTGAAGAAGAAAAAGCCGAAAAAGTCCTCTTCGTCATCACAACCGACGGGATGGAAAACGCCAGCGTAGAATACAATTATGACAAAATAAAAGCCCTGGTAGAACAGCAGAAAGAAAAGCACGGCTGGGAATTCATCTTCCTGGGCGCCAATATCGATGCCGTGGAAACCGCCGGCAGATTCGGCATCAATGCCAGCCGGGCCGCCAATTACCACGCCGACAGCGCAGGAACCAGTCTGAACTTCAACGTGGTAGGCGAAGCCGTAAGCTTCCTGCGGGCCAACAAAGCCATGGCCCCCAATTGGAAAGCCGAAATTGATGAAGATTTTGCCAGGCGGGGGAAGAAAGGAACCAAGAAGTAAATATGGCGGTTATTGCTGCAGGGCGCAAGCCCTGCTAAGTGTTTATGGATTTAAACCGGCATTACCGGATGAGAAAAGGAAAAAACAGAGAAGGTTTAAACGGAATTGCAGCATGCTGTCATTTTAAAGTGTCATAATTATTAAATAAATATGGTGAATCATAGGGTAATAAGAAGGAAACGGTAACAATTAGTAGAATTTCCTATAAAGGGATTTTATGTGACGGCGTACTGCTAAATTAAGCAAACTCCAGTATTTGAAAGGAACGTGGTATGATTTTGAATTATATTGCACATGTATTTAGAAATCCAGATGGAACATGGGCTGAACCTCATAGCCTGAAGGACCATCTTTCTGATACGGCCAATCGAGCAGAATTTAACGCGGGTAAATTCAATTCAGGTGAATGGGGTAAAGCTTTGGGGTTGGCACATGATGCAGGCAAAGGCAGAGAGGTATGGCAAGGTTATCTTAAAAAAAGCAGTGGATACGATGAAGAGGCACATTTGGAAGGAAAAATGGGAAAGATTCCTCATGCCATCCATGGAGCAAAACTAGTTGAGGAACAATACGGAAAAGAAATAGGCAGAGTTCTATCTTACTGCATCGCCGGGCATCATGCAGGTCTGCCTGATTGGTCGGGTGCAGAGGGAGAGGGGCGGGCTTCCCTGGAATTCCAATTAAAAAATGACCAAAGCATTAAAACGATAGATAATTCAATCATTAAACTTATGAGTTCAGCCAGGCCAAAAGATATTCCATGGAGTTTTGAACAAGGTTTGGATTTATCCTTGTGGATCAGGATGCTATATTCGAGCTTAGTTGATGCGGATTTTTTGGATACAGAATATTACATGGACCATGAAAGAGCTGGTCAACGGGGTGGTTACCTGACGATGTCAGAATTACAAGATCGGCTTTATGATTATATCAAATATTTAGAAGGCACATCGGCTAATACCAAAGTAAACCAAATACGAAGAGAAATACGCACGCAATGCTTGGAAGCAGCAAAGGAAAAACAAGGAATATTTTCTCTTTCAGTTCCTACAGGCGGTGGAAAGACTTTATCTACTCTGGCATTTGGACTTGAGCATTCTATAAAGCATCAATTGGATAGAATTATTTATGTTATCCCATATACCAGCATAATCGAACAAAATGCAGATGTTTTCAGGGCGGCAGTTGGTCAGGATCAAGTGGTAGAACACCACTCTAATATTCTGGAAGAGGATACTACGCCAAAAGTCAGACTGGCATCTGAAAACTGGGATGGTCCTATCATCGTTACAACATCAGTACAATTTTTTGAATCTTTATTTTCTTCAAAATCAAGCCAATGCAGGAAACTTCATAACATAGCCCGTTCGGTTGTGATTTTGGATGAAGCGCAATTAGTGCCGGTAGAATTTTTACAGCCTATTCTTGAAACGATGCAACTTTTAGCTGAGCATTACCAGGTTACTTTTCTGCTTTCGACAGCTACACAACCAGCATTTAAAGAACGGATTATAGATGGAGAACAATTCAGAGGGTTAAAGCACATTAAAGAGATAATGGGTGATGAGAATAAGGTGGACTTGCTTTATAAATCTTTGGAAAGATACCAGGTATATTTCCCGGAAAGTTTTCAAAATCCATCTACTTGGGAAGAGATTGCAAAAGAATTGCAGGAATTCGAACAAGTTTTGTGCATTGTATCTGATCGCAAAAGCTGTCGTGAATTATATATGCTTATGCCAGAGGGAACATTTCACCTTTCTGCTTTAATGTGTGGGCAACACCGTAGCGAAACTATCAAGACCATCAAACAAAAACTGAGCAATAAAGAATCTGTCAGAGTTATTAGCACCCAGTTAATTGAAGCTGGAGTAGATTTAGATTTTCCTGTAGTTTATCGGGCCCTTGCCGGACTGGACTCAATTGTGCAGGCGGCTGGGCGTTGTAATAGGGAGGGAAAAATGTCCGAACCAGGCAGAGTGTTTGTTTTTGTTCCACCCAGAAGGGCTCCATTGGGAATACTCCGCAAGGCAGCTGATACTACCTGCAATATTGTAGCAAGGAATAATGAACCTTTACAGGTGGCTGTATTTGAAAAGTATTTTACCGAATTATACTGGAAGGCGAATTCATTAGATTCAAAAGGAATTATTGAATTACTTCAGCCGGACAGAAAAGAAATGGGTATATACTTTCGAACGGCTGCCAAGAGATTTCGAATCATAGACGACTCACAGACAAAAACGATATTAGTTCCTTATGGGGAAGGGGAAGGGTTAATCGATAAGCTGAAAAATTTTGATGCTGATAGAATACTAATGCGCAGGCTACAACGTTATGCAGTCAATATTTATAATGATGAGTTTACACAAATGTTAAAAAGAGGTTCTTTGTATGAAGTAAGCCCGGGTATTTTTACTCTACGCTCAATAGTTGAGTACTCCGAGAAAATTGGTTTGTTGGTGGAACCTGTTTTTGACCCTGGAGGGTTTATTATTTAGAAAGGAGTTGAGAAGTTTGCAGGATTGGTGTTTGGAAGTATGGGGGGATTATGCTTGCTTTACCAGACCGGAGATGAAGGTTGAGAGAGTCAGTTACGATGTTATGACTCCTTCAGCAGCACGAGCAATTTTTGAGGCAATTCTATGGAAACCGGCTATTCGGTGGAATATCACAAAGATTGAAGTGCTTAATCCAATAAAGTGGATCTCCGTTCGTCGCAATGAAGTTGGTAAAGTAGTGCCAGCCCCCACTGCGAGACAGATGGAAAGTGTGTTGGGTACGTCGATGGGTATTTTTATCGAAGATGAACGACAACAGAGGGCGGGATTGTTTCTCAGGGATGTGAGATATCGAATCCATGGATATTTCGATTTTATTCCTCCGCAAGACAGAAAGGAAAACCTTTCATCTAACCAGGAGTTTTGGGCAGATGAACAGGAGAAAGATGAAATATTGGGAAAGGATGAAACGCCGGCCAAGTATGCGGCGATGTTTAAAAGACGAGCCAAAAAAGGGCAATGCTTTCATAGGCCATATTTAGGCTGCAGAGAATTCGCCTGTGATTTCAGGTTGGTTGATCCAGAGGCGGAGCCGGCTGAATTAATCGATGAAACCAGAGATTTAGGTTATATGCTGTATGATTTGGATTTTGAGAGGGATATAAAAAACCCGGTTCCCTTGTTTTTCCGTGCACATATTGAAAAAGGGGTAATCAATACAGACAGGAAGGAGGTGGAGGTTAGAGGATGATATTACAGGCTTTAAAAGAATATTACGATCGCAAAGATGCAGAAGGCTTGATTGCTGGTGATGGATGGATTGCTGGCGGGATAGATTTTCTTATTAATCTCGATCATGAAGGTGACATAACAAATATTGAAGACTTAAGAGAAATGGAAGGGAAAAAGAGCGTGCCCAAAGCCATTAATGTCCCTAATATTGGAAAACAAGCATTGAAACATACTAATAGCGGCAAGGATGCTAATTTGCTTTGGGATAATGCCTCATTTGTATTTGGGATGGGGGATAAGGGCGATATTAGAATTCAAAGCATGATTGAAGCGATAGAAACGTGGATAGGTGATACAACAGATGAGGGCATCAATGCTGTAAAAATGTTTCTTATGAAAGGATTAGAAAATAGGTGCCATTTTGATCCGGCGCTAAAGCATTCTGAATATGGAGAATTATTTAAGTCTGGAAATGCCAAAATTAGTTTCCGTTATTTAAATAACGGAAAAATTGTGTTTCATTCCCCGGTTGTTAATGAAGCTCTTTCAAAAACTAATGTTTTAGAGTCAGACACAAATATTGGGACCTGTATGGTTACTGGTAAAACAAATGTTCCGATTGAAGTTACACATCCTGTTACAAAAGGTGTTTGGGGCGCTCAGACGTCAGGTGCATGTATAGTAAGCTTTAATAAAGATGCTTTTAATTCTTATGGAAAAACTCAGAGCTTAAATGCGCCGGTTAGTAAAACGGTTGTATCTCAATACGGTAAAGCCCTCAACACATTGCTTGATTCCCCAAGAAATTGTATTCATATTGGTGATGCTTCTACTGTCTTCTGGTCGGAGAAAGAAACATTATTTGAAAATGAGTTTTCCTTCTTTTTTAAAGAACCAGACAAAGATGATCCAGATTCAGGAGTTGAGAAAATAAAAGCATTGTATCACGCATTAAATACGGGAGCATTTGTTGAAGAAGAAGGGGATATCCGTTTTTATGTTCTTGGCCTGGCGCCAAATGCGGCACGCATATCAGTTCGGTTCTGGCAGGTGGGAAAAATATCGGATTTCGCTTCTCGGATCAAACAGTATTTTGATGATTTCGCTATTGTTAAATCCCCAAAAGAGCCGGAATTCTATTCTATTTGGAGAATACTGGTGAATGTCTCTGCCCAAGATAAAAGCGAAAATATTCCTCCTAATCTTGCCGGAGATTTCATGCGCGCAATACTTAATGGAACTCCTTACCCAGCTACTTTGCTGCAGGCATGTCTGCGCCGAATTAAAAGTGACACTGAAAACCGGGTTAAACCGGTGCGGGCTGCCTTGTTAAAAGCATATTTGAACCGTTATTACCGGTTTTATCCTAACAAAAATTATAAGGAGGTAAATATGGAATTGGATAAGAATCAACCATCGATTGGTTACCAGTTAGGCAGACTTTTTTCAGTGCTGGAAAAAATTCAGGAAGAAGCAAATCCAGGTCTGAATGCAACTATTAGAGAAAGGTACTATGGGGCTGCATGTGCTACACCGGTAACCGTATTTACCAATTTGCTCAGACTTAAGAATCATCATTTAGCGAAACTGGACAATAAAGGGAGGATTATAAATTTTGAACGACTGCTGGGTGAGATTATGAGCCATCTTACTGATTTCCCCGCACATCTTGATTTACATGAACAGGGGCGCTTTGCAATCGGCTACTATCACCAAAGACAAGAGCTTTTTACATCTAGTAAGGGCAAGACTGAAGAATAGTTTAAAAAGAGAGGAAGAGTGAGAAAATGGGCAATGGAAAAGAGATTCAAAATCGTTATGACTTTGTACTTTATTTTGATATTAAGGACGGAAACCCCAATGGAGACCCGGATGCGGGAAATTTGCCCCGTGTGGATGCTGAAACAGGGCATGGATTGGTTACGGATGTCTGCTTAAAGAGAAAGATAAGGAACTATGTGACGTTAAAGAACGAAGAACAATCACCTTATGCAATTTTTATAAAAGAAAAAGCGATTTTGAACAATACCATTGAAAAGGCTTATGCCAGCCTGGGCATTGATCTGAACGAAGCGCCGGCTGATCAAAATGATGGTAAAAAGCGGAACAAAACTGGTCAAGGTCAGGGAAAAGAAGTTGATCGTGCAAGAAAATATATGTGCGAGAATTTTTTTGATATAAGAACTTTTGGAGCGGTATTATCAACAGGGGCAAATGCTGGTCAGGTTCGTGGACCTGTACAATTTACTTTTGGACGTTCAGTAGACCCTGTTGTCGCCCTGGAACATAGTATCACCCGAATGGCGGTTGCGACCGAAGCAGAGGCTGAAAAACAGGGGGGAGACAATCGTACCATGGGGCGGAAATTCACAGTTCCATATGGTCTTTACCGGGCGCATGGTTTTATTTCAGCACCATTAGCAAATCAAACCGGTTTTTCGGTAGAAGATCTGGAACTACTATGGGAAGCACTCCAGAATATGTTTGAGCATGACCGTTCTGCTGCCCGTGGTTTAATGGGAACTAGAAAACTAATCGTGTTTGAACATGCATCCAAAATGGGAAATGCTCCGGTGCAGAAACTATTCGATGCTGTTAAAGCAGAAAAGCGGGACCAGCAAAGACCAGCAAGGGAATTCAGTGATTATCGGATATTAATTGATAAAGATGCGATTCCGCAAGGTGTGAAAGTCCTTGAATTACTATAACAAGTATAGTGAAGACCAGCTCCTCCCTCTCTCTGGCCTCCAGCATATTGCTTTTTGCGAACGACAGTGGGCACTTATACACATTGAACAGCAATGGGAAGAGGATGGGAGGACGGCCGAAGGGCGGGTCATGCATGAAAAAGTCCATGACCCGGAATACAAGAGTTATAAACCGGGAGTAGTTGTTGTTCGAGGCATGAAACTGCAGTCTTCCAGTCTGGGCATTTATGGTGTTGCTGATATCGTAGAATTTATTAAATCGGAAGATGGCAGCGGTATCGTCCTGCCCGGTAAAAAAGGATTATATCTGCCCAGACCTGTTGAATATAAACGCGGCAAAAGTAAAAAAGGTGATTATGACCGTATTCAATTGTGCGCCCAGGCAATTTGCCTTGAAGAAATGCTGCAATGCTATATTGAACAGGCTGATTTATACTACGGAGAAACGCGAAGTCGGGAAACCGTTTTACTCGATGAACAATTACGGGATGAAGTTAAGCGTTTGTCGGAACATATGCACAGCTTATACAGTGAAGGTATAACGCCGAAACCAGATAAAAAGTTGAGTTTGTGCAAAAAATGTTCCATGTTTAATATTTGCATGCCCAATATGAGGACCAAAACAAGTGTAAAGAACTATTGGGAGGAATTGCTGGCAGAATGATCACCGGATGAAAATGGGGTGAGTGATTGAGGAAATTATTGAATACATTGTATGTAACTACTCCGGATTCGTATCTGGCCAAAGATGGAGAAAATATTCTTATCCGGTTGGAAGAGGAAACTATTTTTCGTGTTCCATCACATAACCTTGAAGCTATCGTTTATTTTGGCTACCCTGGGGCAAGTCCAGCAGTTCTAGGGCTTTGCGCTGAAAGGGGTATAACTGTTAGTTTTTTAACGCCTGCAGGAAGATTTTTGGCTAGAGTTGAGGGACCGCAAAGTGGAAATGTCTTGCTCAGGAGACGGCAATACAGAATGGCTGATGAAGAAAATAATAAACCGCTATTAGCGCAATATTTTGTCGCAGCAAAAATATTAAATTGTAGAGCCGTATTACAAAGGGGAAGACGAGATCATCCAGAAAGAGTCGGGAAATATATAGAACGAAATATTGCTATGCTCGGAAAATCCGCCAGAAATGTTTTTGAAAGCAAGAGACTGGATGATATTCGGGGTATCGAAGGAGACGCGGCATGGAGATATTTTTCCGAATTTGATCACCTTATTCTAGAGCAAAAGCAGGAATTCTTTATGAAAACTCGTAGTAGGAGGCCTCCTTTGGATAAAGTGAATGCATTGCTTTCATTCTTTTATACATTGTTAGTCCATGAATGCAGGGCAGCTTTGGAAAGTGTGGGTCTGGATCCAGCAGTAGGTTTTCTACACAGGGACAGGCCGGGCCGGCCAAGTCTTGCATTGGACCTTATGGAAGAATTAAGACCTTATCTGGCAGATCGGATGGTTTTGTCCCTGATTAACAGAAGACAGATAACACCAGATGATTTCGTTTGTATGGAAAATGGGGCGGTATATGTAACTTTCGAAACCAGAAAGATGCTCCTGACAGCCTGGCAAAAACGAAAACAGGAAGAAATCATGCATCCTTATCTGGAAGAGAAGATGCCGATAGGATTGTTGCCCTATACACAGGCGCTGCTATTGGCCAGATATTTACGAGGTGATCTGGATGCCTATCCGGCTTTTGTTATGAAATAGGGGGGATGAAAGATGATGGTTTTGGTAACCTATGACGTGAATACAACTGATAAGCTTGGCCAGAAAAGGCTGAGGCAAGTGGCAAAAAAATGTGTCAACTATGGGCAAAGAGTGCAGAATTCGGTTTTTGAGTGTTTGTTGGAACCGGCCCAATTTGTAAAATTAAGAAATGAGTTGGAAGCAATAATAGATTTTGAAAAAGATAGTCTGCGTTATTATATGCTAGGATCCAATTGGAAGCGAAGGGTCGATCATGTAGGAGCAAAAGCAAGCTATGATCCAGAAGGGGCAATGGTTTTTTAGCGCGAACCATAAGTGGTAAGTAAAACCTCATGGTACTCGCGATGCAGATATGGCTTTGTTAAAGAAACATATCATTAAAAATTGAAACAATAATATGGAGGAATTTTAGCTTTCGCGCAAACAGCATATATTGATACCGATATATCTCAATTACAAGATATACTGTCGCACCCCGTGCGGGTGCGTGGATTGAAACCACCTCATGAGTGATAGAGTTCCGAAGGTTACCGGTCGCACCCCGTGCGGGTGCGTGGATTGAAACCAGAGCCTTGCTGATAGCATCTTCCACGCTCTTTGTCGCACCCCGTGCGGGTGCGTGGATTGAAACATCAGGTGTCCCACAAACAACTATGCGGTGGTCCTGTCGCACCCCGTGCGGGTGCGTGGATTGAAACTATTTGTCTGGTGGAAAAGATTTAAAGAGGGAAGTAGTCGCACCCCGTGCGGGTGCGTGGATTGAAACATCTGATAGTCCATATGGAATATATGATATGCCAAGTCGCACCCCGTGCGGGTGCGTGGATTGAAACATTAATAGATATTATTAATTGAAAGGAGGTATAGGTCGCACCCCGTGCGGGTGCGTGGATTGAAACTTGTAAATTTATACCCTTATAGGGTATGCTGTAAGTCGCACCCCGTGCGGGTGCGTGGATTGAAACATGGGATCGTCCCCGGACAATGCTTTTGCTAAGTCGGTCGCACCCCGTGCGGGTGCGTGGATTGAAACGCAAGCCAGTATCTGTGGTGACTCGAGATGCCAAGTCGCACCCCGTGCGGGTGCGTGGATTGAAACTTCACTTCCCCGACCTGAGTATCGAGCTTGAAGTGTCGCACCCCGTGCGGGTGCGTGGATTGAAACGTGTCATTCAGGAAAAAATCCTGCACGAACCCTGCATGTCGCACCCCGTGCGGGTGCGTGGATTGAAACATCAACGCCCCAAGTTTTCAGGGAGTTGCTATTGTCGCACCCCGTGCGGGTGCGTGGATTGAAACTTGTAAATTTATACCCTTATAGGGTATGCTGTAAGTCGCACCCCGTGCGGGTGCGTGGATTGAAACAAGTCATGGGAAGAAAACCTGAGCACCCAGTTACTCGTCGCACCCCGTGCGGGTGCGTGGATTGAAACGTGCTTAACAGAAAAAAATCTTAGACTAGTTTATGTCGCACCCCGTGCGGGTGCGTGGATTGAAACATAACTATCATCTTTCCTACGGACAAGCTCCAATCGTCGCACCCCGTGCGGGTGCGTGGATTGAAACGCTTCTGGTATGCGGTAACAGTAGGAATCAATGACGTCGCACCCCGTGCGGGTGCGTGGATTGAAACACAAATTGTGCTGCGGGGCAGGAATAGAACTGGAGGGTCGCACCCCGTGCGGGTGCGTGGATTGAAACAGCCCTGTTTTAAATCTCATCAAGGCGTTCCTGATTGTCGCACCCCGTGCGGGTGCGTGGATTGAAACCGGTTCTCGTGTTTGGAAAAGTATAAGGCCCGTAAGTCGCACCCCGTGCGGGTGCGTGGATTGAAACCCTGGCTGAATAAAAGGAGAGGAGGAAAAAAGCCGTCGCACCCCGTGCGGGTGCGTGGATTGAAACCACGCTTAGTGTCAGCCCCGGTGTATGCAGTCTTGTCGCACCCCGTGCGGGTGCGTGGATTGAAACAAACTTTCCGCCGCGCAGCGGAATCAATATTTTAGTCGCACCCCGTGCGGGTGCGTGGATTGAAACGCTTTACCGGCCCCGCTTGTGACTGAAATATCATTGTCGCACCCCGTGCGGGTGCGTGGATTGAAACTCCGACTTGTTGTTCACATGCACCAAGCCGCTCTCGAGTCGCACCCCGTGCGGGTGCGTGGATTGAAACATCTATTTTGCAGGATATGCGCCGGGATTAACAACGTCGCACCCCGTGCGGGTGCGTGGATTGAAACTTTATTTGGCTTGCGCCATCATCTGCCGGGCCAGCTCGTCGCACCCCGTGCGGGTGCGTGGATTGAAACTGTGGTGTAGGGCTATTTGGGTCAAAGTCTACCGAGTCGCACCCCGTGCGGGTGCGTGGATTGAAACTTACAGGTGGGGATGCTGATGAATTTTGTCGTTATGTCGCACCCCGTGCGGGTGCGTGGATTGAAACAATAAATTTTTTGACTTCTTCCCAATCCATAAAATGTCGCACCCCGTGCGGGTGCGTGGATTGAAACTCAAACTCCTTAACTACATTTGGAGTGCGTTTATGTCGCAC